>AP72_2010_repI_A01DRAFT_1000264_pt1 | contig 9914 bp, 18 predicted proteins | sample AmaPasreplicIA01_FD_9191 | JGI IMG/M metagenome (IMG submission 9191) | reverse complement strand
TCTCTCTCTTAAGAAAAGATGTAAAAGGGCACTTATTACCCGGTTTACTCCCAAATTTATTGTCTTTGCGCTTAAATCATTGTTTTCACACATATTTCCCTTCGTGGAGCGCGAGGAAGGAAAAAATTGTGATAATTATGCAACACAATGCGCATATCAACTTTTTTCTTGACACACACCACGTAAGCTGATATTCTCGGGCAAATTGCGATTAACCCATTGCTCAACCTATGATTTTTCTCGTTTTGATAGCCGTTTTGGCCTGTTTCGCGCTATACGTGTACGCTCGGGAGATTTATTTTCGCGCCCCGCGTTTCCCCTTGACTGTGACAAATTTGTCAAAGGGGTCAAAAGGTTCCATAACGAAACTTATGCGAACGGGCCACACTGTGCGCTACGTCTCGATGAAACCCTTGATTGTGCTGGATAAATTCTGCACTGTGCTGCGCAATTCGCTTGACACGTGGCGAATAGGTTATCCGCTGAATTTTTCTCTTGACAGCATTTTGCGCTTGACAGTTGCGAATATGCAACGAAGCGCAAGATTATTGCGCAAATTAAATGTTTCACGCCATATAATTAAATTTCGCAAAGAAAGCATGCTTCGAAATTTTCGTGCCCACTACCCTAAACCCTTACGAGTTGCGTGTTTAGATTTCGTCAACTTTTTCCGAATACCATGCGCGTTAGGAGTCCCTTAACCCGTTAAGTTGAAATTTTTGCATATAAATTTTTTCATTTTAGGGAAATCCAGTAAAATGCCAGAAACCCCAACAGGCGAATTTCCAAATACCTATTTAGGAAAACCTGTACATGAAAAAAGTTTGGCTAGTATTTAACCACTTGAACATATTTCACGTCAAACCGTTCTGGACCCTTCGGGCAGCAGAAAAATTTATGGAAAAGAACGATTATTGTTATTGCAGGGAAGTAGAATATTTAGTAGAGGATTTTTATAAATGACAATTCGTTGTAAAATGGCTTTAGATAATGTTATTCCTTATAACACTACTGGAACAGTAAAGGCAATTTTTTCCTGCCGTTATGACGCAGAACTTTGTAAGGAAGATTTAGCATTTCAAAAATCAACCCCTTGGGGGCAATTGGAATTTGTTGTTGATAACCCCGTTGCAATTAAACAATTGATTATTGGCAAAACATACTATTTAGATTTTAACCCTGTTGATTAAATGAACTTATACACAGCATTATCAAATTCCCTAACTTCCCTACTTGGCTGGATCGTTCTCTATACCCAACCATTAAGGGAATTTGCTGTTGAATATCAATTAATTAACGCGGGTTACATTCCATATCTTCCATTAACCTTAACAAATGGCAATCCAGCCCCGTTATTTAGTCGTTATATATTTCTTCAATATCCAGAAGATTTTCCTTCCCTTCGGGAAATCAAACATATTACCAACATTTTACAACAAAATTCTAAACCATTAATTATTCCCGACAAAACCATTCAATCCCTTCGGGAACGTGAAAATGAAACCGGAATTATTGAAACAGAGTTTATTGAGCCAACACAAACCTACCCCCCAAACACCAAAATTAATATAGTTGAAGGTGTATATTCCGGCTTAAATGCCACGTTTAACAAATACTTAGCCAAAAATCAAGCAGAAATAACCTTGAATTTCTTGGGCAGTAAGCGTAGCGTACAAATAGGCTTAGACCATATAACACCAGCTTATTAGAAAGTGCAAAATGACTGAAAATGTCCAACAAACTGAACCCTTAATTGGCTTTTACTTTTTAGCTTACTTTGTGGAAGGTGATTCAAGAAACACCACAAAAATTGCTGGGAAAATAGAGGCTAGAGTCCCCCATACGGATTATTGGATTATTTCTGTATATGGAGATAGGTATTTTACTAGCTATAAACAGCATAGGTTAGTCACCACGCAACAATTATCTGTAAACTATGAATTATTCCCTACTATAGAACAATTCGAAGCAGCAACCCTAAACGTGTATTTTTAGTTAAGATTTGACATGACCAACAGCATATGCTATACATATGACCGTGCAAACAGAATTGTGATTTCGCTAAGTATTTCAAGCGCTTAACTTAGCAATCTCCAATCCTGATTGTGCCTTTCGTCACAAACTTACCCTTGTTTAGTTCTCATTAAGCGTTTCCGCTTACCCCTCGGTAAGCGCGGCTTAATATAACTAAACAAGGGTCTTTTGGTTTAAAACCCATGGAACATAAACATGTAAGCTATATATGCAAAATTTGCAACCATATTATTTGTCAATGTCATTGTTTAGGCACAAAAGAATATATTTATATTGTATGTGATGTGTGCAGAAGTAAATGACCATTAAACAATTTATGTTTGGCACTGGTTGTGAAGTTGAAATAAGACTTGGTAATTCAGGCTTTGAGTTTATAGTATTTGAAGGTTACAATAAAAGACAAAAAGTAAAATGTACTTTAAGAAGTTCAGACTTGGGATTGAATAATAATGCCAGTAATAAATGAAGATTTTATACAAGAGATTTTTAAATTAGCAAAAGCTTGTACAGGAATAAATTCATTCATTGAACTCACAAATATTGGTTTAGAATTTACTTCTTTTAAAGGTTACAACAAAGCCTGCAAAACACTTTCTTTTAAAGAATTAAACACAGCAAAAAACCCCGTTTATATGGTAGAATGGACTTTAAAAAATTTAACGTTAGAGTTAGAACAATGTACGACGAAGACGAAGATACAGAATTAATTCAACACCCTGACGGATATTACATTCGGAAACCAAAATCCCAACCTTTCACCATTACTCAAACATCCAGGCAACAAAATTATATTGAACCAGACAGGAAAATAAAGAAAACCCGTAAAGCCATGGATACAATTATTCAGGCTTTAAGTCGAGGGAAGTCAATAACTGCGGCTTGTAATTTAGTTGGTATTACACCTTCTACCCTTCGGTATTGGCGTAAAAATGACGAAAAGTTTCATATAGCATGCTCTGATGCGTTTGATGTAGAAACCGATAATCAAGAAACAGAATTGAATGAACGTATTACAAGAGGCACGAGAACAGAACATTATGGTCCAGATGGTGAATTAAAAGAAACCAGATACGCGCAAAACGATACGTTATTATTACGTTCTTTAGAAAGACGTAGACCGGAAGCGTGGAACAGAAATACAAATAATAGAGTCGAAATTACGGGTCGTAATGGCGGACCTTTAACTTCGGTGAACATAGATTTTAATTTGTCCGTAGTTGAGTTAGCTAAATTGGGGCATGTACCGTTAGCTTGTGAATATATGAATATGTTAGACAATGAACGGAAACTCTTAGAGGACAAATCTAAATAATGGGTACTATATTGGCATTAATTGTATTTCTAAATTTAACGACTTTATTTTTTATTTGGATAGTTGCGGATATTCTTTACAAAGAAATAAACCTTGTGTTAGACAAAGTAAATCAATCACTAATCATATTAGATGAAGAAGAAAATACAAATGAGACGCTATGATTTTAGACATTCAAGACAAGCTTTAAACTTAGTTGGACAAAGATACGGAAAATTAACTGTTATTGAGTTTTCTGAACATATAGATGGTAGAAGAGCTTGGCTTTGTAAATGTGATTGTGGGCGAATAAAAATAATAAGACATGACCATCTTAGGAGACAAGTTGGTGCTGCGCAGTCTTGTGGTTGTTTAAAAATCGAGCAAAATAGAATTAACGGTAAGAAACAGGCTGTGCATTTAGTTGCAGCTAGAAAGTCAGAAGACAATAAAAATCAACAAAAATGGAGCAGACACCACGATAAGCTATTAACTATAAATAGGCAAACAAAGAAAACATTAATCCTGTATAGCAGTCAACAGCCTATTGAAATTATCTTAGAGAACGTTAAATATATTGAGGAAGTTCATAGGCCACTTGGAACACACTGTTACAGCACTATTTCATTAATCAACCCTTCGGGGAAGGGGTTGATTAAATATGGCGTAATTGAAACCAAAAAACAGATAATGAGCTTATAATGAACAACATTTATTTGTTAACCAGGTTAGTGTACCGTCAAGTTTCATTTTCAATGAAAATAGATAAAGGAGAATTAAGCTTTGTTTTAGCTTTAATTGTACTTATAGTTTATTTATCCTTGATAAGTGTATTACACAATGTCATGGTCCATTGAACATTTGGACTTAATCACAGCTAGTCGGATTAAGCGTTACAAAGATTTATTTGATCACCCCGCGTTGCAGAAGTATGAAATAGAACTCTGCAAACGGGATTTTTTTCATTGGGTGCAACATTGGGTTTGGACATATAACCCGCAAAATGTCGGAACTGATTTTTCGCCATGGCTTCCGTTTTCTTTCTTTGAAAGACAAAAAGAACTAATAAAGTTTTTTGATGAAAAGTTAAGAAATCAAGAAGATGGATTAATTGAGAAGTCACGGGAAATTGGCTATTCGTGGATAACTGTTACTTACGCAACTCACAAATGGTTATGGACAGACGGATTTATTGGTTCATTTACAGCTAACTTAGAAGCAAACGTTGATAGAATAGGTGATCCAAAATCATTATTTGAAAAAGTAAGACAGCTTTTAGGTAAGCTTCCGCTATGGATGTTACCCTCGGGGTTTGAGCAAACTATTCATGCTAACTACATGAAGATAATAAATCCTGAAAATAACAATGTATTATCGGGTGCAAGTGGTGAACAAGCGGGGCGTGGTGGACGTTCCACCATGTTCTTTATAGATGAAGCGGCTTTCATAGATAATGCGGACAGAATAGATGCAGCAACAGCAGCTAACGCAAGATGTCGAATATGGGGTTCAACTGTCAATGGCATGGGAAATTTATTCGCCAGAAAACGTTTTAGTGGACAGCTTAAACCAAATCAAATATTCCGATTCCATTACAGTTCTGATCCAAGAAAAGATAAACAATGGGAAGAAAGAGAAAAAAGAAGATTAGAGCCTCATGTATGGGCTTCCGAATATGAATTGGATTACACAGCTTCTGTTGAAGGTATTTGTATTCCTTCCAAATGGGTTAATTCAGCAAAAGACATTAAAAACAAGATGTATATTCCACCTTCCCCAGAAGGAATATCTGGTGGTGACGTTGGAGGGGGGAAAGCAAAGTCAACTGTCATTACAAGATTTGGTCCAGTTGTATTGTTGCCAACAGCATGGAGTGATCCAGATACCATTGAAACCGCGTTCAGAATGTTAGACGCAGTATCACAAATGACTATAAAGGCTCCCAATGGTGAAACGGATTATAGGTCTGATATTCTATACTTTGATTGTGTTGCTATTGGTCACGGTGTTATGGATGTTTTGTCTAGGAATGAACGCAACAATATCCTCACCGTTCCCGTAAATACAGGTGATCCCCCTTCGGAAACGACATGGGAAGACGGTAAAACTTCTAAACAAAAGTTTGTTAATTTGAAAGCAGAACTTTGGTTTTTGTGTAGACAACTATTTAAAAATACTTACGAACACTACTTATACCTGACGAATGAGTTAGGCGGAATACAACATGATATTACTGAGATTATTTCACTTCCAAATGATGAAGATGGACCTGAAGCTATGCAACTGGCTGCTGAACTATCACTACCAAAATGGATGAGAAATGAAAATGGTAAGATTATGTTGGAAAGAAAATCCGCTATGGCGAAACGTGGAATACCTAGTACGGATTATGCGGATAGTTTAGTGTTGACGTTAGCTGGAAACAGTTGTTTGGAAACTTGGGCAAAATTGGGAGAGCAGCGTGGATAAGCGACAAATATTGGTGGAAGTTGCAAGTGGATTTGCTAATAAATTTTTAGGTGATAAGTTGACGTGCGCATACGAGAAATTAGGCGAAATTATAAATAATATTCCAGAAGAATATAGGAGTTCAACCATTTTAAAATTTGATACAGAATATGAAGACCATTTGATTAATTTTTCTATCTATTATTATAGAGAAGAAACTGATGAGGAGTTTAGTAAAAGAATTGCTGATATAGAAAGAAGGAAACAAGCGTCTATAATTGCAGCTCAAGAAAGAGAAAAAATGGTATTAAGACAATTAGCTGCTAAATATCCTGAAGTGTTGGGTTTGAAACTGTGATTAGAGGTACTAGCATGAGTCTTAAGAGGGATTATGTCCTTTTAGACGAATACTCTAATTTGGTTAAAGTTGCCCAAACGGAGTATTTGGCTATGTACAGATTGGAATGCAGAAACACTAAATTGCAAAAAGGGATTAAGAACGTTTATATTAATAATAAGCCTAAGAAAGTAAAAGTAAAACCCAAGTTGCGTGAACTAAGTTGCAATAGTGGGTTGAGATTTGTAAAATAATGCAACCTTAAACTGTGTGAGTAAGATTGCGTTATTTGTGGAGTGAGTAGAATAAAACCCCAACAAAATCAAGGCTTTAATGGTCAATAACCCGTTACCCTCAAACAAATTCATTGTAATTGTGTTGAGTTATCCACATTCGTCATTAGTCGTATTGCATCATTTAAGCCTTTGATTTTGTTAGGGTTATCAGCCAAGTTTGGTTAAATTTGTCCGTAACTATACGCTTCAGTTCGTGTTGCAACGCACCCTTAGTGTGAGTATAAATAACGCACTTACTCACACTAAGGGTGTTATCGGATGTCAGTACACAGATTAAGTGACATTAAGATCAAGCAAGCCAAGATTGGCGCAAAATTAGCAGATGGTGCGGGGTTACATCTTTACGTTGAAAAGAATGGAAACAAGTATTTCAGATTGAGATTTAGAATTAACGGAAAACCTTCAATGATTAGTTTAGGTCAATATAATCCGGGTCAATCTAATCACACAACGTTAGCTGTTGCACGTAATAAAGCTTTATCTGCTAAAGAGTTAATTTCAAAAGGTATTCACCCCTCGGGAAAGCAAACTAAAAAAACTAACAATAATCTGGAAACTATTGCCAATACTTGGCTTGAAATAAAAAGAAAAGAATGGGGAATAAATCATACAATAAATGTTGAAAGCACCCTTAATAGGTTTCTTTTACCTCAGCTTGGCTCACAAGATATATCACAAATAACTTCTACTTCCCTCCGGGAAGTAATTAATTCAGTACAGTCTGTTCATACAAAGAAACGAATTAAGGGTTATTTTTCAAACATAGCAATATATGCTATAGAAGGTGGATTGTGTGAAACAGATATAAGTTCAACCATTAAAATTACTTCTAAAGCGCCAAGAACACAACATAGAAAGTCAATGAAATTAAGTGATTTAACTTTACTTTTTGAGCAATTAGAAGCTTGTGACTCATATTTAATAACCAAATTGGCTATTGAGTTTATTATACTTACTGCTTTAAGAACCAAAGAAGTAAGATATTTAAGATGGGAAGATTTAGAACTTGGAAAAAAGGGTTTAATAAGAATACCAGCCAGTAGGATGAAGAAGCATAGAGAACATTTAGTTCCGTTGTCTTTGCAAGCACAAAGATTGTTACATGAAGTTGATAGTTTCAAGTTAGGTTCAGATTATATATTTGCCTCCCAAGAATCAAAAAGTGGTGTGATGGATAATCACACATTTCTGCGTGCAATATACGCATTAGGTTGGAAAGGCAAAGCAACTATTCATGGTTTCCGGTCATTGTTTAGTACAACCGCACATGAAAATGAATGGCCCTCGGATGCAATAGAAATACAATTAAGCCATTACAATGATAGTAGTGTAAAGGCCGCGTATAATTCTGCTCTTTATATAAATAAGAGGCGTGAATTAATGAATTGGTGGGGGAATTTGGTTGAGGGATATAAAAATAAATTTAAAATGAGTACTTGACATGTAGCGTAAACTATGCTATATGTATACTTGGCCGTAGTTGTGTACGGTTAATTCAGCATAATATGGAAAATAAAAAATGACGAAAGCGCTGTTTGACACAGAATGGGTATCTGAAAAACAATTGTTAGCGTCAAAGTTGTTACCATTTAGGCGGACAAAATTACAGCAAGCAATTAAAGAGAAAAAGTTTCCTGCACCAGTAAACCCATTAAATACCCGCGCTAGAAAGTGGCATGTAAGTCAGATTGAAAAGTGGCGGAAAGAGTTTCTGGAAACTAACAACATAATGGTGAATTGAAGTGTTACTAATAGAAACCTTTATTGCAGCTTCCCGACTCCACGGAGTCGGGTTATTTCCAAAAGAAAATGTAGAAGCAGGGACTATAATTAGTATTTATGAAAATACTTTGGATCAATCTTTCGGTGGACCATTTTTTGATCAATTATCAGAACTAACCAAAACTTACATTAAGTGTAAAGGTTTTTGCGTAGAAGATGAAGGGGGTTATGGTCGGTATTATGTTTTGTATATGGGGGATGAACGCTATATAAACCACTCAAAACAAAATAATTTGCAGTTTTATACCCAACATAAGAAACGTTGTATAGTTGCAATAAAAGACATACAAGCTGAGGAAGAATTATTATTAGATTATTCAGAGTTTGATCAGGAACAGTATAAAAAGATAAATGATTTAATTGAAAAAAGGGATGCTTCCCAATGGCCACCAAAAATAAAATTGCCAATAGAAAAGTAGAATTAGATTTGTGCCCTCCTGAACAGGTCACGGAAACCATTACCCTAACAATTAATTTAGATGAATATATCGTAGATATGATGAAAAATATCAACAGATTTAAACCAACTAGAAATAAAAAATGGCAATGTGTGGCTGCTGTAATTTTTACAGAAGCCATGAGACAATCCATGATTGAGTATTCTAAGTCTTTTAAAGGAAATACTAGAAGTTCAAATGCGATACACTAAATGATATATTCAGGTAATGTTCATGTTGTAGTAAAACGAAATTCTACGCGAACAGAAATACCATTAGAAAAAGAATGGCACGGCAAAAAGCCATCTATTAATTTTGGTGATGATAAAACTGCTTCTTTTTTTAGTGATAATCACGTTTATATCCGTGTTGACGACGATAAAATAGTATTATTACACTCTAAAACAAAGAAGAAAGAAACTTTATATTTATTGCTATTAGCTTAAAGGTATTGTGTTATGGTTACAAGAGTTTCAAATAAGTCTGTTGCGTTAAAAACCAAAGAAGAAAAAAAGACTTTAAAAGACAAAGCAACCGGAAGAAAAACTGTAGACAGTTTTGCGAATTTTCAACTCCAATTAGGCATTGGCGCTGATAATCAGATTTCTTCTGGTACTTATGGTTTTAATCCAATTACTCGTTATAGAGTGTTGTTAGAATGGGTGCATAGAGGGAGCTGGTTAGGTGGTATTGCGATAGATACTGCTGCTGAAGATATGATTAGAGGGGGTATCGAGATTCATTCAACAATGTCCGCTAAAGATATTGGAAAAATGCAAAAAGGGTTCGTTGAGTTAGGAATATGGGATAGATTAACCTATGGCACTAAAATGGGGCGATTATACGGTGGCGCTATTGGTGTATTTTTAATTGATGGACATGATTTTTCAACACCTTTAGATATATCAAAAGTTGGAAAAAATCAGTTTAAAGGTTTAATGGTATTAGATCGTTGGCAGTGTACGCCAACATTAAATCAAGACGGGTTAATTGAAGAGTTTGGTCCAGAATTAGGAAAGCCAAAGTTTTACATTGTAAATAATGAGTCCCCTGCCCTCCGGGGAAAGAAAATTCACTATACTAGGGTAATTAGATTTATTGGTGTTGAACTTCCTCATTATCAAGCGATATTAGAGCAGCTTTGGGGTTTGTCAGTTTTAGAAAGACTGTATGATAGACTAATTGCATTCGATAGTGCAACATCTGGTATCGCCCAATATATTCACCGTATGCACCTTCGGGTATTCAAAATTGATGGTTATCGTCAAATAATGGCGGCTGGGGGAAAA
>AP72_2010_repI_A01DRAFT_1000263_pt1 | contig 9917 bp, 8 predicted proteins | sample AmaPasreplicIA01_FD_9191 | JGI IMG/M metagenome (IMG submission 9191) | reverse complement strand
ACGCGTTGATCGGCACGCTGGGGATGCCCGAAGCGGCCGCGGCCCAAACGGGCGGCGCTGCCGACGCCCCGGCGGCCGCATTAAGGTTCGTGATTTTCCAGACTCCCTGTCCGGCCGGCGCATAATACGAAAGCGTCACGTATGCGACGTTCTTGTTGTTGGGATCGATCATCGCGCGGCCGATGAACTTGTTGGTGGTGCTACCGGTCGGGTTGGCCGGAATTGGCGGGGTAATATTTACGAGCGTGGACGCACCCGTCGACGTGGCCCACACCTGACCGTTCTGCGTCCCCACCACGCGGATGTTGTCGCCGCCTTTCCAGATCGCAATCGTGCTGATCGGAGATGCCGGGCTCGCCAGCGGTACCTGGCTGACCGTCGCCATCGTATCGCCTCGGTCGATCGAGCGATAAAGGCGGTCGGCGNCGAAGTAAAGGGTGTTCGGCGCGCCCGGACCGAGCGCCATAGGCGCAAATAACAAAACGGTGCTGGTAAGCACCATGCCGTTTGCCATCGCGGAAGGCGATCCGTCACACGATGTCGTCGAGAACGTGCCATCACAAAGCGGAACAAACCCACTAGCTATTCTGCCGGCCCCACGACCTTCCCATGAACCGAAACAAGGCAGACAAGCCGTCTTGTTATTTCGATCAAACCCCAGCTGCGTGTTGTCATTAAAGAACGTGTGATACATCGTCACGTTCGTGGTGTCGGTAGCACTCTGGTCGATCAGCACATATCCGCCGTCCCCGCCCTCAGCCCGCCGCCAATTCCCCGAAGAGGTCTGCTGAAACTCAGTGCCGTTGCCCTGGGTGCCGCCGATCATGAGAAACTGGTCACTGGGATGGACGGCTACACTGTTAAATTGCAGTGTGTTGAGAGGCGAGGTGTTCAGATTGGTCCAGGTCGTGGCTGAACTGCCATTCGGCACACCTTTCCAGACTCCACCATCGTTGCCCGCGAAAATATTGCCTGAACTATCGAAGACGAGTGCATGTTCATCAATGTGCAATCCGCTGCTATCTGCCACGAAGGTGTCGCCACCATCTGTTGACTTACCGACCAAAAAACCGCAGAGAAGAGATGTTGCGCCGCCAATATAAACATGATTCGCATCATTAGGATCGACGGCGATCGCCATGTCATAGGAGCATTGCCCAGCACAAAAGCCGGCGCCACCTGCCAGTTGAGTCGTCCAGGTAGAACTGCTATTGAACGGATCGGCCTGCTTACGAATCAGGCCAGAGTTGGCTGTCGTCGTGCATGAACCTAGTGAAGGTGTCTCACTGGTCGCGGCATAAGCTGTCACCACCGAGCCGACTTTATTGATTGCTAAGCTAATCCGGGTTCCGGTGGATGCAGCTGAATATACTTGGGTAAATGCTGGCGTCGCGGCAGTTCCATTCGTCGTGCGATAAATGCCGCCAAGACCTGTCTGCCTGCCGATCACTCCGACCAGAATATTGTCAGAAGTACCCGGCTGCATCACCATGTCGGAAATGTCTGCATCACCTGTTCCTGGAGTGTCGAAGCTGCTGTCAGTGTTAACGGTGAGCTTTGTAAAAGTCGGGCTTAAGGAGGTTGCGTTATTAGATCGAAATACACCACGCGGTGCGATTGTCGGTAGCGATCCTAAGGCATTCGCGCCACTCCCGCCTATACCATTCGCAGTTGACACCCAAATCGTCGCCGGATCAGTTGGATGAACGAGGATTTTGGTGATTGAACGTCCGCTAAAGACGTTGTAGGAAGGACTTCCTGATGGGATCGGTGGATTAATTGGACCACTCAGGGTGGCCGTAGTGTCGGCGTTATCAATGCGATAAAGGCCGACACCAAAAAAGCAATCGCCACATGAGTTGAACTCGCCCGTGCCAACATAAAGGGTTGTCGGACTGGATGGTGCGACCGCCAACGCGCCAACAGCCTGCGTTTGCGCGTTGTCAAAAATTGAAGTCCACGTTCCGCCGTTAACCGAACGCCAAACGCCGCCCTGTGCCGTACCGATATAAACGGTCGATGAGCCCGGAACTACGGCAATCGCGGTAACTCGGCCACTGGTCGGGCCGCTGTCACTGAGGACGCCGTTCGGTAACGTCAAGGGGCCAATTGGGGTCCACGCACCGCCGGAGGCGGGCGTCAAATCGCCATTAACAATCGATTCAAGCCGGCTGTTCTTCTCCTGCCGCTCCATCTGTTCGATCGCTCGGCCGCGGAGAGTAGGATCGAACGGGCGGCCCGGTTCGATGCCGCGCTTGCGCGCGATGTATTCATCACGCTCCAGCAAGTACTTTTCGCGATCTGTGCGCGCACCAAACTTGCCCGAATCGGCATCGGGCTCGTTCTCATCTTCATTTTCAACGACTGAACTCAGCGGCTTCTGAGGCTGCCGATTTTGGTCCGGCCATCTAGGTTTGCTGGTTGTGGCTGATGATCCAAAACTCCAAATCATAAGGACCAGGAGCAGAATCGTTATTACGATTGTGGCTACGGTTTTGCGCTTCATAAAGCACTGTCGGGAATACTTCAGGCGCTCGTTGGGGGAAGAAAAAGGAGGCCGGTTGTTGATTCCTAAAGGGCAAGAATTACCAAATTACTCTATTAGGTGTCGGTTTCGGTTGTCAACGACGGAGGGGTAAGAATCCCGACAAGCCGGCATAGCACCGGAGTTTTTTGGAGTTCGCCCGGTCGTTTTCACCGTTCCCGGTTTCGGATTCACCTCGACCACTGCCCAATTTTCTCGGTCCCGAAAGTGCCGATGCCGTTCAGGCGAAACGCGAAGACAATCCGGTTCTCGTTCCGCAGTCCCACGTTAAAGGTGAAGTCCTGGGCGGTGATCATGCAGCATTTCCAAGTGTAACCAATGGTGGCCGTGGAGCTAATCAAGGCACGGTTGCTGGCCGCAAACGGATGTTTCTGAAAATCGAAGAAGAGCGACACGCCGCCGAACAGCCCCCGTTCATGGTTGCCAAGAAACAGCGACGGACTCCACTGCGAACCGCGCAGCGTGCCCGGCTCGCGACCAGCAGCATTCGCAAATTGCAGGAGTGACGGCACTAATTCCACCGCGCGGGTGTAATAAAAAGTTGAGTACGCCTGGATCAATGAGCGGTTCAAGCCGGCGCTCGCGGCCATCGAGCGCAAACCACCACCGTGCGTGTCGATGTCGGAACGGAAGTCAGCAAAGAGGTCGTGGCTGGGACGGTAGCGAACATCAATATTGACCGGCGAGAACCTGCGCGGCACTGCCCCATAAGTAAAAGCCGAGAGCGTGTCGATAGGATCGAACTGGTTCCGGCGGCCCGGAATCAAGGCGCCGCCAAAGGTAGGATCGAAGAAATACTTCCCGCGAATCGTAATCGAAAGCGCTTCATACGGCTGGGTGGCCAAAGACTTTTTCTCGCGCGCCTCTTGCGCAGCTTTCTTGCCGACCGTTTCCGTCGATCTTCTGGTAAAAAAGCGATTTGCGACTCCGTATTCAATTTCGTTCGTATCGGCGATCGCATCCACATAGTCAAAGCGAATTATCTGGTTGAAATTGTCGATGCCCGCCACGCGCCGATAGATCACATAAGGCTCGATAACGTGACGGAACAAAATTGACCCGTCGCTACGGTGATAGTTCCGCGCCAGCGCGGGTGGCCGGACATCGAGTTCGAATTCCCCATAACCGCGGATCACGTCGCGTGATGACACCAGTTGGGTCGTGGGATCGATCGAGTTCGAATAATAGGTGGCGCGCGCGCCGGCAGTTGCTGTCACATTCCACCCGCCAAAACTGAGCGGCACGATCACATCAGGATGGAGATCCAGACGCTGGACGACCGACGGGGTGTCGATTGGCAGCCGTCCCGCCTCAATCAAAAACAATCCGACATCGGTCGGTGTCTCTTTGCGGCTGACGCCGTCGGCGCTCCCCTCCAGCGTATAGTAAATCGGTATCTTCCTGAGCCACGGTAAGGGTGAAGGGCGTCGATCGATCGAGACGCTCGGCAATTCACGAATGCGAATCTGAGAGTTCGGCAGCGAGGTCGCCTGAGAATTCATGCGCACGTTAAAGCTATACGCGTGATAATTCTTGTTCAGGAAAACCTGGGACCGTTCCTCGGGTGAAATGGCCTGCTGAATCGAATCAGAGAAAATCTGGCGGAACGTCAGACTGGAAGTGATGTTGACGTCGGCGGCGGCGAGGAAGCCGTTGCTGAAATAGTGGACGGCGTCGATATAAAAGCTCGACCCGCCCTGGTCGGGATGGTTGGCGTCTTTCTTTGGACCCAGGATACGGTCCTTGACGGCGTAGAAGCCCATGTTGAAAAACGATCGCGAGTTCGCGCGCGTGCGCAGGTCGCCGCCGATGCCGAGACCTCTGGACGTAAATACATCGCCGCGAATCGTAAAGTCAGCCGATCGCCCGAGCGTCAGATAGTACGCATCCGAAAACCGAAAACCTTTCTCACCCGAGGCGCTGAACGTCGGCGTCAGAAAACCTGAAGCCCGATCGATTTGCTTTAGGGAGATCGAAGCATAGGGCATGTAAATGACCGGCACACCCTTAACGCGAAAGGTCGGCGAGGTAATCCGCGCGCGATCGCCGGTTTTAATCCGCGCTTTGTGTGCCCGGAAACTCCATTTGGGCCTTTCTTCATCACAGGCGGTTATCTCGACATTGGTCAAGACGATGGTGGTGAGACTAATGCGCTCGACGCGATCGGCGATGAAGTACATGCGGGTCCCATCGTTCGTCTGGTTTGTATAGCCAGTCGCGTTGACGAAGAACCCTGTCTTGGTCCGGTAGTTCCACTCGGCATGGCTGCCGGTGATCCGTTGCTGATCGCCCTGGTCAAACACCACATTGCCGTCCGCCACCACGAGATTTCTCGCGTCATACGTTGTCACTTTATCAGCTTGCAAACGATAGGTTCCGATACGCGCATCCACGTTTCCTTCGCAAACTTCGACGCGCGCTTCTTTTGGGCCAGTGACTGTTTGACGCGTGCACTCAACAGATAACGTATCGCCGGCTTGGATCGGTGGGACCTTGCCGGGGCGTGACGGTACCGGTTGATCCTGCTGCAGTGGGTTAACGTACGGTGTGTCAGTAACAGGGTTCTCGACTTTGCGTTGTACTGGGTTTGGCTGTTGCGCGAACGCGAGCGGTGAAAACGCCAAAAACAGCACCGTACAGACGAGAATCGATGGCAATACTGCCAGAGTCCTTATCGCAGCGGTTCGTTTTGCCTTTGGAAAACGGTCAACAGAAAGCCGCCCCGAGCAAATCTCTGCCAATAATTTCGTCACTGAGCAGTATAAAAACGGTAACCGGAATTCCGCAGTGGTCACGCCCTGATTCGCCCACCGAGCTCATTCATAAGAGCCAGCGCAAAGGCGCCAACATAATCAAGCGCGCCTTTTGCGAAAAGGGGGAAGAGTCGCATGGGCGCACCTTTTTCACTAACAGAATGCGCCGATGCTAACATGCGCGCGCGATGGGCGACAAGATAATGTAGAGTTTTCTCGATCTCGGGCAATAATGGACACTCCGCCCAAAAACGTTCGCATTCTCATTATCGCGGGTGAAGCCTCAGGCGATGCCCATGCAGCTGCGTTAGTGCGTGCGTTGCGCGTCGCGGCGCCGCAAACCCATTTTGATTTTTTCGGCTCGACCGGAGCGCAAATGCGTGACGCCGGCGTTGAGGCAATCGTGCGCTCGGACGACCTGGCGATATTCGGGTTGTGGGAAATCGGTCGCGCTTTGCCAAAATTCTGGCGCGCTTTCGGGGAATTGAAACGCGCGGCCGAACAAAACACGCCGGCTGCGGCAATCCTGGTTGACTGGCCCGATTTCAATTTGCGGCTGGCCCGCTGGCTGCATCGCCGCCAGATTCCCGTCATTTATTACATAAGCCCACAACTCTGGGCCTGGCGTTCTTATCGCACTCGCAATATCCAGCGCGATGTCGATCTATTGTTGTCTATTCTCCCATTCGAAAAAGAGTGGTACGCCGCGCGAGGGGTGACGCACGTCGAATATGTGGGTCACCCGTTAACCGGTGAAGTGCAGGCCCGGCTCGAATCGGCTGAATTCTGCCGGCAGCATGATTTAGATCGCGCGCATCCCATCATCGCCTTGCTTCCGGGTAGCCGGCATAAAGAACTGGTCCGGATTTTGCCGCCGATGCTGGATGCGGCCGCTGTGCTTCGACAGCAACGTGAGGACGCGCAGTTCGTGCTCGTGATTGCGCCCAATCGTGATGTTTCGGAAGCACGGCGGATTGTGGCAGCACATCAATTGCCGTCCGATCGCTTACGCATCGTTCATCATCAGACCCGGGAAGCGCTCGCGGCTGCAGACGTGGCCGCAGTTGCGAGCGGCACTGCAACTTTGGAGGCAGCGCTGTTAGGAACACCGATGGTAATCGTATATAAGGAATCGGCCGTCAATTGGCGCGCGCTCGGCAGTTTGATTTCGGTCGATCATTTCGGCCTGGTTAATCTCATCGCTGGTCGGCGGCTGGCGACTGAATTGATGCAAGACCAATTCACCGGAGAAACGTTGTCGCGCGAGCTCGTTTTCCTCCTCGACAAAGGACGCAACGCCGCCATGCGGTCTGAATTGAAAGAAGTGATGAAACGAATCGGTGAGCCGGGTGCTTCGGCACGCGCGGCGCAAGTGATACTGCAATTTGTGTCAGAAGCCCGACCGTAAGGGAGGGCAAGCGGAATCAACACGAAGCCATGAGCGCACGAACACTTCATGTTTTATCTCGAGTCGCCTTCTCGTTAACCGGCCCTCCCTGACGGTCGGGCTTCTGACACTATAGAAGGAGATAACTGCCCCTGTATGGCAAAACGAAGTTGGACCCGAAGCATTTTCGTAATTCTGCTCATTCTGATTGTTCTCGTTTCCCTCGGAATTACTTTTACTATCGGTTGGCGGCCAATAATCGGCGCCAGGAAACGCGGCCTTACAGACCGGAAATTTGAAGTGACGTCGGCTCGTTTGGAGCGAGGCAGGTATCTGGTCGATAGCGTCAACGGGTGCTTCGGCTGTCACACGGATCAGGATTGGTCCAAACCCGGTGCACCGCCGGTAGCCGGACGCGAAGGGTCAGGCCACATTTGGGCAGATCAGGATCTGCCCTGGCTAGTCGCGCCGAACATTACGCCCGACAAGGAAACCGGTGTGGGAAATTGGAGTGACGACGCGCTGGCCCGCGCAATTCGCGAGGGCATCGGTCATGACGGCCGCACTTTGTTTCCAGTCATGCCCTACCCGCTTTACCGGGAAATGTCGGACGAGGATCTCGCTTCGATCATCGTTTACCTTCGCAGTGTTCCGGCCGTACGTAATCAACTACCAATTACCATGATTCCTTTCCCGCAGAACCATCTATTAAACAATGTGCCGCAACCTGTGACTGCGCCAGTAACGGCAGATCTTTCAACTCCGGAAAAGCGTGGCTCTTATCTCGTCAGCATGGCCGCCTGTGCTGATTGTCACACGCCACAGGAAAAGGGTCAGCCGATCGCGGGAATGGAATTCGCCGGCGGATTCCTGCTCCACGAACCAAAGGGTGATGTGGTCTCAAACAATATCACCCCGGCAGCTTCAGGAATCGGTTATTACAATGAAGCGACTTTTGTTCAGGCTTTGCGGACAGGCAAAGTCGGCGCTCGTCCGCTGCATGCTTCGATGCCCTGGTATTTTTTCGGCAAGATGACCGACGATGATTTGAAATCGATATTCGCGTTTCTGAAAACCGTGAAACCAGTCAAACATCAGATTGACAACTTCGAACCACCGGCATTCTGCCGTCTGTGCAAACAGAAGCATGGCTTCGGAGCGACAAACTAGTCATCAGACTATTCTTATTGCGAGTGTCTCGACTCCTTTTTGGAGTGCGGCGACTTGTCGCCGCTTTGTCTTTCCGCCAGATAGAAGAACGCCGACAAGTCGGCGCACTCCAAATGTCGCGCGGATTGCCCAGGACTGGACGGTTCGTGCAACTCGTTTCCGCCACCCGACATCAGAGCTGAGCCTCAGTTAGTTTTTGTAACACAATCAAAAATCATCGGAGCGTTCCCCATACCTACGTTAAGCATAGGCATCATCGGCGGCGGCATTGGGGGCGTCGCCGCGGCGGCCGCACTTCATCAAACGGGCATTGATGTGACTGTCTATGAACGCCGTGCGCAAATGCGTGAAGCCGGCGCGGGCATGATGCTGTGGCCAAACGCTACGCGCGTGTTGGGCGCGTTAGGACTGCTTCATGGTCTGGCCGCGCACCGCGAACCTACAACTCGGTTTCTGGTGCGCGGGAGTTCCGGCAAAGTATTGATGAACATTGACTTGCCCAAGTTCGAGGTGCCGGCGATTTGTGTGCGCCGAACCGATCTTTTGGACTCCCTGCTCACCGCAGTCCCCTCCGACAATATTCGCTTCGGATATGATTTCGAACATCTCGATCAGTCACCTGAAAAAGTACGGATTCATTTTGCGAACGGCGCGGTTGCGGAACACGATGCAGTTATCGGCGCCGACGGAATTCGATCCAGAGTGCGGCAGACTTTGCGCGGAGACTCTGCGCCTGTCTATCGCGGATACGTGGTCTGGCGCGGCATTAGCCATTATCACGGCTACGCCGTTGCATCGGGTGAAAGCAGCGAGACGTGGGGTGTTGGAAAGCGCTTCGGCATTCTCACGATCGGTAATGGCAACTTCACCTGGTATGCGACCATGAATGCCCCGCCCGATCATCGCGACGCTTCTTATGGCCGTCAACGCGAGATTTTGGACGAGTTCGCCGGCTGGCACGCTCCCGTTATCGATTTGATCGCAGCGACATCAGACGAAGAGATACTGAAACATCCAGCTTATGACGTTTTGCCTTTGCGACGATGGAGCAGTGGACGCGTGACACTTCTCGGTGACGCGGCGCATCCCTGCACTCCGAACCTTGGTCAGGGCGGATGTATGGCGCTTGAAGATGCACTGGTGCTGGCGAAGTGCTTTGCCCGTGAGTCCTCGGTCGAAACTGCGCTTCGTCGTTATGAGTATCTCCGTCGATCACGCACGCGGCACATCCAACAAAGATCGCTGCTGATGGGTCACATCGGACAATGGGAAAACCAGTTGGTAGTTAAAGGGCGGAGCGTCGTTACCAGGCTCTTGCCGGCGCGAATCTTCGAACGGAATTTGACGCGGTTATATTCCTACAATGTTTGAGTTGGTAACTGAGGCTCTCTCCATTTCGCTGGTTTCGACTTTTAGGACAGGAGCAATAGTTTTCATGACGAAGAACCTTCGGAAGTTCGTACTCGGCACGGGCGTCCTGCTGAGCTTGGGATTTATGTGGCAGTCATCGCGCGCATCTTTGTTCTCCAGCTCTGCGGCGCGCACTTCAGGCTCAGAGCCAGTGGATGCGTGCCACTCTTTACGACAAGAAATGCGCCGAGTGTCACGGCAAGGATGGACAGTCACACACATTTCGCGGAAAGCACACCCACTCTCGCGACCTCGCCGACGCGCAATGGCAGGAGCAGGTCACTGACGAACGAATTTACAATTCAATTTCGAATGGGAAAGGCAAAATGCCGGCCTTCGGCAAGAAGATGTCCGACGCCGACATCAATTCGCTGGTTACCTATGTGCGTTCTCTAAAGAAGTAAGTTCGCCTAGTAGTTCGTCAGGATCGCTTCGGGCGCAAACCCCATCTGCTGCAGACGATCCCGGGTCTGCGAGATCATCTCCCGGGAGCCGCAAACCAGCGCCACCGGCGATTTCAAATCAGGCAGCACGTGGTCCAGTAGCGATTGCACGTAACCCGTAGGCCCGGACCAATCGTGATTTCCCGGCCGTGAGATGACCTGGCGCAACTCGACGCCCGCGTCTTCCCAGCCGTCGGTCTCGTCGCGAT
>AP72_2010_repI_A01DRAFT_1000262_pt1 | contig 9941 bp, 6 predicted proteins | sample AmaPasreplicIA01_FD_9191 | JGI IMG/M metagenome (IMG submission 9191) | reverse complement strand
TAAAGCCTTCAAACAGCTACTCGCTGGTTCCCGGAAACCATGTAGTCTTCAATCCTGAAACAGGGCAGTATACAACCACGGGCCCCGAGTCGTGTTTTCTTGTCGACCTTAAGGGAAAGCACCTGAAGCCTGGATGGTATTGGCTCACACTTGAAATCAAACCTGGTTCTGGCGAATTAGTTTCACCGAGACTCTATCTCAACCCCGGAAATCAATTTAATGAGAGAAATATCTGTTTTCTTGCCGCTCAATCACAAAATCGAATTAGTACATTAATAAATTTCTACACTGATGTACGGGAATTGCGACTAGACCCCTCTATAAGTGGTTGTCAGTTTGTGCCGGGTAATTTTTCCTTGCGAAGGTTATCAAAGTTTGGTGCACTAAAGAAAACATTCAGTTTGTTTAAAAAGGCATCTCCTGCTCAATCGAATTGGAGTATTGCTAAAGATCTTTTTTCAACATACAGGAGGCACGGCGCTGCGGGTGTGCGCGACCGTTTGAGAAAAATGTCGCAAGCCCCTGTAACCAAAGTGACGCCTTATATCCAATGGTGCAATCGTTATGACACGCTAACGGAATTTGAATCTGAATTGCTGCAGAAAATCAGCAAGACATTCGATCATCAACCGTTATTTTCCATCATCATGCCGGTGTATAACCCACCGCTTATCTATCTACAAAAAGCAATTAATTCCGTCCTAAACCAGGCTTATCAAAAATGGGAGCTTTGCATTGCTGATGATTGTTCCACGAATAAAGAAGTCCATAAGGTTTTGACTCAATACCAGCAAACGGATAAAAGAATTAAAGTTGTGTACCGCCAGAACAATGGCCACATCAGTGAGGCATCTAACAGTGCCGTCCAAATTGCAAAAGGAGAGTTTGTCGTCTTATTGGACCAGGATGACGAGCTAAGTCCACACGCTCTGTTTATCATAACGGAGGCAATCAATCGCAATCGCGATGCTGCCCTATTGTACAGCGATGAAGATAAGATCGATGAAGATGATAATCGTTTTGATCCTTATTTTAAGACAGACTGGAATCCCGATCTTTTCATGGGACAAAACATGGTTAGCCATCTCGGCGTTTATAAGACATCAATCGTAAAAGAGATTGGTGGATTCAGAAAGGGTTTCGAGGGAAGTCAGGACTATGATCTTGCGCTGCGCTTTATTCAAAAGATAAAAGATTCGCAGATTATTCATATTCCACATGTCCTATATCATTGGCGTGCTATCCCTGGATCCACTGCTCTCAAAATGGATAATAAGGACTACGCGTTCACGGCGGCCATAAAGGCCCTTCAAAGTTTTGTTCGCGATCAAAATCTTAATGCCACTGTTTTACCAAATGCAAATAATTCTTCCCGCATAAAATGGAACCTGGAATCTACCCCCCTGGTTTCAATTATTATTCCGACAAAAGACAAGGCGGAAGTACTGTCGCGGTGCATAAACAGTATACAACAAAAGACGAGTTACGCTAATTATGAAATAATTATAGTTGATAACAATAGCTTCGAGGAGGAAACCAAGCGATTGTACGCCGACCTGCTGGAAACTGAGCTGAGGTTATCAATTGTACCTTACAATGATGATTTTAATTTTTCCGCAATCATAAATTACGGCGTTTCGAAAAGCAAAGGCGAAGTACTGGTGATACTGAATAATGACACTGAAGTGATCAATGAAGGTTGGCTCGAAGAACTGGTGAGCCAGGCCCTGAGAAAAGACGTGGGTGCTGTTGGTGCAAAATTGCTTTATCCGAATGGTCGGATCCAACATGCAGGCGTTTTTTTGTATGACAAACATCCAGGAATTCATATTTATCAGAAAAAAGACAAGGATGATCCAGGCTATGTAAATAAGTTAAACCTGGTACAAAATTACAGCGCAGTTACTGCCGCTTGCCTCGCTGTGAGGAAGGAGCTTTTTCAATTGGTCAATGGCCTGGATGAAAAAAACCTTGCAGTTGCTTACAACGATGTTGATTTTTGCCTCAAATTATTGCAAAAGGGATATCGCAATGTTTGGACGCCCTTTAGCATGCTATACCATCACGAATTCCTTTCCCGGGGCGACGACTTTAATGATCTAAATATTGAACGGTTTAAAGCGGAACATGCATACATGTTATCCAAATGGAAAAAATTCATTGGCAAGGATCCTTATTTCAATCCAAACCTTTCGCCTGCAACGCGTACGACGGCTTATGCCTTTCCACCGAAGGTTTCTTTTAGCTGGAGATCAAAAGATTTTGGTAAATCAACATCCGACCGCGACGCCATAAGAGAACCTGAACTAATCAAATGAACACTATAGCACAGAATCGATCGGTATGACGAAACGCTACAAAATTTCAGTGTTGACTATTGTTAAGGACGAGCAACTCTATCTCGAAGAGTTCGTTTGTTTTTATCTCACCCTTGGTATTGACCACTTTTATTTTTATGACAACGGCAGCACCATCCCAGTTAAAGCAACCCTACAGAGTTATAGTAAATGGTGCACAATTATCGATTTCCCTGGCGAGGACAAACAACTTGACGCGTATAATCATTTTATCCGGGAATTTAGCCAGGAAACAGAATGGGTTGCCCCATTCGATATCGATGAATTTATTGTCCTTAAAGAAGACGAGAATATGAAGGCTTTTGTCGGGAAGTACTCATATCTTGATTGTATCGCCATTAACTGGAGATCTTTTGGAGACAGTTTTTTCGACACGAGGCCCGAGGGGCTTGTCATTGATAATTTTGTATGGTGCGAAGAAATTCAAAACCCGCATATAAAAAATATTGTAAAAACCTGGGCTTGGGTTGAATGTAAGAATGTGCACTTCCTGGGATTGAGGGCAGGTAGTCTTTACTCTGATGTTAAGCACAATGAGATCGAAGGACCTTTTAATGAAAATTATACGAATGATATAGTTCAACTGAATCATTATTTCTGCAAATCAAAGGAGGAATGTATTCGCAAATACAAAAGACCCCGGGCCAGTAACGCAGAGAAATATCAGCTGAGTGAAGAGACACTCGACTCATGGCGAAATTCACAGAACCGGATTCAAGATACCTTTCTAAGGGACAAGTTTTCGAAAAAAGTCAGAACTATGATGAAACACCACCGAAAGAAATGGTTAGCCTTCTAATACATATCTATTACAGGGAGTCACTAGAGGAGTTTTTCAAAAAAATTTCAAAGATCAGACACTACGTGGATAAAGTTTATGTCAACCTGGTGCGTGAGAATTTTTTTGATTTCAACAACCTGAAAATCCCCGAAGATTTTTGCGTGGTCGCGTCTCCAAACAAAGGGAAGGATGTTGGCGGTAAATTGGTGTTAGTTGCCCGATACCTGATGGAAGCCAATCGTTCAAAGTATGTATTGATGTTGCACGACAAAAAGAGTCCGCAGTCACCCATGGCAGGTTTTTGGAGTAAAAATTTGTTCCGCATTGCGGATCCGGAGCTCATACCTGAGATCATTGGCACATTTAGTCAGAACGATGATGCCGGGATTGTATGCTCTTCTACTTATGTGAGGAACGAATGGAATAGAAAGAAAGCGAACTTCGAATCATCCAACGACACAATATTAAGACAGCTCATCGATCAATACCACTTCAGACTAAAGGATTATAGTTACGTAGCAGGCACCATGTTCTGGGCGAGGTCAGAGCTCTTCGAAAGATTTTTCACGCAACATAATCCCTTGAATATTGTAAAGACACTTGAGCCAGGCAATATCATGGATACTGAAAATAGTTCGGTCACCCATGCGTGGGAAAGAATGCTAAGTTGGATCTGTACTTCTCAAAATACAAAGATCTATGGCGTTTGACTCTTACAACGATATAATGATCTGTGCATCGCCGCGCGCATTAAGATCTGGAATCGATGCCATATCCAACTCAAGCGTCATATGGGGCATCTCGATCCTGTCTGAATGCGATGTTGATGAACTGCAAAAGATGACGAAAGATATTTTATCGCTGAAATGTAGGGTTTGCCTTTGGATTGATGAAGAAGTGTACCGCGGTCATGCTGAAAAATTATCCGGTTTATTCTTCATACTGTACGGCACTAATTATTTATTTCGACACAACCAGGCGGTGATCTATTTCGTGGGCGCTCGCTCGAAGTGCTATGAAAGTAGCGGGGAAAGCTTTTCAAAGGCCATTGGCGCCCTTGGGTTTGCTTCGTCCATCAAGGATGTTGAAGGCTGGACTTTATCTGGTATACATGGTGATAATTGGTTTCTCCAGGTAGGGAATGACACGCTATCAAAAGAAGAGTTAGTCAACAACTATTTTTATTTGCTAACCTGCAAGTTTTTTATTGATCAAAATATTTGCATTTTTGGTCGTGGTCAAAAGGATTTATCCAGAGCACTTGACGTAATTGAACAAACAGAAAGATCTGTCGCAAAATCTCATCCCCATTTACATGAACTGTTTGGCCTTTATCGATCTCTGAGTCGGCAAAACGAAGAGCTAGCAAACGAAAACAAAAGACTTGGAATTGATGTAGTAAATCAGAAACGATACCTTGCCGTGCTAAGGAACGAGAAGGAAATGGAAAAAATTATAGAATTTTATCATAGTGAATATGAGGTTCTCCCCTTATGGTACAAGCGATTTGGCCATATGATAAAATTGTTAACGGGTAAGCGAAAGGTTCGGTCAAATCATAATCAAAGATGAAATATTGGTTACTTACGACAGAATTTCCACCTTTCTATGGTGGTGGTATCGCTACATATTGCGCAAATACGGTGGAAATGCTGTCAGCAGAAGGGTATTCCGTCACGGTAATTACACCTGCCGACCAAACAGGCGTTCCTTACAAAAAACAACTGTTCAATAATTATACTGTTGTGCAATTTGATCCACATCACCCTGAATTCTCGGCTTATATGGGTTATCACGCAGCACTCAGTTATCGTTTTGCTGAAACGGTTGAACACCTTATCAAAGAAGAAGGGCCGCCCGACATGATCGAATCACAGGACTACCAGGGAATTGCTTATTACCTTGTTCAGTTTAAATATTTAAAACAAGGTCTGCTTAATGACATACCAATCGTTATTACTTTGCATTCGCCAGCCTTTCTCTATCTCGACGTCAATAGAGTCCCGCTTTACAAGTTTCCTGATTACCAGGTGTGTGAAATGGAAAAACAAACGCTGGTCGCTGCCGATCGTGTCATTTCTCCCACACAGTTTATTGCAAATGTGATAGCGAACGAAATCCCCGCATTATTCGAAAAAATAAAAGTCGTAGCTAATCCTTTTCGCGCCCCACAGGCGGAGCCTTTTGATTATAAGAAAAACAAAATAGTTTTCTATGGAAAGTTATCGCTCCAGAAAGGAGTCATGAGCTTGCTTGAATACTTTAAGGAGATATGGGAAACATCATATCTTCAGCTAGTGTTGGTAGGCGGAACAGATATCGTATATTATCCGCAGATGATGACGATGGGTGCATATGTCAAAACGTTGTATAAGAAATATATTGCCGACGGACGATTAGTTATAAAAGATCAAATTCCTCCGGATCAGTTAAAAAATGAGATGAGTGATGCGCATGTTGTTGTTATTCCAAGCGCGATTGACAACCTGCCATATGCACTTCTTGAAAATATGGCACTGGGAAAAGTTGTTCTCGCTTCTGTCCAGGGTGGACAGGCAGAAGTGATCAAGGACGGGGAGAACGGATTTCTTTTCGATCATAATATTAAAGGAGATTTTGCAAAGAAACTTTTCTCTATTTTATCGCTGAACAAAGAACAATTACAAAAAGTCTCCGAAAATGCTGTTGCATCTGTGACATCGTGCTTCTCGTTCAGGCACATTTTTTTCAAAAAACAGGAAGTGCTCCTGCAGTTGAAGAACAGTTATAAGACACGCTCCGTTTTTCCATTCTTGTATCAACTTAACTCCGGGCAGCAGACTGTCGAACACGGTGGCTCTCTTCTGTCAGTCGTGATCCCATATTACAACATGGGGAATTACTTAATGGAAGCTGTCGAATCGGTGCAAAATTCTAAATTCCCAAACAAGGAGATCATTATCGTAAATGATGGTACTGATGAGCAAAAGAGCATCGAAATTCTGTCTATTGCGGAGAAAAATCATGGTTGCAAGATCATTCACACTAGCAATCAGGGTCTGGCGGAAGCAAGGAATACTGGTGCAAAAAATTCAAATGGCAAATTCCTCGCGTTCCTGGATCCCGACGATAAAGTGACTAGTGACTACTATTCAAAGGCTATTTGGGTCCTCGAAAAGTATAGTAATGTTTACGGCGTAGGGAGTTTTGTAAAGTATTTTGAACGAAAGACCTCCTATTGGATCACTTCTTCCCCACAACCTCCATATATTCTGGCACACAATTCCGTTAACAGCAGTGCTCTCGTGTACAAGAGGAACGCGTTTTTGGCCGGGGGGCTCAATGACAAACAGGTCGATTATGGCCTTGAAGACTATGAAAGTGTGATCAACATGATTCATCACGGATACAATATGGTTATTTTACCTGAGGTTTTGTTCCATTACCGCGTCAGGAAAAATTCAATGTTTCGAAACGTCAATCGAAACAAACTCCTTTATTCTTATAAGTACATCATAGAAAAACATCGCGAGTATTTTCGAGACTATTTTGTGGAATTGGTCAACCTGTTGAACGCAAACGGACCGGGCTTTCTATATGACAGCAGCGGATTTGAGCGAAGAGTGTTTTCGGTGCAGTCGGTTAAGTCAATTGTCGATAAAAAGATCCCGAAGAATTCAGCAGCTTACCGATTCGCAAAAAAATTGTTTTTAGGATTAACGAAAAGAAAATAAAGAAGGATTACCGGATTATGATAGTGTTAAAAAATCTTCATTTAAACAGGTGGTTCGGCGACAAAAACAAGTTTGAGCGTATTTGGCTGCTGGGAAAGATAGAATTCAAACTTAGGTATTACGAGAACAAACTGGGCCTCTTATGGGCCCTGATTAAGCCTATCACGTCAATCCTCATGTATTACATTGCTTTCAATGTGGTCATCAAACAGGACATTCCTGCATTCATATCGTATCTATTCATCGGTCTCATTGTCTGGAATTTCTTTTTAGAGTCGACGTCCGGAACAATTCAAATATTACGAACAAAGAAATTCCTTTACGAGTACAATAACCTTTACAAAATTGACATCTATGTGTCAACACTTATCGCGAACAGCATAGGTTTCTTCTTCAATTTCCTGATGTTCCTGGTTTACTTTGTTTTCCTGGAGAAGCACAGGATTGGGTTTTCAGAAGTAAATTTTCTTTTGTACCTAAACTTGTTGCCATTGTTTTTGATTCTGTTCGTTGTTACGTTGGGAATTTCTATGGTGTTGTCAAGCTTATACGTGTTTGCCAATGACATTAACCAGATCTGGGCCGTTTTGTCGGGGTTCATGTTCTTTTTGTCTCCCATTGTTTTTAAGCTCGAATCTTACCAGGCAAAACTTCCAGGAATGAGTGAGCTCAATCCAATGGCCGGTATTATCATTAATTTCCGAAATGTACTGATGTACAATAAACCTCCGGAGATGAATCTTTTTTGGATCGATTTCAGTTATGCTATTCTTTTTCTTGTGTTAGGTCTAATAACACTAGATAGGTTGGGTAATAAAGCGGCAGAAAAGCTGTAATTAGTGAGCACTATGGAGTCAGTAAACAATATAGCGATCAGGGCAGTGAACATTTCGAAGACATTTACCTTCACAGAAGATGAGCACAACACGATAAAAAGTCGCTTGTTCAATTTTTTTAAACCAGTGAAAAGGAAACGGCTCCAGGCATTGAAACCTTTAACTCTTGAAATCACTAAAGGTGAATGTGTGGGCCTTATCGGGCGCAATGGCAGCGGAAAATCAACCTTGATAAAGGTGTTGTGCGGCCTGTATCCTGTTGACAAAGGGACAATCGAAATGAATGGCAGCACGATGCTGATGAATTTGGGATTGGGAATGAGTCACGAACTTACGGCCAGGGAAAACATCTACATCTCGGGATCGATACTGGGATTAACGATTAAACAGATAGATCAACTATTCGATAAGATCGTTGACTTTGCCGAATTGCGGGAATTCGTCAACACCAAAATAAAATTCTTTTCTTCGGGCATGATGGCGAGGCTGGCTTTTTCCATTGCAGTAAACGCCGGGGCAGACATCATGTTTTTGGATGAGGTTTTTGCGGTAGGCGATATCAAGTTCAAAAAAAATGCGGTCACGGTACTGGAGAATAGCTGGATATCCGGAAGAACCGTTATCCTGGTTAGTCACACAATGGACATCATTCAAAAATATTGTCAAAGGACAATTTATCTGAAAAACGGGGAACTCGTTTTTTTTGGAGCCACCGATAAGGCCATCGAACTGTACACCTCAGACAATGCCTGAAATTATTTTTTTAATTAATGTGCCTCCACTAAATACAAATTGTTTCCATATCATTTGAAATAATTTGTCACTTAATTTTTTTACGTGGCGAATAAATAATTTTTTTGAAGAATCTTATTTACATTTATTCCGTCAACTAATGCCATCCGCCTAAACTGCTTTCATTGATCCGAACTGCTATCCTCATCTCTATGGCTACCCAGATAATGTTGGTAGCACGTGCCCAATACCCTTCATTGGGTTCTTATTCGGTCAGTAAGATTTCAACAGTTTATTTCAATGTTACTAAAACATCCGGCAAGGAGAAGAATAATGCCGAGATACCACCCTGGATCATACCAGGAGGTTACCGGTCGTATTTTTTTGTTGATGGGAGTGGTACGTACATCTGGTCTTCAAAATCATCCCTCATCGACAGTAAATCCATTGATTTAGATGGTGCTGTCGGTCCCAACCAGGCATCGCAGAGTTACATCAACGAAAAAGAGTATAATGGCTATAATAATGTTGAAAACTGGAAGAGAAATTACCACGCAATTTATAGCGCAGTATACATCAATGAGCCTGCCGTCGGTCCCATTTCCCTGGGCTTCTTGCATGGCGAGAACAAAAACGAGATTATCGGAAATAAAAGTTACCAAAATACAATCCAGCCGAACGTTACGATAAATCCATCGGATCCTAACTCATACTCCGGCGGAACTCCTTTTCACGACGGGTGGAACGCATACAACGCGATTATCAGTGCTGCATGGACTGTGAACAACAAGCAAACAAATTGGGGGCAACGATTTTTTAGCAATGATCTTGGTCCGATTGTGTGGCCATCTACAGGATATGTGACCAGGGGCGGGGTTAAATGTACAAGCGGGCTAAGACATCCTTCTGCCCTTGTCGCAAACGAATATGTGTACATATTTTATACAGACAGCGGGCCATTTGGTAGCAATATCCCGGCGGAAGAAGGAAGGTCAGAAGGCATAAAGGTCGCGAGGGCACCTCTCTCATCAGCGCTGGATCCCAACAGCTACAAAGTTTACTATCGGGACCCTTCCGGAAGAGAATCTTGGCTATCATCGCTGCCAGTTGGATTCACAAAAGAACACATGTTGGATTTCGTCGCTGTAAAAGGACCGAAGACAACGGACATCATGAGAGATGACAGGGGCATCAGTGACGAAATTCGGTTCAGCGTAGCCAAAGTTCGCAACACAGATTATTTTATAGGCGTCGAGGAATATATGGACCTGGCAAATGGAAAAAAATATAAAGTTGCTTTGCGGTTTTCAACCGACCTGGTTCATTGGACAAATAGAGCTTTGATCGTTGCGACGGCTAGTACCTGGAATGACACAAACATGAATTATCCAATATTCCTGAGTAACGATGGTTGGTCGAACACAGAAATTGATATCGACGATTTTTACTTGTTAGGCACAGGTACAATGCCAGGCAATTATGTAAACAAAATTCATCTTACAAAGACATCTGTTTCGGCGAG
>AP72_2010_repI_A01DRAFT_1000261_pt1 | contig 9950 bp, 11 predicted proteins | sample AmaPasreplicIA01_FD_9191 | JGI IMG/M metagenome (IMG submission 9191) | reverse complement strand
GTTCTTGAACTCGCCTCCAGTCGGAAAGGTCCTTGGCAGCGGCATTCACGTTCAAGACGAGCAACAACACGAGCATAGCCAGCGCAAATCGCATTTTCGAATTTTCCCTTTGCAGCGAGAATGCGATTTCGTGCGTGGATAAAGCAATGCACAATGTGTAATCCTCGGGTAAAGCCCAGGGAAACGCGAAGTCTTTGGTCACAACACAGCCCGAGGCGAGAGCTCATCCCGATGTGGTGAAATGAAGGCTATGAATCAGGAGCAATGGACAGCGGTTGATAGTTACATTTCTGAAACGGTAGTGCCCTCCGACGCAGCCCTCGATGCTGCCCTCGAAGCCAGCATTAAGGCCGAACTGCCGGCGATTGCAGTTACGCCCAATCAAGGCAAGTTGCTGCACATATTTGCCCGCTTGGTTAATGCGCGCCGAGTCCTGGAAATCGGAACGCTGGGCGGCTACAGCACCATCTGGCTAGCGCGTGCTCTTCCCGATGACGGTCGACTGATCAGCCTGGAACTGAATCCCAAGCATGCCGAAGTGGCACGAGGAAGTATCGACCGCGCTGGATTGACGAAAAAGGTAGAGGTAAAACTCGGGAAGGCACTCGACACATTGCCAAAGCTGGCCGCCGAAGGAAGCGGTCCCTTCGATTTGATCTTTATCGATGCGGATAAGGCGAGCATTCCCGAGTACTTCAAATGGTCGCTCAAGCTCTCGCGGCCCGGCAGCCTGATCATCGTGGACAACGTTGTGCGCAAAGGAGCCGTAATCGAAGCCGATAGCAGCGACCAAGACGTCCAAGGCGTTCGCCGCTTGAACGAGATGCTGGCCAAGGAGAAGCGCGTTACCGCCACGACTATTCAGACTGTCGGCAGCAAAGGCTACGACGGAATTACGGTGGCGCTCGTCAATGCTGTTTAGGAACCCTCCTTTCCCGGACCAGCAGCATCTTTGGCTTCTGTAAGCACGGAGTCGCGGGCTAGCAGCGGGAACTCTCGGAGTAGATTAGATAGCGGCACATGACCTCCACTTTCCACAGCACTGTCGTAGCCGTCATCGTGATGCTTTGCCTCACTGGCGTCCTAGTCTCAGGATTGGCTCTGGGCGAGCACTACAACACGAAGTCCTCACCCTGCAACATCAACGACAAATGGGATTGCGGCACTGTGAACCACAGTCCGTATGCAATGGTGCGCGGAATCCCCGTTGCCTACGTTGGAATCTTCGGATATGCGTTAATTGCTGCTCTAGCGGGGCGGCTGCCACGTCTGACTGCAACCTTGGCACTGCTAGCTCTACTTTTCTCGCTCCGCCTTACTTGGATCGAATGGAAGATCCTCGGAGTCTGGTGCATCTACTGTGTAAGCTCGCAGCTCATCATTGCGATCGTGTTCTTATTTACTCTTATTGCCTTCGCCCTCTCCAGACGAAGAGTGCGTCTGAGTTGAACCGTCCTCCATCTGCACTAGGAAAATTGTATGGACTGCTTGAGCCTTTCTTATTGGCTTGGGGCCGGAAAGTTCATGGGCTTTCAAGTTCTGCCCGTGATCGCGGCACGATGCGATGTCTGCCTCGACTACCTCTCAGCCTGGGCTTCGCTTACGCCCACGATCTTCGAATCGGTGCGGAATTTTTTGTAGTCGCGAAATGTTTGTTGCGCGTCCATGTTGAAGTTCTTGAGCAATGCCACGCGCACGTCAAGCTTGAAACCAACCTGGCGGGGAAGCCAGACTTCGTCGTTGACGCGCGTCTGCTCGATCATGAAGTGCGAGCCTTTGTGGATGCGGGCCAGGAACAATCCCCATGAGACAGTGTCGAGGGCCTCGACGTCCATCTTTGACATTTGCAGATCGGCTTTATCGATCCAGATCCGGCCATGAAATTTGGACAGGTAGTTCGCGTACTTCATATGTGGAACGAAGCCTGGACGCGGTTCGGCAGAGATCGCCCACGCCTCGCGTCCACTGACCAGCTCCGTGCCCAGCAGGGTGAAGTTGTAGGCATTGACGATCTCGCGCTCAAACTGGCGTCCTTCTTCGCGATCTTTGGCTTCGCGCTCGGCGCGCTTCTGGCGGTCTTTATCGGATTCGTTTCTGCGCTTGTTGATGATTTTCTGTATCTTCTCTTCTTCTTTGGCCGTTTCCTTTTCTGAGATCGGCTTGTCGTCCTTCTCGATCAGCTTCTGCACCTGCTCGCCATAAATATTCAGGATCTCGTAGGTCCTGGTCTCGGTAGACTTCGTGTGTCCCTTGCCGTCCAGATGGTTCTCGATATCGCGCTCGATGTACGTGTAGTCCCGCTGCTTCTTGTCGTTCTGGATATCGTTTTCTACGACCTTCTGTATGAGTTCCTGAATCTGCGCGGTGCTGAGCGATCCCGGCACGGAAGGTAGGCTGGGATCAGCGGGCTTGTTAGCTACGATTGAGGACGGTTCAGAGGCTGCGCTCGCCGATTGCGCAGCAGCCGTTTGAATGACGATAAGCCACGCTATGCCAAAGATGAGGTGAATCAAGTCTTTGCACCGAATCCGCATGTTGCTCACAACACTCATAGTGGACGAAAGTTCCTGTCTCGGCCTCCTGCGGAGGACGAAGTAAGTCATTTTGCTTTGTAGCTTAAATAGTAGACGGTAACCGTGGGTAGGAATTAACAGCAACCGCTGGTCAGACCGCATTCAGATCGTTGGCGCCGTCTGCCGCGCCACGTGAAAACAAGGAACTTTTATTCAATCGCGTAATACCCTTTTCGGCAATGAATTCGTAGCGCGAAGCGCTGGGTGGTTACCCGAATCTTGTGAAAGCTCTGGTCGGCCTTCCAGTGGGGTGGCTTGTATCCCACCAGGTACTGGTTTCGCAGTTGGTCGTTGATTTTGCGGAATGCCGCTTTCAGTTCGCGCGCGCCACGTGCGTGCAGCACGTTACCGCCGGTGCTCTTGCTGATCTTCTCCAGCATGGGATCTGTTGCTTGCTGTGATCGGTTGGTGTTGAGCGCAAACACAATCACGTCGGACTGCAGCGCTGCATCAATTGCATTCTCAATACGGGAATGGCTGGCGTTCTCCTCGCCATCGGTAATCAGGATCAAGACGCGGCGAGCAAATCCCGATTCGGAGCCGGCGGAGAGTGTGGCGCAGGAGCTGCTGACCGCATCGTAGATCGCCGTCGAGGATTCGCCGACGGAGAGGGCCTGCACGGCGCCTGTCAAGGATTGCAGGTTGGAGGTAAAATCCTGAGCCACGCGTGATTCGAGGCCAAACGAGATGATGCTCGCAGAATCCGACGGTCGCAGCGTCTCCTGAAGGAAGATTGCTGCCGCCTGTTGCTGATCCTTAAAGAAATTCCCGACCGATCCGCTGACGTCGATGAGCAATCCAATTTTCAGCGCCACATCCGATTGCCGCAAGAAGTACGTGAGCGATTGTGCCTGCTGTCCATTGTCGAGCACCTTGATCTCAGAAGGTGTGAGATTCGAGACAAATCGGCCTCGCCAATCGACTGCCGAAAATAGAAGATTTACTTCGCGCACTCTCGCCGAGAAAGTTTCCTTACTAGCTTCCGGTACATCATGGCTCGACGGTGCTCGTGATGTTGAGAACAGAGAATCGGCGGGAGGGACGGCTTGTGCGAAGCCGTGGACAGACAACACCGCAGCTAAGACAATCAAGACTTCAAGGCGTCGGCTTCGCATAATCGTCACCTCCTTTTTTTAGCGATCACCTGATCGGCGTCATCGATCAGTCAGCATGTTGTCGAGACGGCATACTCGGCGCTTGCAGAGGAGTGGCGAAGTGAGCAGGAATTGTTTTCTATTTTGAAATTGCAGGTGTGGAGGGTGCTACTGGTAAAGCTACCAGTGAAGAGCAGTACTCGATCGAAGTTTACGGAAGGAAAGGATTGTTGATCTTCAGGCCCCCTGAGCCAGTTCGGTTAGGAACTTGTGAGCGCGTGAGTGATGCGGGCTGTTTGTAATCTCCGCGTAAACCAGAACATTGGTCCGCCCTCATTCCCGTTCCATGGCGTCGAAAAGACCGTCTCGATCTAGGAGGTCGACGCCCGCCTGCAATTCTGCTGTCCAGCCTTGGAGCCTCAAACGATAACCTGGTGCGGAACGTGCCGTATCGTCGAGCACCAATGTGGTACGTGCCTTGCATAAATATCCTGTAAGGTTTTACAAATTAGTATCAATCGACTGAATCCAACCTGAGCGGTTACTCGCTGGCGCGCCCGCGCAACCGCTAGCAAGAGGTAAGGGGTTTCGTCGATGCAATTCTCGACTCTCCGTCAAATTGGCAGTAGATCGGGTTCAATCCACTGTTTCTTTGCCTCATCTCCCATTACTCGCTCCCGCGTGTAGTGCTGAAAGAGTATTTCCTTTGGCATTTCGCATAGTGCTTCGGTGCATTCTTGCTGGAGCTTGCGCATCCAGAACACAGTAATGGTTTCGTTGTAGCCGCTCTTGTTATGGTGGGCGCTGAAACGCTGCAGTCCTGCCCGCATTCTGGAGACCGCCGCTTCATAGCCATAGAGTTGGAGATAAGTCCATGCCACTTTGAGATGCTCGCTGTGGTGGAACTCCTCCAGCGCATACTCGCAGCATTCGAATCGGCGAACTTCATCGAGATACAGGCGATTACTCATGGTGTTCGATCCTTTTGCCGGTCTGGAGGTAGTAATTGATAGCCGTTTGCCAGTGCGCTATACGCTCATCATGTCTCGCCTGCGTGTAGCGCTCGACACCCGCCGTTGCCGAGTCGCTCAATGCCGTGATCGCATAAGCGACATCGCAGCGAGTCTCAGAGGCATCTGCTGCGTGGCATGTGATGTCGAGTTGCACTATGCGATCCTCCGGGAACACAGTGGTGTATTGCATGTCGTGGGACTGTGCGTCATAGCGAGTGACAATCCATATGGCCGGATGCGTCGAAGTCTCAGTCGTGAACACCGTACCCAATTCGGCATTGCCGCCGAACTTAAGCGAAGGCTCCCAGCCTGGAGCCCACTTTCCTTCGTCCACAGGTCCAAATAGTGGGAAGACCTTTTCAACGGACCCATGCAGACTGATTCGTCCGCTGCGGCGGACATGAGTCGAGCCCGGCTGCGCCGTCTGGGCATAACTCATAACAACAAACAGTAAAAGCATCGCTGACCGCATTTTTCCTCCAAAAGAAAACCGCCCGAAAGGCGGTTGCCTCTCGGGCGGTCGTTTTTGTTACTGAAGCCTTAGTTTCGCAGTTCCACTGCATTCAGTCAACAGTCAGATGCCCGGTGGCTTGCCTAGAAGCCAACTGTGACGGGGCTGAACCATTGTGGTACTTGACGAACCGGAGCCTAGACGTAAGCATGGCTGAAAATGAGAAAGCTTTTCGGAATCAGTATTGGAACGGCTCTCCTGCTCGGTTTGGACGCGTCTTCGGCAATCTGTCAGCAGGCAATGGTGCTGGTGGGTTCCGGTTCCACAGTTCCCGCTCCACTCGTGATTAAGTGGACCGAGGCTTACAACCAACACAGTCACAATGTTCAGGTCAGGTATGTTGCCATCGGTACGGAGGAAGGCGTGGCCGCCATTTCTCACGGAAGCGGCGATTTCGCCCTTGGGGAAGTTCCTTTAACGGCGCAGGAACGCTCCAAGACTGGGCTGATCCAGCTTCCTGCGGTTGTCATTGGAATCGTTCCTGTCTACAACATTCCCGGTGTTCGCGGCGAACTGCGATTTTCAGGTGAGGCTTTGGCAGAGATCTTTTTGGGCAAAATCAAAACTTGGAACTCTCCGGCTTTAGAAAAGCTCAATCCCGGAGTCGCTTTACCGGCTATGCCGATCAAGGTAGTAAATCGTCCGGCGGGAAAAGGATCCAATTACATCTTTACGGAGTATCTCTCCAAAGTGAGCTCAAGGTTCCGCAGTGAGGTAGGGATTAGCGCATCTCCCAAGTGGCCGGTAGGCAAGCCGGCGGAGCGCAGTTCTGAGATGGTGGAAACTGTGAGATCCGAACCAGGCTCGATCGGTTTTGTCGAGGCTCAGTATGCGATTGAATCTAAAATCCCATTCGGTCTAGTGCTGAATTCTTCCGGGCATTTCGTGAAAGCCTCACCAGAGAGTCTCGCCGAAGCGTGTCGCGCCGTGGAAGCGCCTTCGTTCGACAAATTTTCTGCCTCGCTGACGAATCCGCCTGGCGATCGCTCATTTCCTATCACCAGTTACGACTGGCTTTATCTACGTACGAGTATGGGGAATGCCGATCGCGCAGCAGCTTTGCGCGATTTTCTCGTCTGGGTACTCTCCGATGGTCAACAGATCGCCGCGAGGGCCGGATATTCGGAGTTACCGATACCCCTGCGCGTGAAGACAGGCGCACGAATACGGGATATCAAATAGCGGATTGCGATTGAGACCGGCCGGGCCTCTACCTTATGGAAGACGCTAACGGGCTTGCATCGTGGTCGCTGATTGCTGGTCGATACGACTGCGGATTCGCGCCAGCGCGCGCTCAACCCCAACGATGGTTCTAGAGACGTGTTCTGGTGAGGTCTGCCAATTCGAAACGCTGATTCGCATCGCGCGGCATCCGTTCACCGTCGTCCCGGAAAAGAATGAGGTACCCTCGGCGGCGATTTCAGCGATCACCTTATCAGTCCATTCATTTGAAAGTTCTCCCGAAGGATCGGGAAATCTCACAAGTCCTTGATTAATGATAGGTGTTGCCAGCACCCTTACTCCTTCCAACTTCTCAAGTCCGGCGACCAGCTGTGTGGCACAGTCGCAGCAGCGCTCGACAAGCTCCCGCACGCCAGAGCGGCCGAGTTCGCGCAGGGCGGCGTAACTGGCGAATCCGCGTGCGCGACGCGAGAACTCCGGGTTCCAATCGAGTGGATCCCGCGCAACTTCCTGATGCGCGAGGTAGCTTGCCTGATAGCTCATCGATGCCCGGTGTGCATCCGGCTCAGCAATGAACGCATAGCCGCAGTCGTACGGTACGTTCAGCCACTTGTGTCCATCAGTCGCCCACGAATGTGCCTGCTCCATTCCGCGCACTAGATTGTCGTAACGTGGACTGGCTGCCGCCCACATGCCAAAGGCGCCGTCCACGTGAGTCCATGCGCCGTATTTGCGCGCAATCGGAATGAGCGCTTCGAAGTTATCGAAGCTGCCTGTGTTCACGTCGCCGGCCTGCAACAGGACAACCGCGGGCTGGCCATTCGTCTCCCGGAGGGCTTGTTCGAGGGCAGCGGGATCGAGCGCTCCAGCGTTGTCGACGTTCAGCCTGGCGATTGATTCGTCACCGAAGCCGAGCAGTCGCAACGTGCGGTCGATAGTAGCGTGTCGCAATCCACAAAAAACACGGATTTGCGGCGAGCCACTCATGCCTTGTCGCTCGACGTCCCACCCATGCTTCCTAAGCAACCATGTTCGTGCTGCTGCGAGGCAGGTTGCGTGAGCCATCTGACAGCCGGTTACAAGCGCGAAGGATGAAGCGGAGGGTAGCCGAAACAGATCCTTCAGCCACGAACCGACAGCTTCCTCAACGATCGCCGACGCGGGGCTCACGGCATACATCCCAGCGTTCTGATCCCACGTCGAAGTGAGCCAGTCGGCAGCGAGCGCCGCCGGCAGCGAACCTCCGATCACCCAGGCATAGAAGCGAGCATTGACTGAGTTGTTGAGTCCGCCTTCAATGTCACTGACCAGGTCGTTAACGACCGATTGTGCCGGAATGGGATCCCGATTCCACTCCTTGCAAACTCGCCGCCGCAGAGTCTCCAGAGAGACGGTTGGGCCTACAGGTCGCCCGTCAACCGTTCGAAGATACTCGAGCGCGTGACGCATGGCGGCTTCGAGCGCTGGATCAAAGTCTTTTCTCATGGTGTTCCCAGGTTTGCTAAAAACTGAACGTCGTCGCGTGATCTGTTCCGCTAACCGATTGGCTACTTTTCGCAGCTATTCGGAACCGCGCGGTTTAAGCATTCGATTAGCTAAGTCAGCGATTAGCTGCAAGATCAATACCTTAAGAATATCCACAATCGGGCCACAGTTTTGGCGCAAGACTTGCAGTTGAGTGGGACAAACGGCTCGGAGTCCATAGGCGGATCCAAGTCAAGAGTCGGATTGCACGCCACCCGGCCGGCCAATGATGAGGAGTTACGACCATGGCCAAGCTGATTGAATTCTACATTCCGCAAAATCACAAGAGTCGAGAGCATTGGGTGCCGGAGAGGCTGCGTGGAAGAGTCATCAACTTCCAAACACGGGCAGAATTCTTGAATCGCATGTTCGCCGAGCGCGTTCGAGTGGTATCGAAGCTTTCCCGGACCGGTACGCCGTGAAGTAGCTCGCCCGAGCTCCTCATTCCTCAAAATATAAAGCCGGTTCATGCGGCGGGATGTCATTGACATTCCGCCGTAACCTTTTCGGCTGGCTGTGCGTTTATCTTATGAGCGCCACATGCGGAGAGCCGGTTGAAGGCCCTGAAGAGCGACGTGGACGAGCGGCTTCTGGTGGAAGCAGCGAAGCGCGACCCTGCGCGCTTTGGAGAGCTCTATCAGCAGAACGTTTATCAGGTCTATGCCTATGTGTCGCGCCGCGTGGCCACTCGCGAAGAGGCTGAAGACATTACCTCCGACGTTTTTCATCACGCGCTGGAGAACCTGAAGACGTTCGAATGGCGTGGGGCTCCTTTTGCTGCGTGGCTCATTCGCATCGCGGCGCATCGGATTATCGACCGCTGGCGGAGCACATCGCGGGAGTCTGCAAATCCGATTCCGGAGGACCCGAAGGACGAGCACATGGAAGAGATTGAAGAGCGTGCAGCTCTCTTCCAACTCGTAAAGCGGCTTCCCGACGACCAGCGCCGTGTTGTGGTCTCGCGCTTTGTGGAGGAGAAGAGCATCCGCGAAACAGCCCAGGAACTCGGCCGGAGTGAGGGAGCAGTAAAACAACTTCAGTTCCGCGCCCTGGAGAAACTTCGTGCAGGCGTGGAGGGCAGCAATGGCTAAGCTCTCGCGCTTTGAGCAATTGGATCAGGCAATCGGCAAACTGCTCTCCCGCAGAGATGCCCTGCCGGTCCGCAGTGACGCTGAAATCGAGCCGCTGGTGCAAATCGCCGGCCAATTGCGTGGAATGCCACGCGACTCATTCATTGAACGACTCAGATCCGACTTAGAAAGGAGCACTTCTATGGCAGCCCAGGTAGAACCTCTCGCTGCAGTGCACCCGCACGCGGCGCCAAGGTTGAGATTTAAAAACGCAAGTCTCGCAATCGACTTCTACAAACGCGCATTCGGCGCGAAGGAGACCATGCGCTTTGAGACTGAACAAGGCATCGGACATGCGGAACTGACGATTGGAGACTCCGTCATCTTCATCGGCGAAGAGTGGCCGGAGGGTGGACGCTTCAGCGCCGAGACTCTCGGCAACACGCCGATCAGCATCGAGCTCAACGTTCCCGATGTGGATTCATTCGTGGAGCACGCCGTCGCTGAAGGCGCGATGGTGGTTCGTCCCATTCAAAATCAGTTCTATGGATATCGGCAGGGAACTTTGCGTGATCCGTTCGGTTATATCTGGGGAGTCTCCACCATCAAGGAGCACCTGTCCATCCAGGAAATGCATCGCCGTCTCCGTGCCGAGATGGGCGAGCAGCCAAAGAAGCCAACGGTGGATCCCGTGCCGAAAGGGTACAGGACGGTAACTCCTTATCCGGTGGCGCAGGATGCGGTAGCGCTGATCAATTTCGTGCAGCGTGCATTCGGAGCTGAGGAGCGATTCCGCGCCATCGGCTCGGCAGGCGGTATTCATGCTGAGATCCGCATCGGCGACTCCATGCTGATGATGGGCGGTGGTGGACCGGGGCTCTCATGGCGTGGCGAATCGACGCCGATGGCCTTCCACATGTATGTCCCCGATTGCGACGAAACCTATCAGCGCGCGCTCGAGGCAGGCGGCACTTCGATCGGTG
>AP72_2010_repI_A01DRAFT_1000260_pt1 | contig 9974 bp, 9 predicted proteins | sample AmaPasreplicIA01_FD_9191 | JGI IMG/M metagenome (IMG submission 9191) | reverse complement strand
CCACTATGAACACTTGTAATTGGTTCATTCTACTTCAGGCATGGTTCACTCTAGTTAGTGGAAGAGTGTACAACATAGGGATTGGTATCAGTCACACATTTAGGAATCAAAGTCAAAAGGTATACTTCTGTGCATCTTACTATACCCGCTTTTGTAAGCCAAGCCAACAAGGGAAGAGAAGCTTCTGGTTCCACTTGAGGTATTTCAAAAGTGGCTGTCTCCGCAAGTGTAACATAGTCAAGAGAGGCAGGCTCGACTTTCCATTTAGTTCTATTCCTTCCCATCTTTGATGAAGCTTGCGAGTTCTTCTTTCTAGATCGATTGAGATAGGACCTTTTGGCACAGTACAATATCGATGTAAGGTACATGACCAATCAAGACTGCTTTTGGGAAGTGAGACCAGGCGAGGCTACCAATGAGATCCCACTCACTGGCTTTGGTTAGTTATAGTCAATCCATCCCGCCTTCCTAAGGTTAGATCAGATGGCTTGGTTTCATTTCTTCAAAGTGATCTCATCCACTTAGTCAACCACCATTGTTTACACTCCTCAGAAGGAAGTTCTCTCTCTTCTTGCAATAGGTCTAAACAATCCAATTCCTGAATTAACTGATCTTTCTGTCTTCTCACTGCCCTGGCTGCTCTACCTCTGACCTTCTTCCTTATCTTCTGCCTGCGGCCTTCTTCACTGCCTAGGTGAGATAGTTGAGCGACCAAACGGAATCTTAAGTCAATCTTCTCGTCAGGGCAAAGCAAAGTAGTGTATCCTGGAATCTAGCCAATAGAAGGATAAGCTTGATTCTGTGTTGAGTAGTAGGCCGGTTTCTGGCTAGGAAGGAAGAAAATGAAGGTTGAGTTCTTTTGTCTACTTTCTTGTCCTTGTAGCGAAAGAACTTGTTGATGCTGGCACTTAAAGAACAGAAGCAAGAAGATAAAGAAGTTCTAGAACTATCTAGTGGATTTTATCGTGTAGTTGACGACTGATCAGTCTAGCAATATGTCTTTATAGACGAATATCAAGTGGAGTTGATCTATCAAGCCTAGTTTGGTGCATGCATATAGAAGAAGCTTTTCACTTTTTCCTTTCTTCTTCTAGGAAACCAATCAAGTACTTGATTTTCAGAGGACAAGGAAAGTCGAATAGAAAAGTAGAATGGGCAAGGCCGCGGGACAGTTCGGTAAGCCTCAGTTCCGATGGTAGGAAAGGAAGAAGAAAAGTCAAGTGTTACATTTGAAATATGTAGGACAGATCTATTGCTTGATCCGCATCTGAGCAGGCAGGCAGTGCTGTATTAGTACGAGAAGTAAGTGGTCATTGGATTCCGTGGTGGAACTGTTTTCCTGGCAAAAGGAAGGAGGAAAGAACGTTTCAATCTCCAAGCCTGGGCAAAAGGTAATAATTTCAATAAGGTGTGGGGCATATGCTATTTTCATAGGTAGGGATCCTCGTCTTCTACCAGTGGAAGAATTACTTGCTTCCATGATTGCCATGATCTTATCCGGGTCGACTGACAATCCGTCACCACGCTCGCCGAGCGAACATTCAATCAATGAAGAAATGGCGGTTGCAATTCCTATTAAGTTTACGACCTTGGGAGAGGAAGAGGTATTAGCCGAGCAAAGATAAAAGGAAGTCCGCTAGCAATATGCTTAACACAGGGCAGGGAATTCCATTCCACCAATTTCATGTAAACGAGTTCACCCCGACTCCAGAAAGATAGGTCTTACAGTGATGACAAAACAAGCAAGGATGTGGGGTTGTGGGAATCAAATACAATAGTAGGTAGGGAAGCTCGGGCTGGTTGATCCAAGGAAATCCGTAGGCGAAACGAATATGAGCGCTGCTACGGCCAATGAACGATTCTCGGGTGAAAGGAAACAGGAAGGTTTCGTCAGCTGCCCCTTATTCTTTTTCGAGATGAATGAAATAGTCGACCATACGGGGAAGGGAAGTTGCCCTGAAGTAATAACAACCTTCAAGTAAGAAGGAAGGAAATCCACTAATAGATAGTAGGGCGGCTCATTTACCTTTGAAAGAAGAGGGTCAACTCTCGGAAGATAGGGTTAGCCGAGTTCGACATGGTTCTTCAACCGCTCCGCCCTCGAGAACGAAGAAAGACATCCATTGATTGCTTCTTCTTGAGCTTGGTCGCCAAGTGTCAATAGAAATAGGAAAACCGTCAAGGATTGCAGTTGGAAATCTAGTTATTTTTCCTTGCCAATAAAATCAACAAATTGTGAGTTGCCAAGGAGATGATCAAAGAAAAGAAGAAAACACCAGCCGGAGCAGATATGCGAACAGAGAAGGTCGCATGCAGACGAGTGAGAAGTAGGGCCTCCAGTTTAAGTAGCAGATATGGGTTCCTAATGCAGCATGATGGGAAGCTGCTCGGAGAAGTCCAGAATTAGATATAGTAAGTAGTTGGTTGGTCCGAGAAAGCCTGTCTTCCTCAGCAAGGATTCGCAGTCGCCGTTCCTATCTGTTTTCCAAGGTAAAAGAAGGAGCAGGTTGAATCAAATAGAATGTAGTAGGGGCTAGTAGCATAGGCAGTGAAAAGAATAGATCAATAAGACTGCCATTCACCAGAGAAAAAGACTCTATTCCCGAGAAGACAGTCTTCCTATCCCCTCTCTCCACCAGCTTGGCAAGAAGGTAGCTGAGGGAGTGATTGAGAAAAATCAAATGGTATTAGGGGAAGCAATACGAAACTACGTTATGTCCGATATGTGGACTGCATACTAATAGGAATTCCAAAGATCAAAAGAATGGGATAGATGATGGTACCAGCAGCGAGATAAAGTAAGGAACCTTCATCCCCCCAACAACAGCTTGTAGCCCACGATCCCAGACCATCTTATTCGAATATCGACACTCTTGCATACAGAAAAGAAGAGGCTTCCATCCATCTGCGGGGGGCTCTTCTTTACTGGCCATCTACAAGTTGAGGAAGGTCTATTGGATCATGTCCGATTCATCCCATTGCTGAAGAGTGAAAAAGCTGTTTTCTGTATACTGACAAACCATATGACAGAACTACTCCAGCTACCCATCCCAGTGCTAATAAAAGTGCAAGAAAAGCTTATCCCTTCTTTTCTGTGAAGAAAACGAAAGAGAAAAGGCGCGCTGCGGTTATGCGATTGGAACTCATATAGAGTTCCTTTTTTTACTCTTCACACTTACTAAACGCTCGTTCCTTCCTAAGATGTTTTTTGAGGATTGGTGCGATGGTAGGAAAGTACCGCTTGCCTCTCTTCGATCGAGCCTATTCTTTTGTTTTCTAGGTTAGTACCGTAGGGTTCCTGAGACCACTACTCTTTAGACTGCCCTATCCAATACAACTGAGATAGTGTGCCTAAACCACGAATGTGATTATAGTCTTAAATCTGGTAAAGCAAAACTACTATGCTGGAAGGGTTTTTCATACGATCAGACCCTGTCCACTTCTCAGCCATTCATAGGAAATCCAGGTATTCTTGCTTTTATGCCTCAAGTAACTCATACTTTACTTGATTTGGTGAGACAGAGAGGGCATTCACCTGTAACTGAGCATGGCTTGCATTATCTAAAGAAGGAAATTTGCTATGCTCTAAATTTTCTTATTTTTATTAGCCTTATCCTCTAAGGATAGCGCTGTTACTGTACCAGCTTTCGCTATTGCTGTACCGCTTTGGCCGTTATCAGTCCCAGGCCTTAGCATAATAGGAGTGTGCCTTTTTTTGCGCTAGACGATGAAAAAACAATCTAAGCTTTTAGGCATTAGCCAATTGGTAATTCTTTTAGATATCCGGTCGTTGGATAGGAACACCGCCTTTACCGGACTTATAATTGATGAAATAGGATTTATTTACTAAAACCCAGGATCTCCCTATTTGTAGGTAGTATTCAACTACCCTATCCCAATTGTATTGATACAATGCGTATAGGCTTTGGCCTTGTGCTAACAAAAGATTCATCTTTCAAGGGTTAGAGATTACTTCATTCCATACCCCATGGAATAACAGAAAGCTTGGGCTGAGGGACCATACAATACTTCGTTGGAATCCACACTGGATAGAGGCCGTCCCTTCCACTTAAGTGGTGTAATTATGTTAGGGGATGTCATTTGTGAATCCGAATCGTTGTCCTTAGCTTTTCAAAGGTGCTCTTTATAATTTCTTATACAGCACCACCCCTCATAAGGGTAGTTCCTACGGAAATGCTTTAAATAGGCCCTCTTTCATGCATATACTGGTGCTTGTGTTCTAATTCTTATTTCCTAGGCTACCCTACTGTTCATTCGCTTTCAACCTAGTCTTAATACTCAGCCACCCACCAGTGACTACTCAACCTTTTTTAACTATATCAACTGCTTTCCACAGCTAGTATTACCAGGGGATTGAACATTTAACCCTTCAATCAGATTGCCTTAAACATTCATTGCCAACTGTTGACATCGTCTTTCCTTAATCTAGGAAGTAAACTATTCATTAGTTTAAGTTTGTCCGCTTTCTCTACATCTGTTTTGTCTTCGTCGACTATACATTCTCTTACTCCAAAAGAGTCTAACCCAGACAGAGATTACTTTTCGATAACACCCCTAGTTCGGGGGTTTATTAACGGGAAAGCCCGCAGCCTACCAATACTGATTTATTGCTATAATGGGTCTGAGTATGAAACTGCTTCCCATTTGATGCACTCGGATGCTATCACAGCGATGGTGAAAAGCTCATATTTTTATCCTTGCGGGCGGGATTTTCCACCGCGTAAGCCGTGCTGCACCCCAAAATAAATAGCTGGCTTTGCTTTGGTTGCAGATCCAAGTAATAAAATTCATTCCCACTGTCAGAGATGAAGAATTGCAATTTATTGAGCTTGTAAGGTCCGTCCCCGAGAAAGGGTATAAATAGGGCTATAAGTAGGCCGTTTGCTATTGCAATAAGGGCTGCTCGCCTTTCCTTTTGACCTAGTTCTTAGCACTAGTGATTAGCACAAAGGAGGAGAGAAAAAAGGATTGAGTAAGCGAGCACCAGCATTGACTTTATTGCTTTAACTAACCTGACGCCAGGCCCTTTTGCTCTAGGCTCTACTCCTTGTCATTGATTTCTAGCTAGCTTTCCCACTCGCATAAAAGGAATGAATCGAGGGTATTTACTTGCATTTCTTTGTCCTAATTGGGCTTTAAGAAGAGAGGATTTATTAGCACGACGAGCATCGCATGCTAACCTGGGGATTGAATAGGATATCATAGAATGTAGCATATTGTCTGAACTTATAGGGTCTTTCCTATAATACTTTCCTTACACTAACTATACTCTTTTCTGCTCTTCAAGTAGGTAGCGTGGACGGTGTGTCCCTTGCCTATTCTTAAGTGACTTTGTTTGGATTCTGTTTATGTGTTTTTCTAGAATTGGTATGTTGCACTCGTGTTCTGTAAAGTGTGCTAAAGTGGTATGTGCCTTATGTTCTGTGCATTGCGGGCTTTAATTGTGTGATAGTTTGTTTCTCGGACAGATAACTAGTAAACAGCTTCAAAAAGAAGGAAACATAGGTTGTTTGTAACTATAAAAGACAGCACATTATCAGCAGCATTAGGTAATAATGTGTCTCTAGTACTAAATCACGCGTACCAGCATGTACAGATATATGCTCAATTGGTTGTTATAAGTACCTTCAAAACAAAAGATGATCGAAATGCCAAATTGATCATAGTAGCAAACAAAAGAGATTAGGGTTAGAGGAGATAGCAAACATGGAGATTAATGCTTCTTCAGGTTCTAATTTAGATTCTTAACCCGATCCAATTGCAGTCTGAAGGCCTCTTCACCATCATCTCGGTTCAGCAGGCTAGCTTCCATTCCTAACTCCATTCATTCCTTATTTTTAAGCAAGTGCTAAGGTAAGCACTGTAAGGCAATGGGAGTTGGCTAGATTATCTAAATCTTTCGCTCGATCTCCTTGTTCTTGAACCGGGCGACGCCCCGATTCAATGTTTAGCTGGATTCGTCTTGGCGAATCATCAGGGGTGGATCAACTTCATGGAATCTGGTTAGTTAAAGCGAGCATCAGTTTTCGTGTTTCGGGTTATTTTGTGGTCCATTTAGATGGGTGTAGCGTTGTGTCGGCATTAGTTCGTGAGTCCGTGAATTTGTTCACCGATAGTAAGGGCCGGGTCCTATCTCTAGGATTAGACGATCATCCTCGTTGTTTTACATTTGAAAAAAAGAGGGTAGGGTTATCCTAGTAGGCCTAGAATGGGATGATCTGCTACATTTGCTTTTACTGGGTGATCTTACTGATGAGATAAGCTCGTTCAGCAAGCGGGATGCAGTTGAGAAGCTATATAGTTGTGCTTGGCCTGGCTGTCGAGTACTTATTCTAACTAACTACCAACTAGGCAAGGAAGTCATATACTTGAGCTTTGCCACTTGGCCATTACAGATATGCATTAAAGGGCTGAGTACCCCCAATGGGGTAGCCGTCCATGCCGTGAAAAGGAAACCGAAGAATAATAGCGAAGATATCACTAAGGAAGATAAGGTTTTATCTTGTCGGGGGAATGTGGAGAAATCATAAAAGCAAAAATAAAGGTTGTCGGTGGCGCGAGAAGATAGTTCTTCAAATGTTTGCGAAGCGCAAGACCGTGTATCTGCTTATCCACCCGCGGATTGTAGGTTAGTAATGCGGATCTTTACCCCTTATGGACCAAATCCCGGGCACTGTAAAGACTTGCATTTCGCCACCGGGTGAGAAAATCTGCTGGATCCACCTTTGTTTGATATCAACTGGACCTTATGCGAGAGAAAGTGATGCCATCAGAATCTTCCGGTATTAATATGTAATTGGATAAACTGAGCTTTCACCTAGAAACTTCGATTTCTGTGCAAGAAAGAAAGACTAAAAGCGCGTTCTACTAAACTCCGGATTGACTGGTTGTCTTACGCAGTGCTAGCAGGGGTTCGAATCTTCTTGATGCGGATTATCCAAGCTTAGAGTATGAAAATAGGAGCTCTTCTTACCTGCTTTGCTTTCCTCTAGAAGAGACAGGCTTACGGAAACTAGCACTAGCAGCGCGTCTTGTCCTCAGTCAAATCCAATTCAATAAAGAACAAGAAAATGTAGGTGAACAAAGAAAGAAGGCAACTGCACTGCTCTAAGCCGTATGTCATGTGCAGGTACTGTCCAGTTGAGTCTGCTTTATTTCTGAGCTTCTAATGTCCGTATGCTGTCGCGGTTTGGTCAAGTCTAAATGCTCATTATGGTGGCTCATGCGACCTACAATTTAAATAAAGCTAGTTTGGCTGCCAAGAGGCACCTGCCAAGAAGACTCAAGCTGTTGATTTCTGCTTTCATAGGGGTCTTTTGGGGGTTGTTTAAGCATAGGGATGGGCGAGTGTGGGCTACAATGCCACCGGACTTGCTGTGGGTAGCTCAAGAGGTCTGCCTATGGTTCAATTGACAGGTGGTTGTTTTTTCGGGTTGTAGTTTTTTTTTCCGTTTTTGATGTTTCATGTACATGATGATAGAGATCTGTCAATTTGGGATTTTTACACCCACTAGTTTTATAAAACTTAGATGCGAGGAGGTTTCTTTTAGAGCACTCTTCATTGAGTCCTCTGCGAGCCTTATGAGTTCAGATCCTCTACTGTGCAGAAGCTCACTCTTAGCGATTCATCTTATCTCATGAACGAAAGGAGACTGCTCCGGTGTGCGGGTGAAGGGGACGAGACCTTGTGCCTTCCTAGTATCGAAGCATCTTTGCCTGAGCTCCTTGTTAGAGAAAAGTTGGTCGAATTGGAAATATTTAGAGCTTTTCATTATATAAATTTACCAACTAGAAAATACTTGACTATTTTACTTTACTTATTCTAAAGTTGGCGCTGTGTTTACTCAGGAAAAGATAGTGCTTACTTAAGTAAGGCATTAGGGGTGGACTGTCAGTATATGAAAGAGTACTTTTGGCAATACTAATGGCAATATCTAACAGAAGACATTATTCGCAACCTTTCAGCATTCAAATTATCCACAGAGTCTTTACTGGAAAAGTCACTCTGCCCTTACAGTTCAAAGCCCTAACCAAGTTCATTTAGAGTATGGGGGTTCTTTACAGAGTGGCTTACTCTTCAGAAGGGCTAGACCCTGGGACTCCGCTTTGTTGCTAGCTTTTCGTTTAGTGGTGGGTTAAATAAGTAAAGAGTAGTTACATCCATGATGATGCAGTGAAGATTATTTAGGAACAACTCACGCTATGAATAGCTCTTTGATTTGTGTTAGCTAATGCCACACTCTATAGAGGTCTAACTGGTTGCGAAGTTTCTTATTGTGCGAAGCAAAACATATCTGGGATTAAGTCCACTACGGTATATGTATGTGGAGCTCACCAGTAAAGGACCTAAGTTGAAACAGTAATTAAATAGAATGAGGTAGGACTGCATTGAATGTGCCAATAAAATGAACTTGTACCAGTGGTTACTTCATCCACCAAAATGAAAATCCTCTTACTTAACCCAGCATCCTGTTTGAGATGTGGGACACAGACATTATGGGCCCTATCGACCCGCCATCCGAACAAGGACACCGCTTTATACTAGTGGCAAGGGTTGATTTCTCCAACGGAAGCAGTCTCACTACGGGAAACCAAGGCTTTATATGCTTTTCCTGCACACTAGTTTTATACAGATTCGGCAACCCTAGGAGGATTCTTTCTAAAAGGTAAAGCCAATCATAGGAGGGTGTTTTTACTTGTAAAGACTGTTTTTATCAAAGGTGCGATTCTCTCCTCTTACAATAGCCTGTGAGAATGCCAGTGCCCAACTATTCTGTCTCGATCTTAAGCTTAAGTAAGAATGATAAGTCTGAGAGGCAATAAAAGCATAAATCGCCATCACCAGTCATTAAGTAAGGGTCGATGAAATTGGGGGCTTTCGTTGAAGATCTCAGTTCTTTCGCGCATATGGAGTCAGTCCATCCCGAGCATCACAAGCTTCCTGAACCTTTTCCTTCACACAGTGATGAGGTAGTAGAATTCCTATATGTCGATAACTTGTGTAAAAGCTCTTGTAGAAGTAAGAGTCCCTCTGAGATCTTTCGTTAGCCCGAACGAACACTCTTCCTCTGAGATAGAATCAAATAAGTGACAAATGAATGGTAACACATGGTACCTATCCGTGGTCGGGAAATGCTTTGTGCCCTGTGTCCTTGCTTTGCTCTACCGAAGGATGACGCAAGGTTTTTCTTTTCTAACAACAGTGTTCGGTTACCATATCTTTGAATGACAAAATGCCCGGGAAGAGGAACAAACCTGAAGTCTGCCGAAATCCATAAATCAGGATAAAACCAGTCCTCTTTCGGGAAAAGAATCGAACCAATCCTTAAATCGTGGGAGGTTTGAGTCTGAAAGTTGAAGTCTGTCTTTTTCGCCACATCGCGTATAAAGCATCGCTGTTAAGAACAACCGATGCCTTATGTGTATTGGATCCGCTCTTCTGTTAGCATGAACACATGAATGAGATTCTATTCCTCTTCCTTATTCATCCATAATAGAACCCCCCACCCTCACCTTTCTTAGGACTATCAAGCCTTCTCGAATTAGGTCTATGGGTACGAAGGCCTCTCTAATTTGTTCTACGGTAGAAGCTTTGAACGTAGACCCGGATACAAATCTTTCACTCACTGAAAAGTGAAAACCTGTGACTATATCGTCCTGAAGACGGATGCGACGGGAAGAAGTGGCATTTAGAAGTGTTGCTGACTTTACATTTAGGTTTCGGCATAACAAAGCTTGCACTTCCAACTTGAAGAGGAAGAAGCATCTTCAATAGATAGGAAAAAGGATCTTGACCTGAAGCCTTCGAGCAAAGAAAGGAAGAGTTGGTGAAGTCAGAGGTGGTTTTCCTTCCCTAGATTCATGGAAGGACTTTTTTTTTAAAAAGGTTTCAAATTGATCGAGAAATGAATGATGAGTTGTTTAAGTTCCTGCTGAATCCACTATTATCGATG
>AP72_2010_repI_A01DRAFT_1000259_pt1 | contig 9981 bp, 14 predicted proteins | sample AmaPasreplicIA01_FD_9191 | JGI IMG/M metagenome (IMG submission 9191) | reverse complement strand
GGCGATCGATTTTATAGAAGGTGTAGGAAAGGAAAATATCAGGAAACATGAGGATGAATTGTTGAAATATGGAACCAAACTATTGAAGGATATCCCGGGATTGAGGATCATTGGAGAAGCAAAGGAGAAAGTAAGTGTGATTTCATTCGTCGTTGATGGTTTGCATCCGCAGGATATAGGAATATTGTTGGATAATTATGGTATTGCGGTGAGAACTGGGCATCATTGCGCTCAGCCGTTGATGGATTGTTATCGAATTCCGGGAACGGTGAGAGCATCCTTTGCCGTGTACAATACAAAGGAAGAGATTGATGAACTGGTGGCGGGATTGCGAAAGGCGATGAAGATGCTATTATAATCGTGAGTGGTGAGTCGTGAGGATTTGGCGACCGTTGTGATGACATTCACGACCGACGATTCCCGGCAAAAAGGAAAAAAATATTCTAAGGTTGTAATGCCCGAACATAAAAAAATAGAGGAAATAGAAAAGGAGATAGCGGAAGAATTTTCACTGTTTGACAGCTGGGATGATAAATATGAATACATCATTGATCTTGGAAAAAGACTACAACCGCTGGATGGAAAATATAAAATAGATGAGAATAGGGTGAGAGGCTGTCAATCTACTGTTTGGCTGGTGGCGGATTACAAAGATGGACGAGTTCTTTATAAGGCGGAGAGTGATGCTGTGATTGTGAAAGGTTTGATCAGTATGCTAATCCGCGTGTTGTCAGGCCAAACACCAGATGACATTATACAAGCAAAATTGAATTTCATCCAGGAGATCGGGATGACGACACATCTGGCGCAAACCCGTTCGAATGGATTGTTGGCTATGGTAAAGCAAATGAAAAATTTTGCATTGGCCTTTAAAGTGAAAAATTCTGTTGTTGGATAATAATCAATAATTATTGACTAATAGTTACTAATTATTATGGACGAACAAAAATTGAAAGAACAGGTAATAGAACGATTAAAAACGATTTACGATCCGGAAATACCGGTGAATATTTACGAGTTGGGATTAGTTTATGAAGTAAATGTATTGCCGATCAATAATGTCCAGGTTGTAATGACATTGACGGCACCCAGTTGCCCGGCAGCCCAAAGCCTTCCTGTGGAGGTAGATCAAAAGTTGCGCACGATTGAAGGAGTCAATGATGTTCACGTAGCTGTGACCTGGACTCCACCATGGGACAAGAGCATGATGAGTGAAGCAGCGCAACTGGAATTAGGAATGTTATAGAAGCCGCTGGCCGAACGAAAAAAAATGACTTAACTTTTAAAATCATAATATGGCACAAATAAGTATTAAAGATTTAATGAACAATTCAGCGCCCACATACGCTGCCGAAGTAGCTCAACCTTTCAGGGACGAGTTGACCGAAATAAGTTTCAAGGAAATGCTTACACCAGCTGAAGTAGATGCTGCTTTGGATAAGAAGGATGACAAAGTTATTCTTGTAGTATTGAATTCGGTTTGCGGTTGCGCCGCTCGTGGTGCAAGGCCCGGAGCTATTTTCTCATTACTGAATGATGTGGTACCTGATGAATACTTTACCGTGTTTGCAGGCATGGAAAAGGATGCAGTTGATCAGTTTCGAAGCAAATATTTATTGGGACTGACACCTTCTTCTCCAAACATTGCATTGTTCAAAAATGGTGAATTGATCCATATCCATCAGCGTTATCAAATCGAGGGAAAGGGTGCAGGCCAGATTGCACAGGAGTTGGCGAGCGAATATGATAAGGTTTGTACTAAACAGTACTCACCCGAAGAATTAAGTAAGTTGAAAAATTATTTGGTGCAGAGATATCATGTGAGCATGGAATCTTTAAACGAATAACTTTCTATATGAAAATAACCGCACAGGAAGAATACGGATTGCGGATACTGCTGCGCATCGCCGGTTGCCAGGATGCAGAGGGCATGAACATCCCGCAATTGACCGAAGCTGAGGGCATCGGTCCGCATTATGTGGCCAAGCTCACACGCATTCTTCGCCTTGAAGGATTCATCAATAGCACCCCAGGTTATAAAGGAGGTTATATTTTAGCAAAACCTGCTAAGGAAATAATAATCAACGATGTATTAAAGGCGCTGGGTGGCGCTTTATACGATCAGAAGTTCTGCGGATCCCACTCCGGTGTGTTGAATCTTTGCGTTAATTCAGTAGATTGTTCGTCACGTTCTCTTTGGAAAATGATTCAGTTTACAATGGATCAATTGCTGGATAAGATCACGCTTGCAGATCTTGTAAAATCGGAAAATGTCCCTTCGAGGAGGTTAGAGCAAATACTTGAAGAGAGTATTTCGAGGGATAAGTAAAAAGTCAAAAATAAAAATTAAAAAGCCGGAAGTTTTTCTTTCGGCTTTTTAATTTGATTAGCACAAAAGTAACCAAACGCGGTTGTCTCATTCGGCTTTACTGTGATTGACGCGTCTGACGCCTCAAAAGAATAATAGCCAGCACCACAACCCAAAGCATGTATACACCAATATTTATGCGCTCCCAAACGCCTATAAATGGAGTAGGTAGATTCGCTTCAATTTTCGGACCGTCGATGCTGGTGAGAATGCCAGCAACAATTAAAATTAGTAACGTAATAATGGAAAAGATACGAAACTTTCTTCCCAGTGCTGCGGCTCCGAAGCCAATGGCAAGCATCATAAGTGGAACCGTCACTGCAGTGAAAATTATATGTAGTGTATCGGTGATAGTTTTTCCGCCTGCAGCAAGTACTTCGCGCTGGTGCATCGGAGGCCAGAAAAAACCGATCACTGCATCGGCGATTAGCATGATAGCTACTACTCGGAGGCGACGGCTGTCAGCGGCGGATTTCCAGACACCCAGGCCAAACGCGATCACAAGCATTGAATAAAGGGTAACAAGCGATACCCATAGTGATCTTGTTGGAGTGCCTATTGCGGAAAGTTCACTGACTGTTTGTGAGACTGGACTATATCCCTTGTACAGCATTACTGCGACGATATTCAGAGATACGTAGAGCAATGATGAAAGGATTCCGCAGAATAGGAATAAAGTCTGCAGCGTATCCGTCGTCGCCAATGCTTTCTTGTTTTGAATTGCGTTTGATTCCATCTTTTGTGCTAGAGTCAGCAATTTGCAAGGTCAGGCAAAAATTTTAATGGTAGGATGACAATAGTTAGGCTAGTGCGTGATCACGATTAGGAGAGAAGATGTAGTGCTTAGTATTCTGCTTCTTGAAGATCAATCCTGCACCTACGAAACATAGGTACCCACATAGTTCCTCCTATGTGGCTATCTATTTTGCTCTATGTGTATTCTAAAATTCACAAACCGCCAAAAATTTCAGGCTGTTTGTAATAGTTTTCTATAAAAGGTGTCTAAGTGGTTCAATTTCAAGCTCACTTTTTTTGAATTTTCCAATGGCTCAAAACGATCGAAGTAATGATCTGGGGCCACGCCTCAAATCCGGACATACCCCCTTCTACAGGTAAGACATCAGTGTCGCTCCATTTGTTTTCAGTCAGCAAAAAGATCTTTGCCTTATAGATTAATTTGGCAGGAAATGGGTTTGTGATTTTAAGCATAGTCAATTCAGGAGAATCTTTATTTACACTCTGGCTAAAACTAATAGTAATTGTCTTAGATGAATCTCTAATTTCCTTTACAGCTGTCAGTTTTTTTATTGTTCCGTTCTCCTGCCAAATTTCTACGTGAACTGTCTCTCCGGGATACAACTGGATCGTCTTGTCAGGGAGAACATAAGGCGTTGCTGTTATCTGCTCCTCAAAAAAAGAGTTCTTGTCAACGACGACCGTCAATTTGTAAGGATCTCGCTTAAGAGTTGTGTCCTGCCCGAAAGACACGAAAGGCATGGCAAGAATTGTCAGGCAAAAAATGATTAGACTTCTCATAGGTAACGATTAACTATAACAAAATACAAAAGTTAAATAGAAAACGCTAATGTCACACTAATACGCGCTAATACACGCTAATACACGCTAATACATGCTAATACACGCTAATCTCCATTATTGGGTCATATGGTTAAGAATAAATTTCACCCGGGCTTCAATGGTGTCTTTGGGCAAAATAACAATATCGTAGCCATGTTGCTTATACCATTTCTCGAGTTGCTCATACACTTCGATCGATTCTTCAAATGATTGATCCCGTTCAGTGTCGTTACGATATATTTCTTTCCAGGGAGGAGTGAAAAATACTTTGTTGTTAAACCTGTTGTCCAAATGAACCTGGCTAATTGTGTGATAACGGCCGGCGCCGCACTCATACAACATACATGCACTATCCATAAACGACCGATCAAAGAATAAAGGAGATAATAAATCTGAATTTGAAATAAAGTTCCTCCAATCTTTATTGAAGATTTCTTCGGCGAAAGGTTCAGGGTCTGGCCTCGGTGTAAGTCCTTTCGAAAGCCGTTCTTTGATTATTTGTCTCGCGGTTTCCGGTATATAGCTATATCCTTTTGCTACCAGGTACTCTAAGACACTGGTTTTCCCCGCACCGGGTCCACCGGTGATCACATAAAAATTCTTCTTAATCATTTTTATTTTAGTCGTTCCAGCACTCCCTTTCGTTTGACTATGTTCTTGTAGTCCCATTGGATCTGCCTGGACTTTTCAAGCCAACGCTTCAAATCATCTTTATTTATTTGCTTGGCTGACGTGTAACGAATCTCAGCAGCCTTAAAATTGCCTTCTTTCTGCAGAGCCGCTTCATCAAAAGATTGACCGCTCCAGAACATCAAACGGACGGAATCTTTCAATTTACTGTATCCGACGACGGGGTTCCCTTCCAAAAACCAAACAGGATGGGAGTGCCAGATCTTTTTCTCGGCTTGGGGAAGGTGTCGACTGATTTCCGCAGATAGTAAGTTACAGATCTCCCTGTCTTCGCTCAATTGAGCATCATTGTATTTTTGAATGTCTGTACTCATGTTTTATTGATTTAGTTGTTTCATTGAAGCTTTTGCCAGGTCAGTTCTAATCGTTCGGTCGAAGTCGTTCTTTTTAGATGCATCATCAACTTTAGTTCGATCAATAGCAGATTCGAAATTTCGTAGCAGCAAATCTAAATGGTAAGTTTCACATACGGCCCGTTTGATCTTCGTGCTTGTAATATAAGCCAAGAATTACCCAGACAAGAAATGTAAGCGAAATTACGACAGCGACAAGAACAGGAATCCAAAACGCCAAGACAGCACAGCCCAGGTGGAGAAAAAAAGCCATTTTGCCCTGTCTGGACATTTCCTTCAATGCCTTTGCACTCTCGTTTTTTGCTAATGACTTTGGTAGGAAGAGCGAGGGCACACAAAAGGTTTCTCACCTCGGGTTGGTGGTCTCTTCAGACATAAGCGACTTGTTATCATGCTGAAGATAATATATAGGTTTGAGATAAATTCAGCCAGCAAAAATTGGCATGCAAAAACTGACTTCATAGGCTGCTTCGGTTTGTCTTCAAGATCCTGATGTCCGCGATCCGAGCGGGCATTGCGAGGTTTGCCAGCGGAGTTTACCAAGATTGACTTGTTCAAGGCACACCAGGCAACCTATGTGAGCCAACTGTATGGTTTTACCACCATTCCCTCATCCATTCTTCCGACACTCGCCTCGCTTCTTCATAATTATCAACTACCAAAATCAATTGGTTTGAATGGTCGCTGTACTGAGTCAATATATTCACTCCTGAGTTCGCCAATTTCCTGCAAAACATTCCCAATTGGCCGGGAACATCTTGCCGCAATCTTTGAATAATTACCTCATTGATTTTTGCTACTTGTATTCCAGCGTCACGCAAGACCTGCTTTGCTTTTTCTGCGTCCTCAACTAAAAAGTGTGATAAGCAGCTCTTTCCGTTGTAAAAGACTCCACCACCTTCAAGGCTGATTTTGTGTTTTCCTAATGTTTCGCCTAATAGTGCCAATGCACCGACCTTGTTTTCTAAATTAATTTCGAGATCTTTCATCGTCTAATTTTTACTTATGAAATTCTTTGCTGTCGTCAGGCGCCTGCATTCTCTCAGTCATGCTATAATCCCTGCACACTTCCGCTACTCTCAACCGATAGTTGTTAAATATGGATCTTCTGCCTTCCTTTTGAGCCATTCTGTGCATTTCAACATTTCTCCATTGATTTATGCTTTCTTCGTCTTTCCAAAATGAAAGAGATAAGAATTTACCGGGTTCATTTATACTTTGAAAACGTTCGACAGAAATAAAGCCTTCAATTTGGTTTAACTCTGGTTTCAAATCCGCCGCCATGGAAAAATAATCATCTTGTTTCCCATCAGCAGGGAAAACTTCAAAAATTACTGCGATCATTTCTTATATGTTTGTACAAACTTAAAATCTTATTTACATTTACATTTCATTTAAGAATGAACTATGGAAGTGCAAGAAAATTTTGCCAAGGTGGCGGGCTTGATTTGCGAACCAACAAGAGCGAAAATGCTTTGGCAGTTGCTTGACGGCAAAGCAAACACCGCAAGTGAATTGGCTACTACTGCAGATATCTCCGCTACTTCGGCAAGTAATCACTTGTCAAAGTTGCTTGAGGCGAATATTGTCAAAGTGGAAACGCAAGGGCGCCACAGATACTATGCTCTTTCGAGTGCTGAAGTTGCTTACGCGGTTGAGGCATTGGCAAATCTTGCGAATGCAAAACTATCCTTTAAACAAAGGCATGAAATCGTTACAAGTGGGATTAAGTATTGCAGAACATGTTATGATCATCTTGCTGGTTTTGTCGGTGTAAAAGTAGCAGAGACCATGGAACAAAAAGCACTTTTAAAAAAGAGCGGAGAATTGTATTCAATTACAAACAGAGGCTGGAAATGGCTTTTGCAACTTGGGATTTCAGACTCACAGTTTGAAAATATCCGTCGGCCGATAACGCGTCAATGTCTCGACTGGTCCGAACGACGCCCTCATTTAGCTGGTCAACTTGGCGCAGTTCTATTCAACAAAATGATTGAACGGAAATGGTTCAGAAAAGTTCAGTTTTCAAGAGAATTGGTGCTGACATCAAAAGGTCGGCAGGAGATTTATCAAATGTTGGGCTTGTCTTTGTAATAACTCAAATAGGTTGCTTCAGTTTGCCGTCGACACTCAAATGTTTGAAAACTCTCCGTGCAAACCTCGCAATGACGGGAAATATCACCAAACGGGCAGCCACTCAACAATGGTTGCGAAGCTAAGATTTTCTGTACGATCACTTTGTGGCCTTCGTTGTTCTTCGTGTTCTTATGATCCTGAAATGCCTAACACTTGATAGTCATAAAACATAGACCCATACAACATCACGGCCAATTATGCTCTTGAAAAATCGAGCTTTCAACCCTTCTTCTTAGCCACAAACACTTATCTTCGCAAAATGCAAGCGACACAAACCATGAAAGAAATTGTGCAACAGAAATGGAGCAAACGCCCCTTGATCATTAGCGGCCCTTGTAGCGCCGAAACTGAGGAACAGGTGGTCGAAACCGTGCAGCGGTTAGCGGCTACCGGTAAAGTGGATATGATCAGGGCAGGCATCTGGAAGCCACGCACGAGACCTGGCAGTTTTGAGGGCATTGGTGTAAAGGGACTGCCATGGCTGCTGAGAGCTAAGAACCTAACTGGTTTACCCACCACTGTAGAAGTAGCAACAGGCAAACAGGTGGAGGACGCTCTGAACTTTGACGTAGACGTACTATGGATCGGTGCAAGGACGACCGTCAACCCCTTCAGCGTGCAAGAAGTAGCCGATGCTTTACGAGGCGTTGATGTTCCGGTGCTCATAAAAAATCCTATTAATCCTGATTTGGAATTGTGGACTGGCGCAGTTGAAAGAGTTGCGAAATCAGGAGTGAAACAAATCGGCTTGATCCATCGCGGATTTTCTTCTTACGGAAATACAGAGTATCGCAATGCACCGATGTGGCATCTCGCAATTGAGATGAAATTGCGTTACCCCGATCTTTTATTCATCAATGATCCTTCACACATTTGCGGCCGCCGCGATATTTTGCTTGATGTGGCGCAAAAAGCAATTGACCTGGATTATGATGGCTTAATGATCGAGTCTCATATTGATCCTGACCACGCCTGGAGCGATGCAAAGCAACAGGTAACCCCGGAAAGACTTGCAGAACTTATCGATTCAATCATCTGGCGTAAGGAAGATGTGAACTCCGAAGAGTATCATGCTGCATTGGAAAAATTAAGACAACAGATCAACCATCTTGATGATGAACTGATGCAGATCCTTAGCCAGCGTATGCGTATCGCGGAAAAGATTGGCGAGTACAAAAAGAACAACAACATCACTATTCTCCAAACAAATCGTTGGAACGAAATCTTACACAGAGCTGTTCAGAAAGGCGAAGCACTCGGGCTGAGCAAAGAGTTCATCACAAAGTATTTTGATGCGATGCATATGGAAAGCATTAGTCATCAGAATAAGATAATGAATTCGTGAATGGTGAATTGTGAATGGTGAATTGTGAATGGTGAATATTTTGTGGACTTTTCGGGATGATCATCCTTCAACGTACTTTTCGTTAGATCATAAAGAAAACGCGGCAATCCCCTTCGTTCAATGCTGATTTTTTAACTGAGGCCACATGATAGCGAAATGGTGGAAACATCAATCGAGACTTATTATTTGCAAGTAATTTCCGGAAAGAAGAAAGTTGCCAATTTTTCCAAGCCGGCTAAAACGAGCAGGCGGTGATGAAATTGAGACAGATAATATTATCTTTCAGTTATGAAAATAGCCATCATCAACGGCCCGAACTTAAATCTTCTTGGTAAAAGGGAAACGGATATTTATGGCAATATGCCATTTGAAAAATTTTTAGATCAGCTTACAGCGAAATATCCGTCAATCGAATTTTCTTACTATCAAAGTAACATAGAAGGCGAATTGGTCAATGCATTGCAGTTGGTGGGTTTCGAATATGATGGTATCATTTTAAACCCTGCCGGCTACACACATACTTCAGTTGCCATCGGTGATGCGATCGCGGCAATTAAAACACCGGTCATCGAGGTTCATATTTCCAATGTACACGCCAGGGAAGATTTTCGGAAACTTTCTCACGTCTCGGCTAAATCTGTTGGAAGCATTTTCGGACTAGGACTTAAGGGTTATGAACTCGCTGTTGAATGGTTTATGAAAACCGATAAGCCGTCATGATACCATGGAATTCGCAGGGGAGAAAATATCTCGTTCTGAAAATCGCCAACCTTCTTGCCTCAGTTTTTTGGATAGCCTATTTCTATGACGGATTTAATCCCACTACGACTTCTGTTGAAATTGTGAAAGACGTTGAAGACTTTCAGCTTCACAGTTTCGGTGGCATTGACCATGGCAGCTCGCTCAAAAAGATCACAACAGACGCCAGGGATTTCACTACTTATTATGAGGACGATCCTTTCCTGATCACTGATACGATCGAACTGAAGGTGACATCCATTTTCGGACTCGTTATGGAATACAGGCAGTATTCTCCAAACAATCCTCAAAAATGGATCTACCACAAGTTATCGTCGCATCACATGCAAGTATCAATCGCAACCTCGATTATTTTGTTCTTAGCAACCGTCTATGCTGTCTTTTTCGATGTAAAAATGTGGAAATTTAAAAGGCTGTCCCTGGTCACCATTGTGGGAACATTTATTTATTTTTTATCCCTGGTAACATAAATGGAATTGATATTTTTTTCGAGGTCAGTGCTGATGTTATAGATAAATGTCAATTGTTCCTTCATCAAAATGTCATCAGCTGTTATGATCTGAGTCGCGCCCGCCTCTTTCTTTGGCAACTGTTTTTCCATTGAAACTTCGTCTCCTAATTTCCTCCTGCATTCATCCAGTTTGTTGAGCGATTTTTTGGCAAGAAGAATCAATTCTGCCGGCCAGGTTTTTGTCTCCTGTCCAATCACACCGGCCGAGACATTAGCGATATTCGAAAACAAAATAAGATTA
>AP72_2010_repI_A01DRAFT_1000253_pt1 | contig 10014 bp, 7 predicted proteins | sample AmaPasreplicIA01_FD_9191 | JGI IMG/M metagenome (IMG submission 9191) | reverse complement strand
TCGCCCGCCGCGCTCTTATGTCTCGAAGCGGAACTGGAGATCGCCGGACCCAGAGGGAAGCGCCGCCTTCCTATGTCCGAGTTCTACACCAACATTGGCGATGCGCACATAAAGCTCGCGAATAACGAAGTGCTCACCAGGATTTTTCTGCCGGAACGGACAGCAGGATACGACGGTGTCTACCAAAAGCTTCGATTACGCGGATCGATCGATTACCCACTCGCGGGCGTTGCCGCTGCGTTCAAGAAAAGCGCGCAAGGTTTGATCGAAGATGCAAAAGTAGCCATCGCCGCAGTAAATCCCGCCCCGCTTCTTGTGCATGATGCCAGGGCAGCACTGGTGGGCAAAGTCCTCAATGATCACACCGCCGCCGTGGTTGGGGAGTTAGCGGCTAAACTATCGAAACCTCTCACTACATCGTTGCTCACTCCCGAGCATCGACGCGAGATGATTCGCGTCTTTGCCAAGCGTGCAGTGCTCAGCGCGAGCCATCGTGCTCGATAGACACGCATCTCTCTATTGGAGACTCACGCTATAATCTGCTCCCAAATCTGAGCTTCGGCTCCAATCCCATTACACGACGGACTTTGCTATGAAATCTCTGTATTCGATGCTCCAGAGACTGCTTGTTTGCGGACTTCTTGCGAGCTCAGCACTTGCGACTCCAGCGGTTGAACCGTCGTCAGGCAAAATCCAAACTCCCTCACAGTTCCTAGGCTTCGAGGTAGGAGCGGACCGCAAGCTCGCCGACTATCACCAGATCGTCTCCTACTTCAAATACCTGGCGTCGAAGTCTCCGCGGATTCAGGTGGAGAACATGGGCCAAACTACTTCGAATAATGAGTTCATCCTCGCTGCGATTTCGACGAAGGAAAATCTCCAGAACAAAGCTAAGTATCAGCAGATCGCAGGCAAGCTCGCCGATCCTCGCGGACGCTCCGATCAGGAAATTGACGGCCTGGTTCGCGACGGTAAAGTCATTCTGCTAATCACGTGCAATATTCACTCCACCGAGATTGGCTCGTCGCAGATGGCGATGGAGTGGGCACACGCGCTAGTCACAGCTGAGGATCCTGAGACTCTGCGCCGACTAAGCAATGTAATTCTGTTGCTCGTGCCGTCTTTGAATCCAGACGGACAGATCATGGTGACCGAGTGGTATCGCAAGTACGTCGGTACGAAGTACGAAGGCGGACGCATGCCGTGGCTCTACCACCCCTATGTCGGCCACGACGACAACCGCGACTGGTACATGCTCACGCAAAGAGAAACGCGAGCAATGACCCACGCTGCTTATCATGAATGGTTTCCCCAGATTTGGTTGGATGAGCATCAGATGGGTTCCAGCGGTCCAAGGCTCTTTGTGCCTCCCTACACGGATCCGATCGCGAACTCGGTCAGTCCGCTGATGTGGCGCGGCATCAATGTCATCGGGTCGACGATGGCGTGGCGGTTGGAGCAGCAGCACAAGCCCGGCGTTGTCTATGGATACGTCTACGATCAGTACTGGCCGGGCGCTACCGAAGGGACGCCGCAATTCAAGAACATCTTCGGCCTTCTCACGGAAGCGGCTTCTGCTCGAATTGCAACGCCAATTACTTTGTCGCCGACCGAGCTCTCAGGTGGCGGCAAGGGGCTCATTGACTATATGAAGACCGCTAACTTTCCAAATCCATGGCTCGGAGGCACATGGCGGCTGCGCGACATCATGGATTACGAGCGCATCGCCTCCGACGCGATTCTAGAGACAGCAACCTATCATCGGGAAGATTTTTTGCATGGCACCGCAGAGATGGCGATGGAGCAGATCAAAGATGGGAAGCCTGACGAATTCTGGCACATTCATCGGGATCAACGCGATCCGGTCACGGCCGCCAAGCTGGCACATCTGCTCGAGGAGCATGGCGCCGATGTAAGGGTTTCCGAAAATGGGAAAGACTTTTTAATTCCCACTGCACAACCTTATGGACGTTTCGTTGGCGAACTGCTGGGAAGGCAGCGCTATCCAAAGGTACGTGTCGCTGTGGGACAGCCGCCTTTACGTCCGTATGACGTTACCGCCTGGACTCTGCCTTTGCTCATGGGCGTTGATGTGACGAAAGAGGTGCTTCCCCCGGATGAAGCCAAAGCTGCACGCAAGATCAACGACTCCGATTGGCCTCAGGGTCGGATAGAAGGCGGAAGCCCCGTCTACGCCGTTTCCCCGCAGACGAACAGCAGCACTCGCCTGCTCAACGCTGCGTTAAAAGCGAAAGATTCTGTTTCGATCGCGAAAGAAGGTTTTACGGCTAACGGTCACCAGTATGCCCCGGGCACGTTACTCATTCAGCCGTCGAAAGATCTGCAACAGCTGGCTACGAAGTATCAGGTGGTGGTGCACGGTCTGGATCCGAAACCAAATGTTCCGACTGCGACGCTGAGAGAGGTTCACGTAGGGCTGTACAAGCCATGGAGCGCCTCTATGGATGAAGGCTGGACGCGGTGGCTGCTCGAGCAGTACGAGTTCAACCTCAGGAATATCGACAACAAAATGATGAAGGCAGGAAATCTAAACGCATCTTTTGACGCGATCGTTCTTCCCGATATGGAAAAGAATGTAATTGTCGAAGGCAAGCCGAAGGCGCAGGATGGCGCGGCAGAATACTTCGAGGAGCTGCCGCCAGAGTATGTTGGAGGTATTGGCAAGGAAGGCATAAAGGCGTTAAAGGATTTTGTAGAAGCGGGTGGAACGCTGATCACGCTTGCCTCGGCAGGCGAACTGCCGATTGAGGAATTCAACATTCCGGTTCGGAATGTATTGGCGAAGGCGCGGTCGGAAGAGTTTTCTTCGCCGGGTTCGCTGTTGCGCGTCAACCTTGATCCCCACAATCCATTGGCCTATGGCATGCCGGAGGAAGCTGCGGCATTTGTGAATGAACCGATCGCGTATCAGACATCAATTCCTGGAACAGATATTGAGCGCTCGGTGGTAGCCTGGTATCCCACGGACTCCGAAGACATCCTGCTCTCCGGCTGGATTAATGGGGCCGATCGCCTGGCGCGCCATGCTGCCGCGGTCACGCTCACTTATGGCAAGGGAAAGATAGCTCTGCTTGGCTTCCGAGTGCAGAATCGAGCTCAGACTGAGGGAACGTTTAAGCTGCTCTTCAACGCCATTCAGTGGGCAGGAATGGAACAGTAGGTCTGGGACATTGAGATGTGAATGGAAACGCAGGCGAGAACCCCGGCGCTCCGTTTCTCGGGAGAGTCCTGTTATCGTGTAACTTGAAATCAGATGAATGATCTCATCGCCAGTAAGCAACAGCAATTAGCGGAGCTGTGTCGCACATTTCATGTACGCCGGCTGGCTTTGTTCGGTTCGTCGCTTAGCCCTGAGTTTGATCCGCATCGTAGCGATCTGGATTTCCTCGTTGAGTTCCAGCCCCTGGCTAGTGGGGAACATGCCAATACCTTTTTTGGTTTGTCGGAAGCGCTTCAGAAATTATTCGGCAGGCCCATTGATCTGATCGAGCGCGATGCAGTTCGCAATCCTTACATCCAGCAGGAAATCGAGCGTACACAGCAAACCGTTTATGGCGCGTGATCTCCGGGCATATCTCTGGGATGTTCTGCAGTGTGCCCGCGATATTCAGTCGTTCATCGATGGCAAGAGCGAAACTGATTATGCGCAAGATGCCATGCTCCCGTGCCGCTGTCGAGCGCAAACTTGAGATTATCGGGGAAGCCTTGCAGCAGGCGAAACGGTTCTTTCCAGAGGCAATCGATCGGATCAACGATTCACAACAGGTGATAGCTCTTCGCAACCGTTTAATTCACGGCTATAGCACCGTGTCAGATTCATTGATCTGGGAAATCCTTCTGAAGGACGTTCCCCTCCTCTTGCGGCAGACACAGGCATTGTTCGAAGAACTTACTTCCTAGTTCCCATGATCACCGACTGTCACGTTCATATCCAGCCGGTTGAGATGTTCAAGCCGGCGGCGCTTGCTGTGATGAAGAAGAAGCGGTCAAACTTCAACGAGATCGTCGAGTTCTGCCGGTCGCCGAAGAAGTTTCTTCATCACCTTGATCAGATCGGCGTCGATCGAGCGGTGCTCATTAACTACGTAGCGCCGGAACTGATGGGCTTTACCCCCGAAGTCAATGAATTCGTGGCAAACTACGTCAAAGAGGATCCCAAGAGGCTGATTCCCTGTGGAAGTCTGCATCCCCGACACACAAAGAACGTCGAGCGCGACATGGAGCAGATTGTGCGGCTTGGCATACGCATGATCAAGGTGCATCCGCCGCATCAGCTGCTTTATCCCAACGATTATCTCAATGGCGTGAAGGAGCTGGAAACGATCTATCGAGTCGCTGAGCAAAACGGAATTCCCATTATGGTTCACACGGGAACGTCGATCTTTCCTGGCGCGCGAAACAAGTATGGTGATCCGATTTACGTAGACGATGTTGCTGTTGATTTTCCAAAGCTGAAAATTCTTTTGGCGCATGGCGGGCGTCCGTTATGGATGCAGACGGCGTTCTTCCTGGTGCGGCGGCATCAGAATGTCTACCTGGATATAAGCGGAATCCCTCCCAAAACTCTGCTGAAGTACTTTCCTCGGCTGGAAGAGATTGCCGACAAGACGCTCTTCGGTACGGACTGGCCGGGACCTGGAGTGCCGGAAATCAAGCAAAACCTGGAAGACTTTCGCAGTCTGTCGATCCGCGACTCGGCTAAGCAGCAGATTCTGAGTAGGACGGCTTTGTCGATCTGGCCTGCTTAGAACCAGCTCAAACCACTAAGGACACGAAGGTCACGAAGTAAAGGACCTGCGGCCGCCTCCGGGGAGTCCTGGATTGCATCTTAGATAACGACTCTTCAGCGGGGTTTTGATAAACCAAACGAAAACCCCCGCGAGGGCGCGCGTCAGTCCTTAACTTCGTGATCCTTTCGCGTCCTTTGTGGATTGATCACTGGTTTGCCGGGTCCAAGAGTTTTCGTTTATAAAAGAAGGTTGCTCTCAGCGCGATGCGGCTCACTGTGGTCGCGTGTTCGCCTTCGCTCGAATCGAGAGCGTTCGAGGTCTTCATGTCTACCACGCCAGCAACAAAGGGTCTTGAAGGGATCGTAGCCGCCAATTCGGGGATTTGTTATATCGACGGTGACGAAGGCGTCCTTGCCTATCGCGGCATCGACATTCACGAGCTCGCGCAGAACTCCAATTTCGAAGAAGTTTGTTACCTCCTGTGGTTTGGAACCCTCCCCAAAGAAGAAGAATTAGAGCACTTCCGGCAACGGCTGGCTGAGTCGCGCAAAATCGATCCCGGCATCATCGAGCTGATGCGTAGCTTCCCCAAGAATGCCACGCCGATGGAGGTTTTGCGCACGACCGTCTCGGCGCTCTCGTTCTACGACCCGGATGAGAAGGCAGTCGATCACGACTCCAACGTTCGCAAGGCCTATGCGCTGACATCGCAGATCGCAATGATCGTCGCCAGCTACGATCGAATCCGAAAAGGGAAGAAGGTCGTAGATGCTGATCTTAAGCTCTCTCACGCTGCCAACTTCCTGCTGCAGCTCACCGGCGAAAAGCCTTCCCCTACTGCAGAAAAAGCCCTCGATATCGCGCTCATTCTTCATGCCGATCACGAATTGAATGCTTCCACCTTCGCAGCTCGCGTGACCGCAGCGACTTTATCAGATATGCACTCGGCCATCACCAGCGCGATCGGAGCGCTCAAGGGACCGCTGCATGGCGGAGCCAATGAGGCCGTCATGCGCATGTTGTTCATGATCGACAAAGCTGGGCAGGATCCGGTGGAACACGTAAAAGGACTGCTGGCGCAGAAAAAGAAGATTTCCGGATTTGGGCATCGCGTATACACTACGGAAGATCCACGTGCAACTCATTTGCGCCGTATGTCCGAAGATTTAGGTCGCTCCAGCGGCAATCCGAAATGGTTCGACATGTCGCGCAAGATTGAGAAATACATCAATGCCGAGAAGAAGCTGAACGCGAACGTTGACTTCTATTCCGCTTCCACGTACACCACTCTGGGCATCGATGTGGATCTGTTTACCCCCATCTTCGCTGTATCCCGCATCTCCGGCTGGGCCGCCCACGTCATCGAGCAACTCGACGACAATCGCTTGATCCGCCCGCGTGCCGAGTACATAGGGCCACGTTACCCGAGCAAGTACGTGCCGATGGAGAGACGGTAATCTCGTGAGCCTTCATTCGGCTCACGCCTTGTCATTCTGAGCCATCGTTTGGCGAAGGACCTTCCCGGAATGTGTCAGACTCAAATGGTTCATCCGTGCTTTTGGGCCTAGTATCTTTGCCAAAAAGCCGGGATACGGCGATTAAGTCCCTGCATCGCGGAGGGTCCTTCGCCCAAAACAGGGCTCAGGATGACAACCTTACGGATGTCATTGCTTGTGGGACCGCCTAGAATAGACCCATGCAGCGCGTCTACCTCGACAGTAATGCGACCACGCCTCTTCTTCCCGAAGTGTTTGAGGCCATGCGTCCGTATTACCTCGAGCAGTTCGGGAATGCTTCATCGATCCATCATCACGGGCAGCATGCGCGTGCCGCTGTGGAACGTGCCCGGGAGTCAGTCGCCAAACTGCTCGGATGTCGTGCTGCTGAAATTGTGTTTACCAGCGGTGGAACTGAGGCGGACAATCTTGCCATCTTTGGTTTAGCACGCCCTCGCGATCACGTCATTACTACGCAAATCGAACATCATGCTGTGCTCAATGCCTGCAAAAGACTGGAGCAGCGCGGCTTTGAAGTCACGTACTTGCCTGTGGACGGGCAGGGGCTCATCGATCCGGATGACCTGAAGCGTGCACTGCGTCCAAATACAAAGCTGATCTCGATCATGATGGCGAACAACGAGACCGGCGTTCTGCAGCCAGTGGAAGAGATTGGCCGAATGGCGGCCGAGGCTGACATCTTTTTCCATACCGATGCTGTGCAGGCCGCCGGGAAGGTTCCCATTGAAGTGTCCAAAATAGGCTGCGATCTGCTTTCTATTTCAGGACACAAGTTCCATGGGCCGCAGGGAACAGGCGCAATGTATGTTCGGCGGGGAACATTGATTGAGCCTTTGTTTTTCGGCGGAAATCACGAGCGCCAAAGGCGCGCCGGAACGGAGAACCTTCCGGGCATTATTGGGCTTGGTCGTGCTGCGGAAATCGCTGTAAAAGGCTTTGTGGACGGCAGTGTTTCGCGAATTGCGGAATTGCGTGACCGGCTGGAGTCGACCTTGCTCCAGATTGATGCTGCGGCAGTGAATAGCGGNGGGGCTTCGCGTGTTCCGAATACGAGCAACATCTATTTCGATCACATCGAGGGCGAGGCGATGGTAATTGCGCTCGATCTAAAGGGGCTGGCGGTATCTACGGGTGCGGCCTGCTCCTCAGGCGCCATTGAGCCTTCGCATGTGCTGACGGCTATGGGTCTTCCTCCGGAGCGGGCACGGGCGAGTATTCGATTTAGTTTGGGAAAGCAGAATACGGTTGAGGATGTTGATTTCGCGTTATCGATCATTCCGTCAACGATTGCGCGATTGCGTGAGTTGTCGCCGACATATACCGCACATTAAATCTCGAAGAGTGCCGCCGCTCTGCGGCCCTGTTGACCGTAACGAACTCTTTACCCCAGCGGCGGAAGCCCTGGGTAACGTTGGCGACGAGAGAAATTCGAGCGCTGGAGGCGCGGCACTCTCTTGCGGCCAATCCTGAGGCTAGTTGTCCCAAAGCAAACTGCAAGTTGGCGCGGTACTCGCCGTTCTATTTACAATCAGAGCAGTGGACCAAATACATCTGGGAGTAGGGATGAAGTTTGCTCGTTTGGCCGCCCTCGCTTTGGCGGTAGTTGTTTTCCTTCTGATTTGTGGATGTGGCGATACATTCCGGCCTGTAGCTACACCGTTACCGCAACCCTCTCCTGATCCTCAGGCCTTTCGTCTGGCAGTGATGGGAGCCTGTGAGCTTGGAGCTGGGGGATTGAGCCCCTGTAATCCGAGCGGCGCCAGGAGTCAGGTTAGCGATGTGAATGTCTCCGGCGACTCCGTCGAAGGAGTAGTGCCTGTGGGGCTCAGCCCTGTGTTCGCGCTCGTGCAGGTTACCCCGGTCATCGACTCAGCAACAGTCACTACTGCCGATTTCGATAACGATACGATAACGCAGCATACCGATACCCATGGCGTTACTGCGGGACAATTTCCCAATGTTTCGGCTCCCACGACGATAGGCCTGCCCGCCGGCGCACATCCGATCTCGCTGGGAAATGCTAACGGCACGGTTTACGTGGCGGAGTTTGGCCGCAATGTTGTGGGCGTAATCGGTGGATTTCCACTGGCTCTTACGACTGAGATTCCTGTGGGAACAAATCCAGTGAATATCGCGGTTCTGCCGAGCGGTAAAAAAGTTTATGTCATCAATCGCGGTGACGCTTCCGTGACCGTGATTTCGGCGGCCGACAATAGTGTTGTTGCTACCATTCCGGTAGGGTCAAGCCCAGTTTGGGCAGTTGCTTCGGCTGACAGCAGCCGTGTGTTTGTAGTGAATCAAGGTTCGGGAACCGTCAGCGTTATAGACGCTACGAGCGACACCGTGATCGCAACGATTAGCGTTGGAACCGCACCTAACTACGCGGTGTTTGACGCGAGGAATCAACGCGTCGTGGTTACGAATCCCGGCTCGAATTCAGTCAGCGTCATCAACGCAGATCCCACTTCACCGGCCTTCAAGAACGTGACCAATGTTGCTGTGGGAGTGAATCCTGTTTGTGTCACCGCGCTCCTAGATGGTACGCGCATCTATGTTGCGAATTCCGGATCAAATTCGGTGAGTGTGATTAACAGTCTGAGTCTTGCCGTCTCGAAGACCATTTCTCTGGTTTCGGCAGTTACTCCGGCAGATCAAACCCCGAGCCCAGTTTGGATCGCGTCAGATTCGGCGAGCCTTAAGGTCATGACGGCGAATCGTGATTCCCGTAATGCATCTGTGATTCTTACGGCAACGGATTCGGAGTTGACTGACAAGACGACTGGAAATCCCGTGCGAATTCCTGCTCCAAACGTTGATCCGACTTGTACGGGAAGTTCGTGCGTCAGATTGAGCCCAGTGTTCATTGCGATTGGTGGTTAGGTAGGGACGCATCATGCTGCAGGCTTGTCCAAATTAGCAACTCGAAAAACGAAAGGGCGGAACCTCTGATAGCGTGGATTGGCTTTTCGCGAAGCAATCCAAAGCCGAGGAGGAATCCGCCTTGAATCGAGTATGCAGCATTTTTTCGCAAATGCTCCAGTTGTTTTCCCGGGTTGAGTTTGAGCAGGCGGTGCGGAAGCACAAGGGTGAGCGCCATGCTCGGGGGTTCACCTGCTGGGGACAGTTCCTGGCTATGCTCTTTTGCCAGCTGGGCCAGGCACAATCGTTGCGCGAGATCTGCGGTGGTCTCGCCGCCTGCGAAGGCAAGCTCAGGCATTTGGGATTGCCGGAAGCTCCGCGGAAATCGACGCTCTCCTACGCGAACGAACACCGACCTTGGGAACTGTATCAAACGGTATTCCATCAGCTCTTCGCTCGTATTCGCCACGAATTCGTGGGCTCGCCGCGACGCTTTCGCTTTCGCAATCCGCTGCTGAGCATCGACTCCAGTCTTATTGATCTCTGTTCCGCCAGTTTCGATTGGGCGTTGTGGTGCCGGGGAAAGGGAGCCGCCAAGCTGCACTTGGTGCTGGATAGCCAGGGGCACCTGCCCCGCTTTGCCCATATCAGCAAAGGCCGGACCTCAGACTTGGCAGTAGCGCGCCAGTTCCATTTCGAACCGGGTACCATTTTGGTATGTGACCGCGCTTATTTCGACTATCGCTGGTTTGAACGCATGTGCCGGGAAGGAGTCTTCTTTGTCACTCGTCCGCGCGTGTACTGCCGCTACGAAGTGCTGGAGGAGCGTAGGGTTCCAGCAGGGGCACCGATCCTTCGTGACCAGGTCATTCGTCTCGGCAGTCCCA
>AP72_2010_repI_A01DRAFT_1000251_pt1 | contig 10044 bp, 9 predicted proteins | sample AmaPasreplicIA01_FD_9191 | JGI IMG/M metagenome (IMG submission 9191) | reverse complement strand
GCTGGCGGACATAATGGAAGAGAAGAAACAACGACGATGGTGCTGATACCGGCAGTAGTAAATGCAGTGAAGATTCCTGTGATTGGAGCGGGCGGCATAACGAACGGAAGGCAAATGCTGGCCGCTATGGTGATGGGAGCGGAGGGCGTTCAGATGGGTAGCCGTTTTGTTGCAAGCGAAGAAGCGTCATCCCATATAGAATTTAAGAACGCGGTTATTCATTCTAATGAAGGCGATACTATTCTAACGATGAAATCACTAACGCCCGTAAGGATGATGAAGAATAAATTTTATGATGAGGTAATGCAAGCAGAATTGCGAGGAGCAACGGTTGACGAACTGAAGACGATACTAGGAAGAGCAAGAGCAAAAAAGGGAATGTTTGACGGAAATTTAGATGAGGGCGAACTTGAAATAGGGCAGGGAAGTGCGTTAATACGTGACATCCTGCCGGCGGGAAAAATTGTCAACACCGTTTGGAAAGAATTTGAAGAGGGGCTAAATAATCCAATAAAAAAAACTTAGATTTGACTACCATTATATTTTAAAGTTGATTCACATGAAACCGAAAACCTTATTGCTGATATTCACTTTTGCTCTCGGCTCCATCATCGCAAGAGCGAATGGAAATGATCCGGGAAAGAAAGAAGACATTATGGGAAGCGTCGTCAATGCTGAAGGGAAAAAACCCTTGAAAGATGTCAGCGTTACAGCATACTTGTCCTCGAAAAAAGAAAAAGTAGTAATCACCAACGGCAGTGGAACTTATGCCTTCGATGATCTAAAGCCCGGCGTCTACAAGTTTGTGTTTGAAAAGGAAGGCTTCAAAAAAGTGATAAAGGAAAAAGTTTGTGTAAAAGTCGATGAGGGTTTCCAAATGGACATCGAAATGCTCCAGGATAACTCGGAAGACCTGATGCCTTCACCGTCACACTTTTTATATAATTAATTTCATTACGCCTCAGAGGCGTGTCTTGATCACCTAAATTGGGATGTGAATATCACTTCCCATTTTTTTTGATCATGCCTCAGTAACGAGATCCCCCTCGTTACCCACGACGCTTCATATTTTTTTTCCTGAAAAATATTCCAGGCCTCATTAAATGCCTTTTTGTTTAGATCCCGGGTTGCTATGGTTACGTGCGGATGGTATGGACGTGGGTCCATGTTGATCGGAAATAACCCGGTTTCCATCATATGTTCCTGGAATTGCGCATGCAAATCAGTCAATTTCGCACTCAGTACAACGTCGACATAAATTACTCTTGGCTTAAATGCGCCAAAATTTTCTAATCTTATGTCAAATGGATCCTGGTGTTTTGAGAAACTGTGCATCGCTTTTTCTATATCCTGTTCCAAATGTTCATCCATCCAGAACGGAGGTATCAAAGTAATATGTGCTGGTGAGCGAAGCGCAACAGCGCATTCAAAGCGTTCCTTCATGAATTGTTTCCATTTCAACATGTCATCATTGATCTCTTTCGGGGCAACCAAGGCTATGAAATACATGTTTGCCATGTCCTAAAATTAAGCCGTCCCGCTTTAACGCGAGACGGCTGCACTTTTCATGGCTTAGTGTCTTGGGGAATTTTCAGAGGAAAAACCTGTTCACCTAAAAAGGGGACAAGTGATTGGTCATCGTTGTAATAGTTAAATGACATCCCCGTTACCGGTGTCTATATTGAAATCATCGCCCGATTTTTTGATGGTGAACTTTTTATGTTTTTCAAGGAAGCTGCGGTATTTATCGTGTACATTGGCTGGTTGCTGCTTTCCGTTGATGATGAGCTTACCATTCTTATGTTGAATCGTATAGTCGCCTTCTTTATTGATCAGGCCACCCTTATCCAGGCCGTCAACAAAGTTTTTGTATTCGGTCATTTCAGCCTTTGCTTTTTCAACTTGAATTTTCGCCTTCTCAACTTGCTCTTCGATTTTCGGCCCCAGGTCTTTCATTTCAATTTTCACCTTCTCCATTTGCTTGTTGACTTCACTCATATCGATATTCTTCATTTGCTCCATCGCCTGATTTATTTCCTGGTTTACCTTGTCCATATCAACTTTTGCAAGTGATTCTTTTATTTGCTGGTCGATCTTTGCGGCGTCTATGTCCTTTGTGGCTTTTTCGACTTCTGCTTTAATCTTCTCCATATCGACTGCCTTCATTGCTGCATCCATTTGGATTTTCATTTTTTGCATGTCTATACTTTTCATTGCCTTTTGTACTTCTGCGTTGATCTTATCCATGTTGAGTTTCATTTCGGCGTCATTCAAGTCGTCGAGGGCATCATCAAGATCGTGGACTTTCTTATCGGTCTGTATCTTGGGGGTTGTGTCGGTCGTGTGGTCAGTTATTGTTTGCTGATGCGGTTGCTTTTGACCTGCCCAGGCTACCAGGACTACAGAAAAACAAATTAGGAGGGCAATTGGAAAAAAATACTTGAAAGCGACGGGTTTTGAGTTCATACAATGACAAGTTTAAAGTTTTACAAGTTTCAGAGAGTTTCACGAAACTCTTCGTAACAAATATACGACTGATTTCGTATTCCCATACTTTATTTTTTATTTAGGGAAAATTTTAACACCCACAAGCCGTGCAACGGTTGCGCTGGCAGCGCCGATCAGTAGGTCAAACCTATCACGGTTATTAAGACCTTCTCACCCATTTAATCATTTCCTTCCAGGTTGCTCTCTTACCATATAAGAGGATCCCCGTCCGGTAGATCTTGCCTGCACACCAGGTAGTGAAAATAAAACCAAGAATCAGGATGGCCATGGATAAAAATAGTTGCCACCACGGCACCACTTCGGGAACTCCATTTGCTATGCGGCCCATCATTACCACCGGCGATGTGAAAGGTATCATGCTGGTCCAAAAGGCTGTTGAGCCGGTTGGATGAGCCATTGTGGCGCTTAATATGATAAAAGAAAGGATGATAGGCATCGTGATCGGAAGCATCAGTGATTGTGCTTCCTGCGGATCTTCATTGACGACACTTCCAACCGCAGCAAATAGCGCTGCGTAAAATAAATACCCGCCGAGGAAGTAAAATAAGAAGCAGGCAATAATCAACGGCCAATTTGCGCCTCCGGTAATTTTGGACAGGATATTTGTTGCCTCTGATGTATTGTGAGCCATGCCCGGCGCATTCGGCATATTCTGCACCTGGTGTATCGTATCTCCGGGCAGAAACACAGGCAAAAGATTAATGAGAATGAAAATAAGAATGATCCACATGAGGAACTGGGTTAGGCCAACGGCAGCAATGCCAACGATCTTGCCCATCATCAACTGAAATGGCTTCACAGAAGAAACGATCACCTCGGCAATTCGGTTCATCTTCTCTTCCATCACGCCACGCATCACCATCGCACCGAATATGAACATAGTGATATAAATGAGTAAACCGCTCCCATAGCCAATCCCATAAGCCAGTCCGGCATTAGCCTCTTTTTCCTTACCATCCTTATCAACAACTGTATTGTGAATGTGAATAGCATTGCTTGAGACAGTAGACACAGAATCAATAACCGATTTATTAATACCCTCTTGCTCGAGCAATTTATTTTCGTAAGCCTTATTCAGCCGGTTGTTGATCTCGCCCATTGATTCCAGGCCGACCTGCTTACGGGATATAATAGTATAATGTTTTTCACCTGATGATGAATCGGAGTTCAGTTTGAGGAATGCTGTATATCCTTTTTCATCAAAATTGGCCTGGCTGACGGTGGGATCAACGACGAACGCGATGCCCGATGAATCGGTTTTTATGGAAGATTTCAAAAAGCTGTCATTGGGTACTGCTATCTTCATTCGTTCCCCTGGTTTTGCAGCGAGATAAACGGATAGCGTAATAAAAAGTATCATGATGATGGGAAAAAGAAAAGTAGTAAGAATAAATGCTCTTCTTCTCACTCTTGTCAGGTATTCCCTTTTAATTATGATAAAGATCTTGTTCATGATTCGTTGGTTAATAGTTAAGCTTCAACTTTTTCAAATCTTCTTGAAACGGGCGTTCCTTCTACAAGGTTGATGAAAATATCGTTCAGCGACGGCAATATTTCATTAAAGGAATGAACCTCGGCATTTTGCTGGATAAAATATTTTAGTACATCGCTTGGTTTGTTTCCCTCCCTGATCTTGACTACGTAAGAATTATCTTTTTTACCAATCAGGTCAAAGATGGAATTGCCATTCAATGACGGCGCCTGGTCAAATCCAATACTAAACAGGTTTTCCTTGAAATCTTGCTTCACCTTTTTCACCGAACCATCGAGTATTTTTTTGCCTTTGTTGATAAGGACAATATGATCGCAGATCTCTTCAACCTGTTCCATTCTATGGGTACTAAAAACAATTGTAGAACCTCGTTGGGCCAGCTTGTAGATTTCATCTTTGATGAGGTTGCTATTGACGGGGTCAAGACCACTGAACGGCTCATCGAGAATGATTAGCTTTGGTTCATGCAGCACGGTGGTTACAAACTGCAGCTTTTGAGACATACCCTTTGAAAGATCTTCCACCTTCTTATTCCACCAGCTTTGCATTTCCAATTTTACAAACCATTCCTTTATTTTTTCCATGGCCTCATGTCGATTAAGACCTTTCAACTGGGCAAGGTACAATGCCTGTTCACCGATCTTCATTTTCTTATAAAGTCCTCTTTCTTCCGGCATATAACCGATACGGACAATATCATTGACAGGATCAAATTTTTTTCCGTCGAAGATGATCTCGCCCTCATCAGGAAAAAAAATCCCTGTGATCATTCGTATCAATGTTGTTTTTCCTGCGCCGTTTGGGCCAAGCAACCCAAATATGCTGCCCTTCTCAATTGAAAAGCTGATATCGTCGACGGCTTTTTGAGTCGCAAAATATTTTTTAAGATTTCTAAGTTCTGAAATTGGCATAATGGACGTTTATCGTAGTCAAATATAAGAGATTCAGTCTGGGGTCACGGGAAGGAAATTTTGAGATATTAGCTCTGCAGACCAAATTAAAAAACAACGCCGAAAAAATGATAATGTTTTTCGTGAAATTCGAAATTGGGGAGATAAACGAACAGATGAGCCGGTAATCGGTTTGTAATATTAAATAATAATGAAGTTCACTCGAACTTATTATTTTTGATGCATTCTCATTAACTACTATTCAACCTGTATGCAGACATGAGAGGAATTATTTTTTTCGGTTTTGTATTCTTTTTGCCATTTTATTCCTTTGGATGGGGCGTACTTGGTCACCGGGTCGTCGGACAAATCGCCTATAGTTATCTAACTCCAAAAGCTCGTGTTGAAATCCAAAAAATTTTAGGGAATGAATCGATTGCGATGGCGGCCAATTGGGCGGATTTTATCAAATCCGATTCTTCGTACAGTTATATTTCAAGTTGGCATTATATAGACTTTGATTCTGGGTTAACCAAGGACCAGGTGCAGGCATACCTTGCACGTGACACTGCAACGGACGTGTACACAAAGACAAATTTCCTTATCAAGGAACTGAAAAATAAAAAGCTAACCCTTGAAAAGAAACGCATGGATCTCAAATTGCTGATACACTTTGTAGGGGATATTCATCAGCCTTTTCATGTTGGTCATCGCGATGATGCAGGAGGGAACAAGATAAAATTGACATGGTTTAATACTCCAACCAACTTGCACGCCCTTTGGGATGACCAGCTCATCAACTTCCAGCAACTTAGTTATACGGAATATACCACAGCGATCAATCACACAACTTCGAAACAAAGGCTTGCATGGCAAAAACAACCAATCAGTGAATGGATCGCTGAGTCGTACGAGATTTCTGGCAAATTGTACAATGAAATCGCGCAACCGGAACCTAAATTAAGTTACCGCTACAATTATGATCACATCCAACTACTAAATGAACAACTCTTGAAGGCAGGAGTTCGTTTGGCAGGTCTGCTGAATAAATTGTTCGGATGATCCGTGCTTGTTTCTCGTTACTGGTTGCGTGTTACTGATTGAAATGCTCAATTCTCAACGTTCAACCCGGACTATTTTTTAATAACACTGCAATCTTGCCAGCGATCCTTTCTCCATCCATGGCGGCGCTCACGATACCGCCAGCGTACCCTGCTCCTTCTCCGCAGGGATATAAATTATCGATTTGTGGGTGTTGGAGCGTGTCACCATCTCTTGGGATACGAACAGGAGATGACGTCCTTGATTCCGTAGCGACAACGATCGCATCATTTGTGAAATATCCTCTTCCGCCATATCGGGCATTCATTTTCTTGCCGAACTCCTTAAATGCCTCCTGAAGGTTCTTGTAAATGAAAAATGGCAGTACATCTTTTAGCGATGAACTATGAACGCCCGGCAAATAAGAGCAGGCCGGTAGCGATGAAGAAATTTTATTCTCGCAAAAATCAACCAGGCGCTGGGCCGGCGCGACGAATTTTCCACCGCCAACATTGAATGCCTTTCGTTCGACATATTGCTGAAAATGCATCATTCCAAGTGGTAAACCCAAAACCTTTTTCGGTAATTCAACCACTTGCTCAAAATCCCTTAAATCCCGAAGATCCTGGTTCCGTATTTCCACAACGATTCCACTATTTGCGTAGCGGTTATTTCGCTTCGACGGGGACCAACCATTCACCACCAACTCTCCGTCACCTGTAGAAGCCGGAGCAATGATTCCACCCGGGCACATACAAAACGAAAACACACCAGTTTCATTTATTTGTTGAACCAGGCTGTAAGAAGCTGGAGGCAAATGCGGGTCGCATGAAGAAGGTGGACAATGGTATTGTATCATGTTGATCAATTCCTGGGGATGCTCAACGCGGACGCCCAGGGCAAATGGCTTAGATTCTATGATAATTTTTTTATCGTGCAGTAATTGAAAAATATCCCTCGCCGAATGCCCTGTCGCGAGTATTACTGCATCGCCTTCAAAAGAATTTCCATCGGCAGTTTTTACTCCAGACATCGTTTTCGAATGCAATCGATTCCATGAGCTTGCGTCTTTGAAGACCAGGTCAATAACTTTCTTTCCAAAAAAGAAGTCACCACCCGCTTCGATGATCTTTTTTCGAATTGCAGTGATGATACCCGGTAATTTGTTCGTGCCAATGTGCGGGTGTGATTCGAACAAAACATTTTCATCAGCACCAAAATGAACAAACAAATTCAAGATGCGGGTTACGTCTCCTCTTTTGGTGCTTCGGGTGTATAATTTACCATCACTATAAGTACCAGCGCCGCCTTCGCCAAAACAATAATTGCTTTCAGGATTAATTACACCTTCTTTGTTTAGCAACGCGAGGTCGCGTCGTCTTGCTCGTACGTCTTTTCCCCTTTCCAGGATGATCGGCTTGATACCAAACTCAATTAGACGCAGGGCTGCAAACAAACCGGCGGGCCCGGCGCCAATAATGATTACCTTACGATTGGCAGTATGTACATCTTTGTAATGTGGGCTTATATATGCTCTCTTTTGCCAGGGCTCATTGATAAAAGCATCTACTGAAACATTCACCCAGGGCTGTTTTCCTCTCGCGTCGATTGATCTTTTCAGAATATTAAAGCCATTGACATCGGTCAATTTAGTTCCGGCAGTTTGTGCGATATAATTTTTTATAACTCTGTCATCCAGCGCTTCGGACGGAAGCAGTTTAAAACGGAAAGTTCTTTGCATCGGTCAGGTTTTTATCCTGAAATCATTATAAAGGTGAAAATAAAATTTTTATGAAGGGTCAATTAATATTTTAATTACCAGCCATCTATTTTTCCTCTTATTATTTTTTTCAAATTACATACAACCATTTGAAAATTTGATTATCTTCAGATAACTGACACGAGTAAATCCCTGTATTTAAGAAATCCTATCCATTCCGAAAATTATAGTGACGAATTTTTACCGGGAGGCCCTTTTGATTCAAATGATCCTTCTGAGTAAGAGGTTTTTTGTTTTTTTAATTCAAAAAAAGACATCGGCATTTGACTTTTTTTTGAAAAATAATCAATGAAACAGTGTGATATTTTTTTTCTGAAAAACAAGTGATAAAAATTTTTTTTTAGAATAGATTTTATAGATATTCGTCCCCCGACAAAAATTTTTTCACATACGGTTGAAAAAATTCTTTTTGGAAAACTGCGGAATATTCTTTACTCAATATAAACTGCTTACTTAGATAATGGAGAAGACTGCGGAAAAAGTCTGGACAAATTGCTTAAAGATCATTAAGGATATTGTTGAATGGCAGCACTACAAAACATGGTTCGAACCAATTCAGCCCGTCTCAGTAAAGAATAGTATTTTAGTCATCCAGGTTCCCAGTCAATTCTTCTTCGAATACCTGGAAGAGCATTACGTGAATTTATTAGCCAAAACCTTAAAACGGGAAATGGGAAAGGATGCCCGCCTCGAATACCGCATTATGGTTGATAGCGGTAATGGCGGCAACAAGCCAGTCACCATGGACGTTCCGGGTCAAGGATTCAAAACCTTTTCAAATAACGAGATGGACTTTCCCTTAGTGATCAGTAATCCTGTCAAAAATCCCTTTGTCATTCCGGGTCTCAAAAAAATGCAGATTGACCCGCAGCTTAATCCTATCTACACTTTTGAGGCGTTTATTGAAGGCGATTGCAATCGCGTTGCCCGTCGTGCAGGTAAAACAGTGGCTGAAAAGCCGGGCGCTAACTCTTTCAATCCATTGGTGATCTATGGTGGAGTAGGCTTGGGAAAGACGCATTTGGCTCAGGCGATCGGAAATGACATTAAGAGAAATCATTTGAATAAAGTGGTGCTTTACGTCAGCTCAGAAAAATTTATCAACCAATTCATGGATCACAGTCGCAACAACGCGATCAATGATTTCATTCACTTTTACCAGTTAATCGATGTACTGATTATTGATGACGTTCAATTTTTCAACAAGGCTGAAAAGTCACAGGACGCATTGTTTGCTATTTTCAATCATCTTCATCAATCCGGAAAACAGCTGGTGCTTACTTCCGATAAATCACCCAAGGATCTCGAGGGTGTGCAGGAACGTTTACTAAGCCGTTTCCGTTGGGGCTTGAGTGCCGATCTTCAGATACCCGACTATGAAACCAGAATCGAGATCCTGGAAAGAAAAATGAAGAATGACGGCCTCGAAATGCCGAAGGAAGTTGTGAAATACATTGCTTATAATATCAATAGTAATGTTCGCGAATTGGAAGGCGCATTGATCTCCTTGTTGGCACAATCTTCGCTAAACAGGAGAGAGATCGATCTAGACTTAGCGAAGAAAGTGTTGCGCAATTTTGTAAAATCCTCAAGTAAAGAGATCACTATCGAAACTATCCAGCGGATGGTTTGTGATTATTTTGATGTGCCTTACGACAAATTGCTTCAGAAAACTAGGAAAAGGGAAATTGTACAGGCGCGACAGATCACAATGTACCTGGCAAAAGCATTTACCAAGAATTCTTTAAAGACAATAGGCGAACATTTCGGTGGTCGCGATCACACTACGGTGATTCATTCCTGTCAAACNGTAAAGGATCTCATGGATACGGATACGGTATTCAGAGAAAATGTGCTGGAACTTCAGCAAAAAGTACAACTGGCTGCGATGTAGCAAACCAAAATCTTTCTCGTGTGATGACTTGTCCCTCGGCAAGCTTTTATTTTTCTGCCAAAACATTCACGGGCTTCGCCGGACTAAGGATGAGATCGGCTTTGTCTGGCACATTTTTCGAAAGGCAAATGATACTCCTAAGCCTGGCGCTTTGCAGCTAGTTGCCAGCACATCAAGGATGGTTTCCAATAAATTTTAATGATATGACACAAGAAGAATATAAAGATTCTCCAAAGAAGAATTTTATTCGCGGCAACTCAAATGAAGACATTAAAGAATTGATGCTGAAATTCAACGTTAGCGAACAAGATGTGAACGTCGCAATACAAATTGTTGGTGATCGCAGGGAAAAGGTCGAGGAATATCTGCAAAACAAAGGCAGTTCGCGATTTTATAACATTTGGTAAAAAAAATGGTGACCCACGAATAATCACCAAAT
>AP72_2010_repI_A01DRAFT_1000249_pt1 | contig 10050 bp, 5 predicted proteins | sample AmaPasreplicIA01_FD_9191 | JGI IMG/M metagenome (IMG submission 9191) | reverse complement strand
CCATCGTAGCGATGGTGCCGAGCATGTAAATTACTGCGATGAGAGTTCCCGAAGCCAGAATCGCGCGTGGGAATGTGCGTTTGGGGTCGCGGACTTCGTCCGACATGGCGCAGACCAGCTCCATTCCCGTAAAGGCAAAGGCAATCTGTGACCAGAAATTGACGGTGTCGAAGTTCCACACCGGTAGCGCGTTGCGCCAGGAAATGGCAGTGACAGAGCCATGGCGGGCGAAAACCGCTATTGCGATACCGACGAGCATCAACAACGGCAGGTATGTGCCCACACCACCGGCATTCTGTAGCCACTTGCCGATGTTCAGCCCAACGATGTTCATGCCAACGGCTACTCCTAAAAGCAAGAGTGAACCTGCAATGAGGAATGGACGATCGTTGGCGAGGTGTCCTCGCCCTGCTCCTCCGATGTAGGCACTCATGGCAGTACTGGCTACGAGTAGTCCGGGAAAGTAAAAGAAGGAGTACACCCAGTAAGCCCATCCAGCGACGAAGCCATGGAAGTCGCCGAAAGCCTCCCGCGTCCAGACGTAGAGTCCGCCTTCCGACGGATAGCGTGTCGATAATTCAGTGATAACTAGGGTGGTGGGAAAGAAAAAGAAGACGGCGGCCAGTGCCCACAAGCTGAGGGACGAAGGCCCATTATGGGCCGCGGCGGCGATCCATCGAGGTCCGAGTACTGCAGCGATATTGAAAAGTAAGACGTCCCACAATCCCATCTCGCGCCGCAGTTGCGAGATCACTTCTCGATGAGGATGGGCCAAGCTCGCGCCTCCGGTTAGCCGCAAACAAAATCCCGGTCGCTAACGACCGGGATTCAAAGCCTACCAGATTTCGTCTTCTACATAGCGCTTATCGACGCATGAAGAAGATCACTCCACCAGCAACACCGATAAGTCCGAGAAACAGAACGAGCGGCAAGTATGAGGAGGTCTGCGGTAATTTAGCAGAATTCTGCGCCGGCTCTGATGCAGCCGAAGCTTGCGTAGGAGCCGGTGCTGGCGCTACGGAGGCCGTCTCTGTCGGCGTCTCAACTCGCTGACGCTGCTGGCCTGTCGTGGCGCTATTCTCCCTTGGGTTCACGCGAGTCGTCGGCTGATCGCTTTGTGGTAACGCCGGCATGCGGTTTTCGGCTACGAGGGTGTTCTCCTCCGCCAGAGACTGGGCCAGTTCAGTTCCATTGGAAGCTGTTGAGCTTTCCGGCCCGAGATTTCCCGTTCTGACTCCGTCGGCGTTTAGCTTGGCGATCGTGTCGTTATTGAATAACCTTCTGGCCTTGGGATGTTGCGCTTTAAGGCTGCGTGCTATTTCTGCCAAGCTTCGCGGTGGAGCTGCGGCTGCTGGCGCGCCGGAGACAAAGTGCTGGATTCCCACTTCGAAATTTTCATTTGCAGCCGGTGCATTGCTTGACACGAAAGACGTGCCCTGCGCATTTTCCGAAGCCGAAGGAACGTAGTTCGGATCGTGGATCGAAGGACCGCTAGACGTGCGTGGATCATTCGCATTTGATAGTGGCGCTCCAACGGCAGGACCGCTGCCGGGAAGAGCGATATCGGGAGTGGAGATGATTGGAGCAACCGGACTCATCGACGCGGATGATGTCGCATACCCACCCGTGGTTGTGATCTGACCGAAGCATGCCAGCGATGCAATTAGGACAAGCGAGAGTGAAATCTTACGGAACATTGGAAACTCCTGGGATGCGTTTCCCACATCCCCCTTTTGGCACCGGTGTGCCATTATTCTGCGCTGACACTCCGGCAGGTACTCTGCAAGCTTTGGATGTGTCGGCTTTTCAGAGGGATGCGATAGTACCCCTTAAAGCTCACAATTTCCACTGTTTTAGATGGAAATTGGACCTTATTCCTAATCATTCTGGGTCTTCACTGACGAAAACCGGCTTGAACGGGCGGATAGGCTTCGAGCCATTCACCGTCTTCAGGATTGATAGACTGAAGACATGCCTGCTCCTCAAGTCCAATCGGCATCTGTCGGCCAGTCCTCCGGCACTCCCATCGCGTACTTCGAATGCTCAAAGTGTGGCGAACGCCTCGACGCCAAGGTTCCTCAGACGCTCTGTCCTAAAGATGGCGGTTCGCTCTGGGTTCGTTATGACCTGAAACAGGTTCGCAGCCGCGCCGATCGCGACGAGATTGCCTCGCGAACCAGCAGTATGTGGCGTTACCGTGAGCTGCTTCCCGACGTCGAACCTGTGACCCTTGGCGAAGGTTTCACGCCAATGCTGGCGAGCCGCAAACGTCCCAATGTCTGGATAAAGGATGAGGGTGCGAATCCTACTGGATCTTTCAAAGCCCGCGGCCTTTGCATGGCCGTGACGATGGCTAAACATTATGGACTGAAAAAGCTTGCGATTCCCTCCGCGGGAAACGCGGCCGGCGCACTCGCCGCATACTCGGCTGCGGCCGGTATCGAAGCCAACATCTTCATGCCTAAGGATGTTCCCGAAGCGAACCTGGTCGAGTGTAAGGCCTACGGAGCGAATGTCACACTCGTAGATGGGTTAATCAGCGATTGCGCCCGCATCGTCGGTGAGCGCAAGCAGGCCGAAGGCTGGTTTGACATCTCCACCTTAAAGGAACCATTTCGCGTGGAAGGTAAGAAGACCATGGGGCTGGAAGTCGCGGAACAGCTTGGATGGCGCGTTCCCGATGCGATTTTCTATCCGACCGGCGGCGGCGTCGGTCTCATCGGCATGTGGAAGGCCTTTGATGAGCTGGAGCAACTGGGCTGGTTGAGTACTGGCTCGAAGCGTCCCAAAATGGTAGCGATCCAGGCCAGCGGTTGTGCGCCCATTCCGAAAGCATTTGAGGAAGGGAAGAGCGTTTCCGAGGCGTGGAAAGACGCTCATACATTCGCCTCGGGATTACGCGTTCCGAAAGCTTATGGCGACTACCTGATTCTGGATTTTGTCAGGCGGAGCAGTGGGACAGCGATAGCGATCTCCGACGAAGATATGCTCGCCTCATTGCTCGAATGGTCTCGCGATGAAGGGATTTTCTTGTGTCCGGAGGGCGCAGCAGCAACGGCGGCTTACGACAAACTGCTCGCCAGCGGATTCCTGAGGCCGAGTGATGAAGTCGTGATCTTCAACACGGGAACCGGCCTCAAGTACATCGATGTGATTTCGCAGGCGATGCGGATTACGCGTTCGACCGATGACACGAAGCCCTCAGGACGTCAGATCGGCGGAATTATTGGACCATATTGAAGCCTCGCGGCGGCTCGGGATTGCTTTTAGGCTTTCTTAAGACACTGTCATCCCTCGCGCGGGTTCTTCGCGCAGGGATCTGCTGTTTCTTCAGGCTCCGAGCAGCTCCAAGCAACAGCAGATCCCCCGCTCCGCGATGAGACTCTTGGAAATGCAAGCGGAACTGGCGCAGAGCGAGGGATGACAGTATTAATACGTAAGCAATAGGAATGACTGAACGCCTCTACTACAACGACTCATTTCTTTATAACTTTCACGCCAGCGTTCTTGACACACAGGAACTTAAGCGTGACGGCAACCAGTCCACCTGGGCTGTGAAGCTGGACCGTACGGCGTTTTATCCGACCAGTGGTGGGCAGCCCTTCGATACTGGACGGCTAACGACTGAATCCAAATCGGGAGTGCTTCTCGAAGCTTCAGTTGAAGATGTCTTTGAAGATGGAGAGGGTGATGTGTGGCACCGGGTGTCAAAGGTCCTGCCGCCAGGCGCTGAAGTGCGTGGGCTAATCGACGCTGAGCGCCGCCGAGACCACATGCAGCAGCACACGGGACAACATCTGCTGTCGGCAGCGTTCGTTCAGTTATTGAATGCAAAGACAGTTTCGTTTCACCTTGGTGAAGAGATCTCGACCATCGATATCGATCTGCACGCGGCTTCACGAGACGATCTTGTGCGTGTTGAGCGATTGTCGAACGAGATCATCGCTGAAAATCGTCCGATCACCATCCGTTATGCCACGCGCCAAGAGGCGTCGCAGATGGGCGTGCGCAAGCTCCCGGAGCGTGAAGGGGAGATTCGCCTGATCGACATCAAGGATTTCGACCTGAATGCCTGCGGTGGAACCCACGCTCAGGGCACCGCCCAGATCGGCGGACTGCTGATTCGTCGAACCGAGAAGGTGAAGCAGGGGCTGCGCGTCGAGTTCGTGTGTGGACTGCGCGCGGCAAAGGTGGCGCGCCGCGATTTCGAAACCCTGAGCGAAGCCTCGTTGCTGTATCCTTGCGCTCCTGCGGACTTGCCGACCAATATCGGAAAACAACGCGAGGAGGCACGCCAGGTTCAGAAACGGGAAACCAAACTGCTTGAGGAACTTGCGGAGCTTAAAGCGACGCAGTTGATCCACGATTCAGCCGGCAAGCCTGCTCCCAGAGTGATCGTACAGGTATTTAAGGATCGAGACGCAAACTTCACGAAACTCCTTGCCCAGAAGCTTACGAAGGACTCAGCGGGCGTTATCGCTCTGTTAGCTTCGGCGCAGGTGCCCCCCGCAGTGGTTTTCGCGCGCTCTTCGGACCTTGCTCCCGATATGGGAAGCCTTCTGCGAGAGCTCGTCACCGCCGCCGGTGGTCGCGGTGGCGGAGGCAAAGACTTCGCCCAAGGCGGCATCCCAGATGTTAACCAACTCCAGGCTGTGCTGGAAAAAGCTCGCAGCAAAGTAAGCAGAAATGTCGCCAAGGCGGACTACATCCGATGACCGCGGGTGGCAGGCCAACGTTCTCGCTGATAAAATCAATTCACCTGCCTAACGTGGGGCTATAGCTCAGCTGGGAGAGCGCATCGTTCGCAACGATGAGGTCGTCGGTTCGATCCCGACTAGCTCCACCAAATTTCCAACCACTGAGCGCGCTCGCTTGGGGCATTTTCCGTTCCAAATCGTTCCAATTCAGTTGACCCTGGTGCTCTCGAACTGCTGCAACCTGAGCTTGGCGGTGATTCGTCACGATCCACCCATTCGATGAAGGCAATGGCCGCATCGCCAGAGCGATTGCGGACTGGGCGCTCCCACGCTCTGAAAACAGCCCGCAGGGCTGCTACAGCATGTCGGCGCAAATCAGCAAGGAACACAATGACTACTACAACATCCTGGAGCGCACGCAGAAGGGCACGCTCGATATCACGGAATGGATCGCATGGTTCCTCGGGTGCCTGGACCGGGCGATTGTGGCAACCGAAAACACGCTGGCCGATATCTTTCGCAAAGCGCGATTTTGGGAGAAGACCGCCGGTAAGAATATCAACGAGCGGCAACGCCTCATCCTCACGAAACTTCTCGATGGATTCGAGGGAAAACTCACATCAAGCAAATGGGCGAAACTCACGAAGTCATCGCAGGACACCGCCGATCGCGATATTCAGGCGTTGGTCGAGCAGGGTCTCCTAGTTAAGGATGCTGGCGGCGGCCGCAGCACGAGCTATTCGCTTGCGCAATAAGTCCAACCGCAACGCCAGCAGCACCGATAGCACCACCGCCACCGTTGGCGCCAGGCAACGCGAGAACTACTCCGACACATACCGATGGCAGCTCCTCTCACGATCACGATACCGATGATGATGACGATGAACATTCCGCTGAACAAGCTGAGCGAATGGAAGGCAATGCAGGACGCAGAACAAGGGCAGCATTGGGACACTTGGCCCAAATTGGGATCGCATTCAACATAGCGAGAGCTGTGACTGAGTGTTCTGTTGGACTAGATTGCGCAGAATCATTCGGAGAGCGATGAGGCAAACTGCGCCGCTCCGCGGTTGAATTAGGTTCCCTCCCGTTACAATTGAACGGCGTTCTGATTTGGTGGTTGCACCGTCGACAACATGGTTCCACCCTGAGGTCGTCGGTTCGCTACCCAGCGGCGAGCCGCCGCGCAGATGTGGATATGGTCACTACCCGGCTGGCCAAAAAGGCCGCTATCCACACAGTACTCAATTGAAACAGGGATTCAATTGTGACGTTTTGTGACGTAATCGCCGAAATGACGAGTCACGAAGCGATTGAAAAAATTGGTGGAGCTAGTCGGGAGCTTCGTCTTAATATCACACTCCTCGATTGACGGGCGATCTCGATTACATCGAAGTGGTGCCCAGGGCAGCAGCGAATGAGTTGAAAGAGAGTCTGCACTTCAGGTTGAGCACATCGCTACGTGGAATAACGAGCAACTGTCGGTCCGAACAATAGTTGCAAATCCATCGATGAATGAAACAACTTGCTGACTGAGAAACACGAAATGATTTCACTTGTGTCTTTGACGAGTGGCCCAACCGCGATTGACTTTTGCCCAAGACACGGCCACGATAATGATCCTGCGCCAAAAGGCATCCGGTGCGCCAGGACACCCGCCTCGCCGACTTCCAGACTTCGGAGATCACACCATGCACAGCACGCTCTTCACGCGTTTTCTCTCTGGTCTTGCCGACCAGCTATGGCGCAGCTTCCAAGCCGTTAACCGTCGTCGCCCCCAGGGTCGGCTGCCAAGTCCAGCATGGGCCGCTGGCCACCTCCTAAAAAGCACCGAACGCTCCAAACCGCCTCTCGGCATTCCGAGAGTCACAGAATCGCTTTGCCCGAAGTGCACTCTCGAAAAACGGGATGCGATTCTCGCCGGTAGGAGCGATGCCGCACAGTTGAACGATGCCAGCGAAATTATCAAAGCGTATTTAATCGAGGAAGCTGGGCGGATTCTCCTCCGGAAGATGTGCGATCGGCACGGCCCTTTCGAAGATGTTCTTTCGACCGATCCTGATTTCTTCCGTCGCATGGAGGCTCTTTGCGAAGGTCACGATCTTCCTTGCTGGGGTGACGGCCAAGTTCATCACCACAACCTGTCTAGCGTGATGTACGGTCGCGGCGGATTTCTCATTGTCGATCTCACCAATCGCTGCAACATGATGTGCAATCCGTGCTTCATGGATGCCAACCAAGTGGGACACATTCACGAATTGGAACTGGGCGACATCAAGGACATTTTTGCACGTGCGCAGGCGTTCAAGCCGCGCCGAGAGTTCAATGTTTTATTCTCAGGTGGCGAACCAACCCTGTCGCCCATCTTTCTCGAAGCGGTTCGCCACGCGCGAAGCTGCGGCTTCAAGCGTCTTCACGTCGCTTCGAACGGCATTCGTTTCGCTCAGAGTGAAGAGTTTGCGCGATCCGCGAAGGATGCCGGATTACATGGGGTGTATTTACAGTTTGACGGCGTAACCGATCAGGCCAACCGGCATCGGGGTGTCGGCAATCTGCTCGACGTGAAGCTCCAGGCCATTGAGAACATTGCCAAAGCCGGCATGAAGACGACACTTCAGAGCACGGTCATTAACGGCCGGACCTCTGCCAGCGTCGGAAGCATCGTCGAGTTCACCATCCAGAACATCGACAAGATCAGTCACGTCATTTTTCAGCCCATCATGTTCTCTGGGCGTGATGAGTGCGTCGAAGACGAAATCCGCTATCAACGGCGCTACACGCTTTCACACTTAGCGGCCGATCTGAAACAGCAAACGAACTTCGCCTGGGAGCCGATGCGCGACTGGGTTCCATTGTCGGCCTATACCGCCCTTAGTCGCGTGCTCGATCTGTTGCGAGGGCCGGATGCGGAGTGCGGATCGGTTTCGCCTGCCTCTCACCCCGACTACTGCGTGACCAGCCCACTCGTCGTAAAGCGGGACACGAAAAAGGCGTATCCCCTATTCTCCTTTTTCAACATTGAGCAGTTTAACCGCGACCTAAACGCGATTCTCGATTCGGCACGCGGCGCAACTCTTACGAAGGTGCAGCTGGCTCTGGCCGTTTTCAGAAACATCAACACGCGATCGCTGCCGGCAGGTCTGCATCTGCCTGACTTGATCGATCTACTGCGGCAAACGACCGCTCGCCAGGACAGCAGAAGCCCACAATGGGAACATGAATCCTACGGTAAGAGCCCTTGGCATATGACCATCATCATCGGGCAGTTCTTCCAAGACCTGTTCATGTTCGATCTGCATGCGATCCAGATGTCTGCTACTCAGGTTGGCTGTCAAGATGGCGAGATTCCATTCTGTGCTTACAACTCCGCTGGCTGGCGACAAATCGTGGAACGGCAGAACAACGCTGTGGCATTGTCTGTTTGGAAACGCGTCCACGGCCCAGAACGGATTTTCGCGAAGGGCGAGGAAGTGCCATTGAGTTCGCCGCTCTCACCTCCGATTCTGATCAACAAGGCGAACTGATTTCAGACATGGCTTCGCAACGATGAGGTCCTCCGATCCCGACTAGCTCCACCAAAACAAACCCACTCACAAGCCAGCATTTTCAATTACTTCTTACTCCGTCTTAGAAGACGTCTTAGTTGATGCTCGCGCTACGTGCCCGCTCAACGGGCGCACGTCTGGGTCACCGTCTCCATCATCTTGTCCACTGCTCTACGCTGCGACTCGGGAACGTGCTGCGCGTAGATATAGTCGAGGATGCGGGAGTGGCGCTTTGGCCTGCACATCTTTGGATTTGTGCCGACCTCGATCATAAGTTGCACAGGAAGTTCGGAGCGAACGGCAGGTTGCTTTCTTCCGATCTATGGCATGCTTGATCGCTGCTGGCCTGAGGTGGCGCCGTAAGATGTTGCCATCCCGAATCGGGCCTCCGCTCCGGACTGACTGGAACAGCGACTCGAGACTCGAACGCTCGCCAGCGTGCTCTGAACGGGAAAAATATGTCGACTTTCTCTTGCGTCCCTTACTGCATTAATTTTTGGACTGGGTTGATTATCGAGCGTGGAATGCAATTCCCAGGCTGCACCCGCTCCAACTTCGCAGTCTCGCCTTCGCTGAGGATCTGGAAGCAGATAGAATCAGGAGGCTGGGCGGCCTTCAGCTCGAACTCCATCTTGCGAATCTTCTGCGCTTCGTCTGCCCACGAGATACCGATCAGCCACTCGCACCATCCAGCGATCGCCGAGGCGCCACGGAGTCGCTTCGTAACCGAACCCTCGCCGTGCTTGTTGTAGTGATGGACTACTGCGATCGCGCAGCCGATTTTGGCCTGAATCAGTGACAACTGCCTTACTACGGCACGCATCTCCGAGTTGTCGTTCTCATCGGCCGCGTGCATGACATTGAATACGTCGAAGATGGCGAGTTCCGGCCGGAACTGCTCCATCGCCGTCATCAGCTCGGCAAGTTGCTCGTTATCGTCGAGCATGAGCTCAGATGATTGTTCGCGGGAATTGACGTACAACCAGTCGGTGTATTCAGCACCGAGTTTCGTAGCCTGCAATCGCTTCATGCGCCATGATGTGAGCGCTGGAGTGTCTTCCCGGCTCACCAGCGCCACCTTTGCCGAACGCGGTACTTTGAAATCCAGCCAGGGAACACCCCGGCTAACTGAGAGCGCCATATCCACAGCAGCCCAACTCTTGCCGACCTTGGGATCTGCCACAATGAAACCGTTTGCTCCACGCTGGATTACGCCTTCGATGAGCCAGTCGATCTCTTCGCGATGGCGTGCGCAGAAATCCGACATGGGAATGAACAGCGTTTGCTCTTTCGATTCGGCTTGTTTATCTCTCCACCGCGGTGTGTCTTTGATGAGCTTCAGCAAATCCTCTGGCGTGTGCTTGTCCAGATAGTCCGAGACGTCTCCATGTTCAGGAATATCGATAAAGCGAATTAGCTTTACGCTGGCGGCGAACTTCGCAATCGATCGCGATACCGTCTCAGCGTGCGCCAAACCTTGCGTGTCGTTGTCAGCGAAAACCACGACCTGCTTGCCGGCGAAATACGGCGCATATTCGTCCTTCCATTTTCCAGCACCGTCGAAGGTCGTCGTTGCACAGAAGTGCTCATGGTTGACGAATGTTTGCTGCACCCTGTCGGCATCTTTCTCGCCCTCGCAAATAGCAATCGGGTTGGAGATAAGAAGCTGTGGCAAGCGATACAGCGGCTTTTTGATGCCATCGAGCTTGTAGGTGTATCCGCCTCTGCCATCGGGAACTCTTTGCGAGAACTCTTTCGGCTCGAAGCGAACCTTCTCGAAGAGTATTCTCCCATCAGCATCGTGGTAC
>AP72_2010_repI_A01DRAFT_1000248_pt1 | contig 10058 bp, 9 predicted proteins | sample AmaPasreplicIA01_FD_9191 | JGI IMG/M metagenome (IMG submission 9191) | reverse complement strand
CCGAGTTTTGCGCCCTTGCTCGCAGCAGCGTACAAGCCGTCGTCTCCTACCAGCTTCAGCGCCAGTTCGATCTGCTTCGCCGCCGCCGGCAACAACTCGCGTCCCGTCGCAAGATCCTTTGTCGCAACCACGTAGTCGTATAGTGCCGCTCCGTACAGCACCGAATAATCCAGCAGGTAATCGTGTCCGGTTACCGGCTTTGGCTTCTCGAAGACGCATGCCGGCATCCATCCATCTTCGCGCTGGAACGCGGCAAACAAGTACAGGCATCGCTTCACCAAGTCATTGCTCTGGAAAGACAAATAGTTCGTCATCGCCTGCAGCCGCAGGTCTCCGATCCACAATCGCCGGTCACGCCTCGGACCATCCTCAAACACCGTCTGCATGCAATCGCGCAGCGTTGCCAGGCTTGTCTCGTCTATCCGACGCAGCAACTGCGATCCGCTCGGTAACGGAGCGACGCTCTTCTTCGCCGAGCTCACCGCCTTAAGTGTCAGGTCTTCCATCCGGAACGCGTATCGGGATGATGTATCCAGCACCTCGACCTTCATGTAGCGGAACGCATAGCGTCGGGGCAGCTCAATCCGCGACGGTAGGTCGTCGATGTGGACCGTCTCCACCGGCAACCACGAGCTGCTGATCCACGCTTTGTATCCTTCAAACGATTCCGCCACGTCTCCCGGAACCTCGCCGAACGTCAGCCGCAGTTGAGTCGGAGCATCGAACTGGTCGCCCACTCCCACTGCCTGGAACGACACATATCCGACGCGGTGCTCTCCAAAGTCAACGATGAATGACTCGCCTTTCTTGAACCACTTCGTCTTCAGTTCCTCAGCCCTATACTCTTTCACCATCTTCCACCGCAGGTACTGCGACGAGTCCGCCTCTGCCTTCACCACCGAAACCGGCCGCACGATCGTCTCGTTCAGCTTCGGCTTTAGACTCTCGGCGATCCTCACGCGGCGAGCGCCGTTTGACTCCGATCCAGCAGCGCCATCCTGCCCCCTTTGCGCGAACGCCGTGGTTGCCTTGCCGGCCATGCAGGAGCCCAACAGCGTTATTCCCATGCCCTTCACCAACTCTCGTCGATTCATCATTGCAACCTCATCACCTCAGTCGAACCCGAGTAGCCACGATCCGTCAGCAGACCAATCCCAAGCCAGGTCAGCTCAACTTATTGAGCAAAATCTCTATGTTGCCAATTGGATGAGTCCTCGTCGAAATTTATTGTGTCAAAGGAATTGGGATTGAGGGTTCGCGTCCTACCTGCGGAGCCAATAATTTTCTGTGTTTATATCCTGCAAAACTCGACTCCAAAATTGGACTCATTTGAGCGTTCCTCTGAACTGCTGAGACAAGTTCGTCCTGTTTGTCAGGTAGTGACAGATCCGAACGATCACGCCCTTCACGATCCTTGTTGCCAACCATCAAGAGCACAACGTCGGCTGATTTGGCAGTGGCGGCTGCGGCTGCCGGAATCTTGCCCTCATCGTAAGCGATCTTAACGTCTGCCGCGAGATGTTTCTTCAAGCCATCAATTGGGGCAACCGTGTAGAGCGGCGTCACCGCCGAGCTGCCGCCGCCTCCGGTGTGCGCTGCGCCCGCGTATGGTCCAATCAGGGCAATCGAATGAATTGCTTTGGCGTTGAGCGGCAGTTGCTGGTTCTGATTCCTAAGCAGCACCACGCAGTCTGCGGCAATTGAACGCGCGATGGCCCCATCTTTTTCTGCCGGAATTGTCGTAGTCACCCGATGCTTATCAAACAGCCGAAGCGAAACATCTGGCTGAACCGCCGCACCAACATTGTATCGACGACGGATTCCGCAATCTTGCCGGACTTGATGGCGGCCTTCATTTCCTGATCGTAATGATCCAGTTTCATTGCGAGATCGAGTCCCGCCGTCGCATTCGCGACCGCCTCGCGCGTGGCGGTATAGTCCGATTGTACAAATCCTTTGAAGCCCCAACCGTCGCGCAGCACCTCTTTCAACAAATGAGGATTTTCGCAGCCGAAGTGCCCGTTGACGCTCGGGTAGGCGCACATGATCGACGCGACCTCGCCTCCATGGGCTGTCACTTCATCAGCGACAGTGCGACCAAAAGTTTCCGCCAGAGGATGTTGCCGTTTGACATCAACACAGCGTCGCTAATTTCCCCTTTCGCCCCGGGGTTGGCGTAAGACCAGACGATTATGCCCTTTCTAACAACCTATATCCGTTGATCGTTGCCTTCGCCGGCGTACAGAAAGTCGTGCTGCGCGAGGCCTTTGCCGGGCAAGGCGACGGGAGCCAGACGGACATTAGCGGTGCTGGCAACCGGAGCAATGGGAAGTGTGTCCTGAGCAGCGACAAAACTCGCCATGATGCCCATGACAGAAACCGCAACAATTAGCTTCATCCTGATCATCATTCCACTCCCGCCTGACGCGAAGGCCAGCTCAGAACTGCAACACACCCCGCAAAACTTTGCGAAATCGGACGTTGACAGGAGCGTAACCGTCCAGGTTGGTGCGTTGCAAGCAACGGACGCTTGTGTCGCAAGATCGCGGTCCAAAAGATCCAGTTGCATCGTTCGATGGACCGGCAATCAGGGAAACGCCGTGTCTTTCTAAAAAACTGTTATAGTTATCATCTCAACTAATCATGAATACCCCGAACAAGATGTCACTCTTGTGGTTGCTTCAATTGTCTGACAGCGCTCTTCCAATCGGGGCCCTGAGCCACTCTTTTGGTCTGGAAACTCTCGCAATGCAGGAGTCGCTTACCGCCGAAGATCTCGAACTATTTCTCCATGATTATCTGAAAGAGGTAGTGGGACTCGAGATCCATTTCTGCGGTGCGGCGTATCAATTGGGAAGGCGAGACATGGGCCCGGAAGAAATTCAAAGCTGGCTGGATCTGAATACCAAACTTGGCGCCTTCAAGATGGCGCGAGAGAGCCGTACGGCAAGCGGTACGCTCGGACGACGATTTATTCACCTCGTTGATTCGCTGGCCGACGTGCCCGTTCTTCAAGTCGCAATTGATGCTGCGCGGCGAACTGAGGTTGACGTCTATCACTGCACCGCGTTCGGTTTGGCGTCAGCTGCTCTGGGAATTGAAGAGGGGGCAACACTGCTCGCGTACGGTCATCAAGCACTCGCTAACCTGATTTCCGTGTGCCAGCGTTTGTTACCGGTGGGACAGACGCAGGCCTCGCGGGTGTTGTGGAACTTAAAGCCGGTGTTGACCGAAGTAGTATCACGAGCTCAGGAAGACCGGTTCGACCTGGATCAGGCATACTGTTTTGTGCCGCTCATTGAAGTAGGTTCGATGCGTCACCCGTCGCTCTCAACGCGCCTGTTTATAAGCTGAATCGTGCAATCAAGTACCTACCGCGAAAGGTTTAAGACGGCTGGTGCGGCGCCAATCGGCCCCCGGGTTGATGGCCGGTTGCGATTGCGGTTCGAAGCGAAGCGTTCCGGCAAGCGAACCATTCTGGCCGACTGCGAACAGCACTTGCCGATGCGCATCATCCGGGCATTTCAACTCGACGATGGTGGCGCCTTAGTACATTTGCACAACGTGTCTGGCGGCGTGTTGGGTGGTGACCGGTTGGAAGTTGTGGTGGAAGCCGGTGCAAAGGCCGTTGCGCAGATCACTTCAACCGGGGCAACGCGCATCTATCGCAGCCGAAAGGACGTCGCACCTGCCGAGTTGAAGCTTTTCGTCAATGTCGCTGATGACGGCCTGGTCGAATATCTTCCGGATCCCTTAATTCCGTTTGCAGGTTCGCGCTGCCGTCAGGAGACCCGGATTGAACTCGGCGCGAATGCCGGGTTGTTCTGGTGGGAAACTGTATCGCCGGGCAGGGAGGCATGCCACGAGCAGTTTGCTTACGAGTTGCTGCAACTCAAAACAACGATTATGGCCCTGGGCTGTCCCATTGCGCTCGAACACAACAGAATCGAACCGGCCCAGCGGCCGCTTCTTTCTCTTGCCAGGTTGGGCAGCTATCGGTATTTTTCAACCTTCTATATTTGTCACTCTGGTATCCAACCCCGGCGTTGGCTCGAATTGGAAAAACTGCTCGAGCAATTGGGTCAGAGTCTATCGAGATCGTCCCAGATCATTTGGGGCGTTACCACCTTGCGTAGGCACGGTCTTGTCGTACGCGCTCTCAGCCGCGGTGGTTGGGACATAACTGCGCACTTGCCCAAGTTTTGGAATCTCGCCAGGCGGTATCTATACGGGCGAACGGCGGCGTTACCAAGAAAGTTGTATTGAGAATCCGCGAACAACTCAGAGATGCACCTAACACCGCGTGAACAGGAGAAGTTAATGATTTTCGTTGCCGCTGAAGTGGCACGCCGGCGGCAGGCACGGGGACTGAAACTCAATCATCCTGAAGCGGTGGCGCTAATCTCAGCCGAAATCCTGGAAGCAGCACGAGACGGCAAGTCAGTTACAGAGATCATGAGTTTTGGAGCGACGATCCTGAAGCGGGAAGATGTGATGGAAGGCGTGGTCGAGCTGATTCACGAGGTGCAGGTCGAGGCTACGTTTCCTGACGGCACGAAGTTGGTGACGGTGCATGATCCGATCAGATGATTGCCGATTGGCGATTGGCGATTGAAACAAACGCACAATTGGCAATCGGCAATCGGAAATCGGCAATGATCATGATTCCAGGTGAATACTTTTTACAGCCGGATGAGATTGAGGCGAACGCCGACCGGCGCGTTGCAACGGCGATGGTGCGCAACACTGGTGACAGACCGATCCAGGTCGGGAGCCACTACCATTTCTTCGAAGTAAATCGCGCGTTGGTTTTCGATCGGGAGATAGCTTTGGGAATGCGTTTGAATATTCCCGCGGGCACGGCTGTCCGTTTTGAGCCGGGCGAAAAGAAGCAGGTGAAACTGGTCGCCTTTGCCGGCGCGCGCCGTATGTTCGGACACAACGGCCTGGTAAACGGAAAGCTGGATGAAGGAAGCGGCGTATGACTCTCAACATTCCCCGACGAACCTACGCAGACCTTTATGGCCCCACAACCGGCGACAGGGTTCGGCTCGCCGACACTGAATTAATCGTAGAAGTTGAAAAAGACTTTACGACTTACGGGGACGAGATCACGTTTGGTGGAGGCAAAGTCATTCGCGACGGTATGGGCCAGAGTAGCGAGGCTCGGCGAGAGGAGTTGCCCGGAGCACTTGATCTGGTGATAACGAATGCGTTGATCATCGATCACTGGGGAATCGTAAAAGGCGATATCGGCGTAAAGAACGGTCGGATCGTTAAGGTGGGCAAGGCCGGGAACCCGGACACGATGGACGGTGTGGATCCCGAACTGGTCGTCGGGGCCGCGACTGAGGTCGTGGCCGGCGAGAACCTGATTGTCACTGCCGGCGCGATCGACTCGCACATTCATTTCATCTCACCTCAGCAGGTCGAAGCCGCACTCTCGAATGGCATCACCACAATGATCGGCGGCGGTACTGGACCCGCAACCGGCACGAATGCCACGACGTGTTCACCCGGTGCCTGGAACATCGCACGCATGTTGCAAGCAGCAGAACACTGGCCCATGAACTTTGGCTTTCTGGGCAAGGGCAACGCCGCGACGATTCCCCCACTGGCCGAACAAATCGAGGCCGGTGCCTGTGGCCTGAAACTGCATGAAGATTGGGGAACTACTCCGGCGGCGATCGACGCCTGTTTGCGCGCCGCCGACAAGTACGATGTGCAAGTCGCGATACATACGGACACGATCAATGAGGCAGGATTTGTTGAGGACACCATTGCGGCTATCAACGGAAGGGCGATCCACACGTATCACACTGAGGGAGCAGGCGGTGGGCACGCACCGGACATCATTCGCATCGCTGCTTTTCCCAACGTCCTTCCTTCTTCGACAAATCCGACCAGGCCTTTCACGGTCAATACTATCGCTGAGCACTTGGACATGTTGATGGTCTGTCACCATCTGAATCCACTGGTTCCCGAGGACGTGGCGTTTGCCGAGAGCCGCATTCGGCCTGAGACCATCGCCGCGGAAGACATCCTGCACGACCTGGGCGTCTTCAGCATGATTTCGAGCGACTCGCAGGCGATGGGTCGCATCGGCGAAGTGGTGACGCGCACCTGGCAGACAGCGCACAAGATGAAGGTGCAGCGCGGTGCACTCGCCCCCGACTCAAGTCGCAACGACAACTCGCGCGTGCGCCGGTATGTCGCCAAGTACACCATTAATCCGTCAATCACGCACGGCATTGCTGAACACGTCGGCTCGATTGAGGCCGGCAAACTTGCCGACCTCGTGTTATGGAAACCGGCATTCTTCGGGGTTAAGCCGGAGCTGGTTATTAAAGGCGGCTTCATTGCCTGGAGCGTGATGGGTGATGCAAATGCTTCCATACCGACTCCGCAGCCGGTTCTTTTCCGGCCAATGTTTGGAGCTTTTGGTAAGGCTACGCAGTCAACCAGCGTTACTTTCGTGTCGCGTGTGGCGCTTGAGCGGGAGGTGCCGAAAAATCTGAGGCTCGAAAAGACTGTGGAGGCAGTTGCAAAGTGTCGAGACATCGGCAAGGCTGACATGATTCACAACCACGCGACGCCGCACATCGAAGTTGATCCTGAGACTTATGAGGTACGCGCTGATGGTGAATTATTGGCGTGTGAGCCGGCGACAGTTTTGCCGCTGGCGCAGCGGTATTTCTTGTTTTAGCTCTGTGCATTATCTACTTGATGCGCTAACCTCGGATTGATATCGAAACTATTGAAAGGTACTTCTGGTTGCCCTCTCCCATTGGGAGAGGGTTGGGTGAGGGCTTAGGCAGTGCAGTAAATTAATTTTAGTCTCAAGAACTGTCCGGGCGCGTTAAGCCCTCATCCCCAGCCCTTCTCCCAAAGGGAGAAGGAGAAGATCATACGAAGAATCTCGAAACAAAATGGATCACGAACATGACGAAAGAGCTTTTCGCGTGGGCGTAGCTGGACCGGTTGGCAGCGGTAAAACGGCCCTGGTTGATGCTCTCAGCAAAGCATTGGGGTCTCGTTACAACCTCGCAGTGGTGACGAACGACATCTATACCAAAGAGGACGCGGAGTTTTTGATTCGGCAGGGCACGCTCTCCGCAGAACGCATCCGCGGAGTCGAAACGGGCGGTTGTCCTCACGCGGCTATTCGCGAAGATGCTTCAATGAACCTTGAAGCAATCGCTGATTTAGAGCACAGCCTGCCGGGGCTGGAACTGATTTTCGTCGAGAGTGGCGGAGACAATTTGGCGGCGGCATTCAGTCCTGATTTAGTGGATGTTTTCGTTTACGTGATCGACGTGGCGGGCGGGGACAAGATCCCGCGAAAGGGTGGGCCAGGGATCACGCGGTCCGATTTACTCGTGATTAATAAGATTGACCTGGCGCCGCAAGTGGGCGCATCGCTGGAGGTGATGGAACGCGACTCACTGCGGATGCGCGGCGATGGTCCATTCATCTTCACAAACTTGAAAGCAGGAACGGGGTTAGGGGATGTGGTGGCGTGGTTGGAAGACAAACTCTCGGCGCCGGTGAATCAGCGTCGCGCCATTATTGACGCCCACGCGGCGTATGTTGCTAGTCCGCATACTCACGATCACAATCATTGAATTTTAAAGAACCTCCGTTAGGCATCCGGATTGGTCAGTACCGGGAGCTATAGCCACCGGGTTTTTCCTGGATCGCGTTTACCCGGTTGCTACCGATTCCGGCACTGACGGTTCTCCAGGAATTGACCAAGCCGCCGCTCGACTCACTGCGCGCCGCCCGCGCTTCAAGGAGTTGCTAAAAAAATCTGCCGCGGTAGGTCTCGCTGAGAATGTCCAAAGAACTCGACGTCAACAGCACGCTTTCGCACTACCGCATCGTCTCAAAGATCGGCGCGGGCGGGATGGGCGAAGTTTATCTGGCGCAGGATACGAGGCTCGATCGGAAAGTGGCACTCAAGATCCTTCCCACCGAGGTGGCCCAAGACAAAGACCGTCTGCAGCGTTTCATTCAGGAAGCGCGGACGGTTTCAAACCTCAATCATCCGAACATCATTACTGTGTATGAATTTGGCCAGACCGAGTCCCACACGTTTATGGCCACAGAATTTGTCGACGGAGTGACCCTGCGTGAATACGTCTCACCAAGGCGCCTGAACTTCTCAGAGATCCTGGACATCACCATTCAGATCGTGGCCGCCTTGAATGCAGCCCACGTTGCCGGAGTGACGCACCGGGATCTCAAACCAGAGAACGTGATGGTCCGCAATGACCGGATTGTAAAGGTGCTCGACTTTGGTCTGGCAAAACTATCAGCCCGCCGGGAAACTTCCGGCAGCGATGAAGACGCCACCAGAATTCTGCTCCAGACTCAGCCCGGCGTAGTCATGGGCACGGTCGCATACATGTCACCGGAACAAGCCCGTGGCCAGGAAGTCGATCAGCGCACCGATATCTGGAGTCTCGGTTGTGTGCTTTACGAGCTGTTGACAGCCCAGCAGCCGTTTGGTGGAGAGACGATGGCAGATGCGCTGGCCAATATCATTCATCGCGAGCCCTGGCCACTGACCACCCTCCGGCCGGATGTGAACGTTGAATTCGAACGCATCGTCAACCGGACACTCGCGAAAGATCGCGATCAGCGTTACGCGAATGCCGGTCTTTTGCTGGAAGATCTGAAGCAGTTGCAAACCCGACTCGCGGTGGCGGCCGAACTCGAGCGGACCTCGTCGCAGAGTGGCGAACAGCAGACCCAAATCATTCGCCGGCAAACGACCAGTGCCGACGCCGGACGTAATTCGATCGCCGTCATGCCCTTCTCAAACATGAGTGCCGACCCGGATAACGAATATTTCTGCGAGGGCCTGGCTGAAGAACTAATCAACGCGCTGGCGAAGATTGACGATTTGAAAGTCGCGGCGCGCACCTCAGCATTTTCGTTCAAGGGAAAGAACGCGAACGTTAGCGAGATAGGTCAGCGGTTGGGCGTCCGGACCGTCCTGGAGGGCAGCGTCAGAAGAGCGGGCAACCGGCTGCGTATCTCAGTCCAGCTGGTGAACGCGGCGGACGGCTTTCATCTCTGGTCAGAGCGTTACGATCGGCAGATGCAGGGTATCTTTGAGCTACAGGATGAAATTACCCTGTCAGTGATCGACGCGCTGAAAGTGAGATTGCTCGGTAACGAGCGAGACGAGGTGCTGAAGCGCTATACCGACAACGCCCAGGCCTACGAAATGTTTTTGAAAGGCCGTTACCACCATTTCAAATACACGGCCGAAAGCTGGAAACGGGCAATCGAGTTTTTTGAAAAAGCGATAGAAATAGAGCCGTCATACGCTCCGGCGTACGCTGCCATGGCCTCTTCATGGGGTTACCTTGGATTTTTCGGATTGGTTCCCTCCGAGACAGCCATGATGCCGATTAAAGAGTCCGCGGCCAGGGCGCTCCGGTTGGATCAGGATCTCGCTGAAGCTCATCTTTCGTCAGCGCTGGTGAGCTTTTTCTACGACTGGGATTGGCGCAAAGCGGAAGAAGAATTTAAGTGCGCTCTGGAGCTGAGCGCCAACAATGCCGAGGCGTTCTCGTTCTATTCAATGTTCCTGGCGCTTGAAGATCGCTTCGACGAAGCGATTATGCAAAGCAAACAGTCGCTCGCGTTAGATCCTTTGTCCCCGCTCATTAACATGAACGCCGGGTGGACATATTTCACCGGCGGCTTGATGGACGAAGCGCTGGAACAGGTTGGCAAGATGATCGAAATCGAGCCGGGTTTCTATGGGGCCTATTGGCTGCACGGCGCGATCCACCTGGCCGGGGGTAATTATCAAAGAGCCGTCGATGAACTAAGAACGGCCGTATCGTTCGGCGGGCATGAGATCGTTTTGGGAGACCTGGGTTCGGCCTACGCTTTGGCCGGCCGCAGGGCCGAGGCGGAATCCGTCCTGAACCAATTGCTCGAGACCCGTCAACACGAATACGTTTCGGCGATTTGTATTGCGCGGGTTTACTGCCGGCTGGGGGAGGCCGCGAGAACTATCGAGTGGCTGGAAAAGGCCT
>AP72_2010_repI_A01DRAFT_1000247_pt1 | contig 10067 bp, 3 predicted proteins | sample AmaPasreplicIA01_FD_9191 | JGI IMG/M metagenome (IMG submission 9191) | reverse complement strand
GGAGCCGGTTGACAGGCTGGCTTGCCATCCGTCATCCTTGCGTCGCTCATCATCATTCCTTGAGCGGGCGTAACTCAATGGTAGAGTGTCAGCTTCCCAAGCTGAAAGTTGCGAGTTCGAGCCTCGTCGCCCGCTCCAAGTTTCCTCGCTATTTTTCCCTGCGCCTCGTGTTTGCAATCGCCGTCGAGTAGTTTTGCCGCCAGGCACGGACCCGGTTGACCATGATCTTACAATATGCAAAGATATGCATATGCGCAGGCAAATAGATAGCCCAAACGCACTAGGTAGCCGAATACTGCGCGGAGAAGTATGAAATCGAGACAACAGCTAAGCGTTTTTAAGGCGGAATTCTTTAAGGCGCTCGCGCACCCTTTGAGGATATCGATACTCGACGCGCTCCGCGAGGGTGAACTCACGGTGAATGAAATTAGTCATCGTTTTGGCGTCGAGGCAGCAAATGCTTCGCAGCAACTGGCCGTCTTGCGCAACCGAAATATTGTTTTTGCCCGCAAGGAAGGCGCCAACGTCTACTACTCAGTCAGTGATAAAACCATCTTCAAGTTGCTTGATGCAGCCAAGGATATTTTTAATAACCACCTGATCGGAGTTCGGAGCATGTTGGAGGAGATCCACACAGTGTCTCCGGCTCGATCTGCCCGCCGCTAAGATTTTAACCGCAACGTCAGGATGCCTTTAGTTACCCGGATCGAAATGAACCGCCCAAGCGAATCAATCAGCACCACCACGACCAACTCGACAGACACGCCATCCCTGGAATCTCTTTGCGCGCGACTTCTTCAGGAGCAGCCACAGGCTGGCCGTTTGTTGAAGCGTTTCCTGGCCGGCTCTCGGGAGGCGTTCGCGCCAGTCCGGGAAGGACGGTGTTCAGCCTGCAACATGGCGGTCGCCACGGCGCGCCTGCAGGAGGCGAAGCGCGGCCGATTCGTGAATTGTGCCCATTGCATGGTCTTCCTTTATCACAACCTCTAACGTTGAATTTGTGACGACCGATCAAAACGTTTTGGACAAAAGTGAAGTGATTTGAGTTAGATGAGCCGAGCCCTTGCCACCGGACTGCCATCAACACCCTCCGGCTTATAAGCGTTAGACCAAGCCTAACCAATACACGGGAGCTCTTAAGGTAACTCGAATACTCTTGACCGAAAGAAATGGCAGCAGCGAATGATAAGTGGATACCGCGGTTGGTCTCATGTATCCGCGCGGGTTACACGCGCCGAGACTTAATCGCGGATCTAGTCGCCGGCGTCACGGTCGGGCTGGTAGCTCTTCCGCTGGCAATGGCTTTTGGAATAGCTTCCGGCACCACGCCCCAAGCTGGAATTTACACGGCGGTCGTGGCTGGCTTTCTGATCTCTGCGTTGGGTGGTTCGCGGCTACAGATTGGCGGCCCAACCGGTGCATTTGTGGTTATCGTCGGCGGAATCATTGCGGCTCACGGAATTTCAGGACTCTTGATGGTGACCATGATGGCCGGTGTGATTCTCGTTGTCATGGCTGTTACTGGAATGGGGACCGCTGTTCGGTATATACCCCGTCCAGTCACGATCGGATTTACTAATGGGATCGCGGTCTTAATCGCATCCACTCAGATCAAAGACTTCCTGGGGCTCCAAACCGGAGCAATCCCAAGCCAGTTTCTTCCTCGCCTTGCTATTTTGGCCAAGAGTCTCGGAATGGTTAGCTGGCCGGCGGTGCTGCTTGCCGTGAGTTCTCTTATTGTCATCCTATTTTTGCCGAGAATAACGAAGAGCATTCCCGGCTCTATTGTGGCGCTAGTGATGACCACGATAATTGTTGCCGCCTTCGCAATTCCGGTCGACACCATAGGAAGTAAGTTCGGCGGTATTCCAACCGGACTGCCTCACATCTCTGTGCCTCAGTTTCGAACTGAGTTGGTGCTTCCGCTCTTGCCGGCGGCGGTTACGGTGGCGATGCTGGCGGCAATCGAGAGCCTTCTTTCGGCCGTGGTTGCTGATGGGATGAGCGGTGACCGACATAACTCTCAGGTGGAGTTGCTGGCGCAGGGTTTGGCTAATATCGCTGTGCCCCTAGTTGGCGGAATACCCTCTACTGGGGCAATTGCTCGTACAGCTACCAACATCAAATCAGGTGCGCGCTCACCCATTGCCGGCATAGTCCATTCGCTTACGCTGCTGGCTATTCTTCTGGTTGCCGCACCCCTGGCGCGATTCATCCCGCTGGCAACGCTCGCGGCCATCCTGTTTGTGGTGGCCTACAACATGAGCGAATGGCGTGAAGTTAGGACCATCCTGACTTTGTCAAAAGCTGACATAGTCGTTTGGGTGATGACATTTGCGCTCACGGTTCTGGCTGACCTGACCGTTGCGGTTGAGATCGGCATGCTAATGGCAGCCCTGCTTTATATCTACCGGGTGTCCCAGACCACCACCGTAACACCCGTCACTGAGGAGTACATAGAAGATGGTCGACCACACGTACTGCAAGATAAACTTCTACCTGCTTACGTTCTGGTTCTACGGATCCACGGTCCCTTCCTGTTTGGAGCCACGGAGAAATTGTTTGAGGCCATCACCGATCTTGAATCAATTCCTCCGGTTGTGATCCTGCGGCTCAGAAATATGACGGCAATCGATGCCACCGGGGTGCATGAATTGGAGAAACTCGCCGATCGCCTTCGGACGACCGGGCGGACGTTATTGATGTGCGGGGCTCGGAGCCAGCCGGAGAAGCTCTTGCGGCAGTCGGCTTTCCTCTCGCACTTTGGCGAAGCAAACCTGCTGCCCCACGTCGAAGCGGCGCTTTCACGTGCTCGCGAAATCTATGAAGGACGAGTTGACCCTGTTTCACAGCCCGTTGGCTTTCAATTGTAACTAATGGACCAACGCGACTGTGGCGCCTATAACTATTTCCTGGGGGTCACTCCGGACGACCCCGCGAAAGAGTGAGAGGCACACCTTGAGGTGGCGAAAGCTGCCATTCGGGTGATCGTCGAGAAGTTCTCTGAGTTGGAAAGGTGCACCGCGACGCAGGTAAAGGTCGGCACGTAACTGACGCACCGTCCCGCAAACGTCCCGCAGCGACACGCAAATCAGGCAACGCATGCACGGTATGCAGTGCATGCACGCACATTTTTCTGGAGTGATTTTGTAAGTGTTGAGAATAAAGGATCGGAAATTCAGCTTCTCAAGCTGGTGGTGCGGGCTCGATTCCAGTCGCTCGGCCCAATTTGTTCGGGAATTTTTTATCGCAGTTTTCGAATTCAACAGAAACCTCCCACAAACTCCCCCAGAATTCTTCTTTCGCAAGTGCCAGCCTCGAGAGCTAACATTCGCAGCCGATTTTAAGCGACATTTGTCAGGGCTCACGTGATTGCGATACGTGCGATCAAGCAGTATTTATTGGCGTGGTTAGCCTGTCTCCGGTCCTTTCCTAAAGTTCTAACTAAGATCATTAAGTAAAACCTGTAAGAACTGACAGCCCACATTATGAAAGTTATCCGTTCATTTTGTGCCACCCGGTGGAACCGATTCTTCCTGCTCGTGCCGCCACAACATCATCCAGGATTTGACCGGTCGGGCGTTCCTTCGACACATCTCACGGATAAAGACGGGTTCGCCACTCCCGCCCGACACTATACATTCGATAAAGGCATGACCTATNATCACAGCTTTCCGTACCTTTAGTCGCTGGTACAGAGGAATTTCTCTTCCTTATCTCGCGAACCATTGAGTTTAATTCTGAGGGCAAAATGATCGGTCAGACGCTTTCTAGTCGGTACGACATCATTGGGGAGTTGGGTCGCGGCGGGATGGGCGTGGTCTATAGGGCACATGATCCTCTCTTGAACCGCGAAGTCGCCGTCAAGCTTATTCCTCCAACACTGTTGAGTCCCGAAACGGAACAGCGCTTCCAGCGCGAAGCTCAGTTAGTGGCGCAGATGGATCATCCGGCGGTTGTTCCGATCTTTGACTTTGGCAAGCACGACGGATCACTGTTCTTTGTCATGCCCGTCGTCCAGGGGACAAATCTGCGCTGGTTCGAGCGGGAAGGCGCGCTCACGCTAGGCGAGGTTATCGACATCGGGATTCAGGTAGCCGAAGCATTAGAATACAGCCACTCACGCAGCGTCATTCATCGTGATATCAAACCGGAGAACATAATGGTGATGCGTGATGGCGGCCGGGTCAGAGTTCGGATCATGGATTTTGGTCTGGCCCGAGGGGCGACTGAGAGTCGCATCACCAAAACCGGGACTATAGCCGGAACGCTCTCCTACATGAGCCCGGAACAGGTGGCGGCCAGCAGTGTGGACCACCGTTCGGACATCTACTCACTCGGAACTGTGCTGTACGAATGTCTTACCGGCGAGCCGCCATTCTCAGGTGAACTCCAGTCTATTCTTTATCGCATAGTTCATGAGATTCCCCAGCCGCCGCGCTCATTGGGTGCGGACATCAATGAGGATCTAGAGGCACTCATACTCACGTGCATAGCCAAGGATCCTGGGAGAAGGCCACAGCGCGCAAGTGAGGTAGCAGATTCTCTCCGGCGTTGCCAGAACCGGCTGCACCAGAGCGATCTTGGCAAATCAGTAGTATTGACAAAGACACTGATGCTGACGCGGGTGGCACCCTCTCCGTTCATCGGCCGAGAGCAGGAGCAGGCTGAATTGCAGAAGCGGCTCAATGCGGCCATTAGTGGTGAATGCCAATTTGTAGTGGTGTCCGGCGAGCCTGGCGTGGGCAAGACACGACTTCTTGACGAGATCGAGAACCTGGCGAAGGCCCGTAAGCTACTCGTGCTTCATGGCCGGTCGATTGAGCAGGATGGCGCCTTTCCTTACCAGGGATTTTGTGAAGCTATTCAGGAATACTTCCGGCAAAAGGATGCGTTCAGCTCCCCTGATAACGTGATCGAGCTGTCGGACGTCGCCCCAGATCTCGTGACGCTGTTTCCCATGCTTACTGAGATCAGTGAGATCCGTGCTGCCGCGAGTGGCGATTCAAAGTTGGCCCAGACCAGCGGATCACAGGGACCCGAAAACAGGACTCAGGTTTTTGAGTTGTTAGCGCGAACACTCACCCGCCTGGCCGCAGGGAAGCCGCTGATCCTCTTCCTCGAAGATTTACATGCCGCCGAAATATCTATTGAGGCATTGCAATACATTGTTCGACGATTAGGACCGACGCCCACACTGCTCGTGGGAACCTACCGTACCAGCGAAGTAGCCAGCCGCTCTCATCCGTTGCTCCGCATGCTTGACAGCTTCCGCGGGGACCGCCGTTTTTCGGCGATTGCACTCGGACCTTTCTTACCAACAGAACATCGCCTGTTTCTCGAGACACTTATTGGCGGTCCTAAACTTGCCGACAGCCTCGTGGAGAAGCTCTATGAGGGAACTGAAGGCAATCCTTTTTTCACGAAAGAACTCGTCCGATCACTTCTCGATTCCGGCGGTATCTCTAAGGACCAAACGGGAGCCTGGAGTCTGGGCGCGGCTACTGATCTCTCAACCGGTGATTTGCCGGCCACAATTCAGCAGGCAGTTGAAAGACGCATTGAGCGCCTGCCCGAGGAACTACGCGAGATTCTTTCGATTGCCTCGGTAGTCGGCAAGGCTTTCGATTCTCGCGATTTGGAGGCGCTCGCCGGGGACAAAGATGTTGAGGATGCGATTGATCGTCTGGTAGATGAGGGGCTTCTCGAAGAAGAGCGCGAGTCGCGTGGCGATCGCCTGACGTTCTCGAGTGGCGTCGTTCGTGATGTGCTTTACGGTTCGATTTCGCGGCGCAAGCGTCGGTCGTTACATCGTAAATACGCTGAGCAGCTTGAGAAGCGCCACGGAGGCAGGCTTGAGCGAGTCTACCCACAATTGGTCCATCACTTCTTTCAGGGGGACGTGCCAGACAAGACAGTTGAGTATGGATTGCTCATGGCCAGGGCGGCGCTCGACGCCTTCAGCCCTGAAGAGGCTGCCCGGGCCGCAAGAACGGTACTCGAGTTTCTCGACGAAGAGTGGGAGGGTGACGCCGCGCTCGAGGGAGACGCACGCATGTTGTTGGCCCAGGCTTATCGGATATCCGGAGACGTCGATGCCGCACTGAAAGAGGCGGAAAGTGCCGGACGGATTCAGGGACGTGAGGGTCGTCAAGCCCGCGCCGTAACCGCACTCCTGTTCGCGGCTGAGACTGCTTGGCAAGCCAGAAAGGTCGAAGAGACAACGCGACTGGTGCAGCAGGTAATGGATGCTGCCCGCGTAGCAGGAGACAGCGAAAGCCTTAGGCACGCGCTCTCGTTGGCAGCCACGCTCGCCAACCTGCGCGGTGAATATGAACAAGCCAACGACTATCTTGAGGAGACAGCTTCTTTGGCTCCCCGAGCAAGGGAAACCGAACTCAAGGAAGAGATGCCCAGAGGGGGCAGACTAGTCGTGGCTATGGCCACTCCACTCGGCGACATTGATCCGGTCAATATGGAACTGGTCGAAGAGCAAGAGATCCTGGCAAACGTTTTTGAGACGCTGCTGGCGACTGACCTTGAGGGCAACCTGGTTCCAGCGCTCTGCGAAAAATGGGAGGTCTCAGACGATGGCACTTCAGTCTTTTTTAGTCTGCGTGAAAACGTCCGCTTTCAAAATGGTCAGGCCATGACGGCTTCGTCTGTAAAGCGATCGTTCGAGCAGAGCATTAAGGTAGCTCGTGAGCTGCCGCCCGGTCTAGCAGCGATTCGCGGCGCGGCCGAATTTGCGAAAAGTGGTGACCGTGAGCTAAGCGGAATCCTCGTCCACTCGGACTATAAATTGGAAATCCAGCTGCCCGAAAGGCTTTCCATCTATCCGGCCCTGCTCACCGATTACAAAACCGGCATCACTTTGACCGAAGCTGATAATGGAAAGACCGATGCCATTCGAATCGGAACGGGGCCGTTTCGCATGGCCTCGTACGGCGCGGATCGCATCGTGCTTGAACGCAACGAAAGATACTGGAGGGGATCTTCAGCGTTTCTTGATGAGGTTGAATTTCGCGCGGGGCTGAGCGCTGCAGAGATAGCTTCAGGGCTGCGGTCCGGCGCGATCGATCTGGCCCGTGATCTGTCGCCGCAGGACCTGGAAGAGTTTCTTCGCGACCCGCGCTTTCGTGGCGGGTTAGTTGAGTCCCCGCGCAAAAATACTTACTTTCTTATTTTCAATTCTACCAGTGGTTCGGTACTTGGGAATGCGGACTTTCGTCGTGGGCTCTCAGGGATAGTGCGTACGCACGATCTGGTCTGGCAGACATTGGGGCGCTTTGCGCAACCGGCCGTTTGTCTGATTCCCCCAGGGTTACTCGGCTATGATCCCGGCCGACGGCGCCAAACCATCACGCACGATGAGGCCCTGGCTATCCTGAGTTCAGCAGGTATCAATGGGCCAATCAGTCTAAGGGCGGCCGTACATCCGCTATTCCTGGATCGATATGAATCGTTGCTGACAGGGTTGCTCTCGATCTGGTCGGAACTCGGCGTGAAGGTGGAGGTCGCAACTCCTACGATGGCCTCATACCTGGAGTCCTTCCAAAATAGCACTGGCATCGATCTGTTTATCGGTAGGTGGAATGCTGACTATGACGACCCGGACGACTTNACTTATGGGNTGTTCCATTCGCGTGTGGGGATATACCGCGCCTACATTTCCTCGAGAGAGGGGGATCAGATCCTGGAAGAAGCGCGCACGGAAAGCCGTCCTGCTGTCAGAGGAGCGCTTTATCGGAAGTACGAAAGTTTTTTGCAGGAGTCGGAAATGGTTCTCCCGCTCTTTCACGACGTTGATTACCGGCTGGCAAATTCAAAAGTCCTGGGTCTTACGCTTCACGGTAGCGCCCCGTATGTGAATTACTCCCAGATCGCCAAACTAGAAACGGCGGCCATTGGAACCGATACGCTGCGGACAGGCGGTGGAACTATCGAAGTCCCGATGCCGGGAACATTGCACCGCATCGATCCTTCATTGGCGAGCACTGTAGAAGACGCTGAGGTGCTGCCCAGCATTTTCGAGACGCTAACTCGCGATGTCGGCGGCGCGCGGATTCTTCCCTGGCTCGCGTGTGAGTTCACGGCTGAAGAGGGGGGTAAGAGATACCGTTTTCGCCTTCGAGATGATGTCCGATTCCACGACGGCCGCAAACTAACACCGCGCGATGTTCGCTATTCGTTCGAGCGGCTGCTATTGAACCCGGACAGCAGCGGCCGTTACTTTTATTCTTCGATCCGCGGCGCCCGGGCGCTGCTTAACGGTGAGGGTTCTGATCTCGCCGGCTTCCGAATTCACTCTGCCGACGAGTTCACGATCGAGCTCGATGAGCCAGTCTCGTTCTTCCCAGCACTCATTTCTTATCACGCCGCGGCCATCGTCCCTGAGGGTAGTGATAAGTTTGGGAGGAGTTGGCGCGAGGGCGCTGTGGGAACCGGCCCTTTTCGGGTGGAAAAGTTTGAGCCTGGCGTGCGACTCGAACTCGAACGAAATAAGACATATTGGCGGAGTGGTTATCCCAAGATTGAAGGACTTACCTTCAACTTTGGTATTGCGCCGGCGGACATCCTCTCCCAGTTCCGGGCCGGTCGATTTTCGCTGGCTTCGGATCTATTACCAGCGGACGCAGAAGCCCTGCGCCGCGAGCCTGAGTTTGCCTCCGGCTATCACGAGGTTCCCAGGCTAATAACCTACTACGCAGCCTTCAACTGCCGCCGCGGACCGCTGAAAGACAAACGTCTCCGCCAGATGTTGACACAGTCTATTGATGTTGCGAGTGTGATTCGTCAAACCTTGGGACGGCTGGCCGTCCCTGCGCACGGGCTCATTCCGCCGGGACTACTCGGTCATGATTCCGCGTACGCCCCCAGAATCCCGCTGGCATCCGGGTCAGTGCCTGAACAGCCGGGCGTAGAGATGGAACTAACTGCAGTCCTTAACCCCGTGTTCTTTGGAGAATACGCGACTCTCGCTCGCGAGATTTCGCGCTCCCTGCGCGAGCGCCAGATAACTATTCGACCTGTGAATAAGACGATGGATGAATGGATGGAAGCGGTGGCCCAGGGTTCCGTCGATGTGGTGCTGGGCCGGTGGGCGGCTGACTATCCGGATGCCGACACCTTCGCGAACATTCTGACCACGAAAGCGGGTTTGTTGGGCAAGCTCTGCGGTTCAACTGAAGTGGATCGTCTGATCGCCCGCGGACGATCAGAAACATCTCCGGCAGCCCGACACGCGGTCTATCGTCAAATCGAAGAGATCATCGAGCGCGATAGACTGCTGCTGCCTCTCTTTCACGAGCAGACTTACCGGTTTGTACGACCAGAAGTCGAAGGACTTTCCTTATCGTATGGTGTCATAGCCGTCGACTATGCCAGCCTGCGCATCAAGCGCTCAACAGCAAAATATTAACCAGCCTCATCTGTCACTCCGCAAATGTTCGTTTAAAAAAGGATTTTTCCCGCGAATCGCGATTTCAACGAACCTGGCCGTCACTGTGCGATTTCGGCATTGTCGGCGAATATGGGGAACCAACGGGCAGAGACTCCGTTGTGTGGTCCTAGTGATTCTAAACTGAAATGATTGGTGCCGGGGGCGGGAGTCGAACCCGCACGGCCTTGCGGCCAACGAATTTTAAGTCCGCATTTTAGGGGAAGTAATCTGACACACCGTCCCGCAAACGTCCCGCAGCGACACGCAAATCAGGCAACGCATGTGCGGCATGCAACGCATGCACGTGAATTTTTTTCTTAAGCGGTTTTGTAAGTGTTGAAAACAAAGGATCGAAAATTCAAACCCAAGCTGAAAGTTGCGAGTTCGAGCCTCGTCGCCCGCTCCAGTTTTCCTCAGCAAGTGTGAAGAGCAGTTTTCAAACGTTAGAAAAACTCAACAACCGTCCCGCAGAATTCTTCAACCGGAAGTGCCAGTGTCCAGAGGTGAAACTCACAAGGGTTTAAGCTCGATCGCGCCGACATATTTTGGTTTAGAGCTACTTAGCTCGCCGTGGCGGCGGCTCCCTTGGCCGCTTCTTTAATGAGCGCGCCGACAGTATCCGGTT
>AP72_2010_repI_A01DRAFT_1000246_pt1 | contig 10098 bp, 4 predicted proteins | sample AmaPasreplicIA01_FD_9191 | JGI IMG/M metagenome (IMG submission 9191) | reverse complement strand
CTTGCAGAAGACCGACGAGGCTCTGGCCAAGATGATTCGGGCCTTAAAGGACGACGGTCTCTACGAATCGACACTGTTTATCGTCACGGCCAAACACGGCCAGTCGCCTATCAATCCGAAACTGGTCAACAAGCCCGGTCACTTCGCAGATCTGCTGGCAACGCTGCCTGATGCCGCCACCGATCAGGGAGCCATCGCCATAACTGATGCCGCAAATTGCTCTACCGGCCCCTGCGGTTTTGTGCAGGACGATGATGTCGCACTAATCTGGCTCGGTGACCAGAGCAAAACCGGAGCGGCTGCCGCCTATTTGAATAAGAACGCAAAAGCTCTATTCATCGAGGAAGTGATGTCCGGAGCCGAGCTCAAGCTCAGATTCAACGACCCCGCGAGCAACAGCCGCACCCCTGACATCATCGTGCAGCCGGTTTATGGCACGATTTATACTGGAGCGACGAAGAATAAGATCGCTGAACATGGTGGCTTCAGTTTCGGTGACACCAATGTGGGACTAATAGTCTCGAACCCTCACATTGACTCTCGTATAGTTAAAACTCCGGTCGCTACCTCGCAGGTTGCGCCCACATTACTGCGCGCTTTGGGAATTGACCCGGACGAATTGAAATCGGTCCGGATCGAGAAAACTGTGGTCTTACCGGGCCTTCAGGAATGAACGACCGGAATGAGCAAAATCAAACTGCATCCACGGCGCGGATACTTGCCAGCAAAAAGCAGCAAATCCAAGTCATTAACTTTGTTCTGGTTATCATCTCATCTTTCCGGTCCCCGGATGGCGGGTTCGCTTAGGTGTATGCTCTCAAGCTTGATTCGCCTATGACGCTCGACGTATTGATTGCTGCTTATCATGAACCATCGATTGCTCGCTGAAACCGTCCGAGTCATTCATCTCTGATCCAATCACCAGCAGCACCAGCGAAATCACCGCCCTGAGCTGCTTAGGACTCAGCGCATCTCTCAAGACTGCGCCCTCTATCTCACGTACAAAGTGGTCTGGCTTCCGTCCCGGAAGAAACACAGGCAACATCGATTTCTCGGCTTCTGGCAAATCTTCCACGCCCTTGCGTAATAACTCGAGGGCTTCTTTGAGAAAGTTCTGTTTTAACTGGTGTCGGTAAAACTGTTGGAGCTATCCCGAGATCCATGTCCAACATGTGATTGGCGAATGAACTCAAATACTTTCGAGGAAATCTGACCCAACTGCTCTCCCAAACCTGTTTCTCATTCTCGGTGAGGAAGTTACGTAGCTCCAACATCAGATCCCGAGAAGCTTCTTCACAGGCCACCCGGCGCGCAATATTGGCGTAGTTCGCCGATCGCTCAATCGTGACCGGCAGATCGACGTTATTGCGCTTGCCGATAACAAATGCCCTGTAATTCGTTTTCCGTGCCGGCAGTAGCGTCGTCTACAGCAAACGGCAGGGAAGAAATCCTTTGTTACGTTGTTGTCTTGTGGCGTAGGTCAGCGTTGCAAGACGAATTAGAACTCATCGAGACGATTGTGGTTGAGCAAATGAACAAGCTCTTGCAAGCGCCGGTACCAGATTTAATCTCGATTTCCAATGTCGCTCACCTGAATTTAACTCCGTGGTGCGATAAAGGCGCTTCAGACAACCTCGATTCGAAATCCCCCGGGTAAGCAGACCCTGAACCGATGCTCATAAATTTTGCAAGGTCTTTGTGTATCGGAAGCTAGTCTGCTGCGTTTGGCTAAGAGCTTACGGCAGCATCTCGGAGGTAAAACAGTGGGATCAAATCGGCGGACATTTCTTAAAGGCTTGGGAGTTGTTTCGGGCGCCGCGGCGCTCAGCGGAATGATTAAGTTTCCCGGTTCGACGCTGGCTCAACAAATCGAATCGATCGCCGGCAAAACATTGCCTTCGCCCGGACAGTGCGGCATCGATCATCTGGTGGTGGTAATGATGGAGAACCGTAGTTTCGACCACTTGTTCGGATGGATTCCAGGGGCACTTGGCAAACAGGCTGGTCTGACATATCGAGATTCGTCGGGCGTTGCTCACAAAACGTCCCATCTCGCCCCGGACTTCACCGGCTGTGGTCATCCTGATCCAGACCATTCTTATGAAGGCGGACGCGTTCAGTATAACGACAAGCGCATGGATGGTTTCCTGCTTGATACCGAGAACGACATCTATGCAATCGGGTATTACACTCAGAACGATCGGCCTTTTCATAATTCGCTGGCGCTGGAATACACCGTTTGCGACCGCTACTTCTGCTCCATACTGGGTCCAACCTTTCCCAACCGGATATTCAGCCATGCGGCGCAAACTGATCGTCTCAGTAATACTTTCGTCCTGTCGACGTTGCCCACTATCTGGGATCGATTGCAGACAGCCGGCGTCAGCGCGACCTATTACTTTTCAAACCTGCCATTTCTTGGTTTATGGGGTCCGAAGTATGTGCCGATCTCACGTCCTTACGCGCAATTCCTGGTTGATGCCGCCGCGGGCACTTTGCCTGCCGTCTCGTTTATTGATCCGAAGTTTACGGTAACGGATACCGGAGATGGCAATGACGATCATCCGCATGCAGACATTCGCGCCGGCGACGCTTTTCTGGCGCAAACGTTCGCGGCCGTTTCGCAAGGACCGTTATGGTCAAAGACAGCGTTTGTGATTACTTACGACGAGTGGGGAGGTTTCTTTGATCAAGTGCCGCCCCCGCGAGCAGCCGCAGCGAATCTGGTTGATGGTGATATCGTTGACGGCAAGACGCTGCTGGGATTTCGGATTCCGGTTTGCGTCGCCTCGCCCTTTACTCGCAACCGGCATGTCAATGGCAGTGCGCGCGTGATCGGTTCGGTGTTCGATCATACATCGGTGCTCAAATTCATTGAGTGGCGCTGGAATCTCGTGGCCCTTACGCCGAGAGATGCTTCAAGCGACGTAAATAATCTGGCGCACGTTTTTGATTTCGATCGTCCCGAATTTTCAGTGCCAGATCTGCCGAATCCGTCCGCGCCGCCGCCACAGCCTTGCGGGCAACCCGTTTCTGCGGCGCCGCAAGCTATGGCGGCCGCAAACGGGGAGCCCGAGTCCAATATCTGGCTGGGATTGAAGAACTCCGGATTGCTCGATGCCTGGAATTTGCCGGAGCAATAGCGTTTCTATATCCGCTCCCGCCAACTCGATTACGCCTTGTGTCTTCCTAGCAAAATAAGCTGGGACGGCACCGCGTTGTATGTTCCGGACGTTTTTGTGATATCTGCGGGATCATCCGGTAATCTCGCTTGACTGGCGCGCATCGTGCGTCTTATAAACCGCGTATCGTGCGTCTTATAAACATCGCCCCGATCCATCAATAACTATAGTAATCAGGAGTTTCTGTATGTTTGGAGTTCGTTTAATGCCAGAGCAGGAAAGTCTCACTGCACTGAATCGCCTAACCGCGCAGACAGAGGAGGCCTCTGAGCTGTTAGCAAAGGCTTTGGACGGCAACGGGAATGGATCTAAGGAGTATCTTCTCCAAATCCAACCTATCTCTGCCGAGTGCAATGCGATTGCGCGCCAGGTGTCTGAACGACTGAAGCGTACGTTTATGTCGGCGTTCGATCGAGAGGATATCTACAGCCTGGTGATGTCGCTTACTGGCGTGGTACATCGTCTGGATAAATTTGGGGCGCTCTTCAGCAGTTACCGGCTGAGCCGTTGCACGCCAGAGATGACTCGGATGGTTGAGTTGATCCGCAACATCGTTGGGGAACTGGGACAGGCTTTGCCCGCGATTGATCGACCGGCGGAGATCCAGCCNCGGCTGGAGTCGATAAGCAGGTTTCAGCGTGAAGGCAGTGAGACGTACCGTGAAGCTGTGAGCGGTCTGCTACGATCGGGCCAACCGCCGACAGATCTCCTTATGTACAAAGACCTGTATAAGCAGCTGGAATCGATCATCGAGAATTGCGAACAAGTGGGATCGCTCGTGGAACGGATCTCAATTAAGAATGTGTAGGCGAGAGATGCGCAGTAATATACTTGACGAATTCCCCGACTGCGCTTTTTGAACGCCGAAGGCGTTAGCAAATGCATCGCCCTGGGAAAACAATCGTATAGAAGCGGAGTGAACTCTGAAGGAGTTCGCGAATTCACCGGCCGTCGAAAAACTTACATCGGCAACTCTTTCAGAGTTGCAAAGCAGTGGGCCTCGATCCCCAGGGTAGCGCGCTGACGCGCACCACCCTGGGCTGAAATTAGTAACGCCTTCGGCGTTTATTTCGAGTACTGAAACCGAATGTGGAGTACCGAGACGGCCAAGGTCTCATTTTTTCAACCACAGCTCGACCCGCCGGTTCTTCTCTTTGCCTTCTTCGGTCGAACTCGAGGCCAGCGGAATCAATGAGCCAAATCCGGTGACCACCGCCGGATCGATTCCGCGACGCTTGAATTGTTCCGCGACCAATTGCGCCCGCTCCTTGGATATTTCCAGGTCGTTTCCTAGTCCGTCGTCGGCAAATCCGAAAAGCAGAATGTTTTGTCCGCTGAACTTAAGATCGGCGACGAAACTAACCACCCGATCGAGATCCAACCGTGCTTTATTATCCAGGTCTTTCCCGCCACGCCGGAATCGAAAATCAAGCGAAACACGTTCAGCTCCATCCGTCAGCCGCTTGTATTCTAGAGGTGCGTTCGCAGCTACCGCTGTACTTTCAGACTTGACCGTCTGAGCTACGAAGCCATTTTCGCCGACGATCTGCTGGCCGGCGTTTGAAAGCGCGAAATCCAGGAATTTACTTAGCCACACATTGGCCGAATGCGCAGGAGTGTACAGATAGAGACGCCGGGAAAGTATGTAGTCCTCGGTGCTCACGGTCAGAGTGTTGGGCAGCAGCGGCGGAGCGTTTCCTTCGGCAATGGCAATTGCCTTGGCGTCGCGGATATATGGGAGACCGATAAAGCCTATGCCATTCGGATCGCCGGCCACGGCGTCAGACAACGCCACACTATCTTCGAAGCGCATCGCATTTGAAATCAGGCTCCTCTTGTCCAGGACCAGCGTTTTAAAGGAATCGAACGTGCCCGATTTGTCATCTCGCGCGTACACTTTGATCGGAGCGGGGGCGCCCTGCACCTGATTCCACTCGGTTACCTCGCCCGAAAAGATTTTGGCAACCTGTTCCCTGGTGAGGGCGTCGATCGAGTTGGCGCGATTCACAATTACCGCGATCCCGTCAAGGCCGAGAATATGCTCACTGGACGGTGACGTCATGTCCCCCAGCGTCGCCAGTTTTTGAATTTCCAACGGTTCGATCTTTCGTGAGGACAAGCCCACGTCAGCCGCTTTACCAATCAGGTCGACAAACGCCGTCGCAGATCCATGTGAGCTGATCTCAATCATCGTCGGTGCGGAATTACCCGGTAGCAATCCTGACACTGTGGCTTCATCCGGGTTCGCTCCATTTACAGTGCGAACATTCGTCGCGCCTTCCTTGCGCAAAAACGCTTCTGCCAGCGCCGGCGCCAGCTTTGCGCCAATAGTATTGGATCCGTGCAATCGCAAGGCGACGCCTTCGCCAGTCGCTGTGCCAGGAATTGCCTTATACCTTGCGGCGACGAGAATTAGCACTGGAATAATCATGAGTGCCGCCAGAGTCAGGCTGGCAAAGGTGAGGGCTTTTCGGCTCACTCCCGTACGCGCAGCCACCGAGTCGATTGACCGGGTAAGCTTTCCCTGCCGCGCCAGATGCCGCGGCGCCGAGGGCAGCACCTCTTCTTCAAAAGCCGGATCGTCCTCAAATTCAAGTTGGCGCAGAACCTTGCGGAGCTCGTCGCGCATCTCCGAAATNTTTTGATAGCGCTCGTCCGGAGCCTTGGCCATGGCGCGATCGAGAATCTCCTGCAATTGCGGGGGAACTGGGTTGGGTCGCGCTTNGGCCAGGCGTCGCGGCGTCTGGTTCAGTACCGCATAGCGCACATCGATCGCAGTCTTTCCGTCAAAGGGCCAGCGCCCAACCAGCATCTCGTAAAGCAAAACGCCAGTCGAAAACACATCGGCGCGCGCGTCGGCGGGCAAACCCTGTGCTTGCTCTGGCGCGGCGTAGGTCGCGGTCCCGTAAGGCGTTCCAATTTCAGTGAGATGTTTCGCTTCATCGCTTGACGGGTTCGTCGGATGCTGGTCCAGCAGCTTGGCCAATCCAAAGTCGAGTATCTTGACCTTGCCGTCTTTGGTGACCATGACGTTGTTGGCCTTGATGTCGCGGTGAATGATCCCACGTTCGTGAGCAGCGGCCAGTGCGTCACAGACCTGAATCGCAATCGAAAGCGCGCTCTTCAACGCGAGCGGACGGCCATTCACTAACTCACGCACATTACTCCCGGCCACGTGTTGCATGATGATGAAGTGCACGTCACCATCAAGCGCCAGGTCATGAATCGCACAGATGTTCGGATGGTCCAAGGCCGAGGCCAGCCGGGCTTCGCGCTCGAAACGTTCCAGGTTGACTTCATTGGCTGTCAGTTCCGGCGGCAGGACTTTGAGGACGACCGTACGTCCCAGTGTCGTGTTGACCGCCTCGTAGACCGTTCCCTGACCGCCGGCGCCGATCTTAGACACGATCCGATAGTGGAGAAGGCTCTTCCCAATCATCAGAAGAACTTTTTCGCCAGAAGGTTAAAAGAAGGACCATAGATTAACGCGCTGCTGTTAAATGTTTGTTAACTGAAGACGATGTAGAGTCCGCCACATCGTGCTTCACTCACATAGCAACCGAACTTCACATGAAACTCTCACTTTTCCAGTCACTTTCCCCCCTCGGCAAGTTCGAAAAATATCCAAAAGAAGATTTTTCCGATGTTGTCGATTTCCGATCATTTCAATCGTCGTACGGTTGAGTGATTTTGAGGATGACTCAGAAAAAGCGGGAGATGAGACAATGTCAAATTTAAAAGGAAAGATAGCTGTNGTGTTTGGCGCCGGAGGCTCGGTGGGTTCTGGCGTGGCGAAAGAACTGGCGGCGCAAGGCGCGGAAGTGTTCCTGGCTGGCCATCACAGATCAAATGTTGAAGCAGTGGCGAAGGAGATCATTGATGCAGGCGGACGAGCACACTTCGAGGGCATCAATGCTCTCGATGACGCCAGTGTGAACGAATACACGGATCGCATTGTGAAACAGGCTGGCAAGATCGATATCGAATTTAATGCGATGGGGCCGCCGGCGAAGGAATATGCCAATGGTAAGAGTGCCGTCGACCTGACGATTGACCAATTCATACTACCAGTGAACAGCGTGCTGAAATCGCAGTTCATCACCGCGCGGGCGGCTGCGCGTCACATGTTGCTGCAACGATCAGGGATCATCATTTTCCTGACCGGAAGTCCAGCGCGTCCACACATTCCCGGTGCATCAGCAATCGGCGCGGCCTTTGGAGCCGTGGAAAATCTCACGCGGCACCTGGCTTTAGAACTGAGCCCCTCTGGAGTGCGCGTTGTCTGTCTCCGTTCATCCGCAATGCCGGAGACGCGAGTGATTCAGCAAACGATGAACGCCGTGGCGAGCGTGGCCGGCATTACCAAAGAGCAGGCAATCGCGACCCTGGCAAACAGCACGATGCTGAAGGTCTCACCCAGCGTGTCAGACACAGCACGCGTAGCAGCATTTCTGGCATCAGATGATGCGCGAATGATGACTGGCACCGTGTTGAATTCGTCGGCAGGAGCGGTGTGGGATTAAGCTCCCTTTTTCTCGGACCAACTTATAAAGGTGAGTTTGAGATTCCGCATGATCTTCGACTCTGAATGAGATGTTTGTCGCCGTCCGCGTGAACCTTGGTCAACTCTCTGTCCGAAATTCTGCGCGTTCGGATAGATAGGGTCGCACCTAAACCTCGTTTCATCACTCGCTCGTTTTTCGTCTGCCCAGCCGTCGATAACCTGGGTGCGTTTCATCTGGTTGGTCATTGCCGGATTTATGTTGCCGAAGGGAGCTACGCAGAAAGCGTCGCTTCCCAGGCAGCACGGATTTCTCGAGAAGGCAGCGTGAGCATTATTCGATCCAAGCTGATGCCGTTCTTAGCGCTCGGTTGCGTATCGCATTTCAGCACCCGCGACCGGGTGATTAACCAGCTATTAACTTTCCTGAAACCAGTGGTAGCATGTGCCGCAGATAGCCACGGGTACTTCGGGATAAACCCGCCCGACCTGAACTTCCGCGCAAGGATTCCCGTTTCTGGATTTAGCCATGTCGGACACGGAAGATCGCACGCAAGCTGAAGAGGAGTTTCGCAAGCTGCGCGAAGTCCTTCCGCAGTACATGTGTGTTTACACGGCGGACGTGAAACCTTTATATGCGAGTGATGAGTTGCTCGATTATTTTGGCTTCACCCAGGAGGATTTCCGCGCTGACGACTTTCAAGCGAGAGCCTTCCATCCTGAAGATTTAGAGAGAATAAAGCCTTTGCGCGAAGCGGCCATGGCCCGAGGCGAGGGATGGGTAGTCGAAGCGAGGATCAAGCGAAAGGACGGTCAGTATCGCTGGTTCTTAATTAGGGGAAAGCCGCTGCGCAATGACGCGGGAGAAATAGTCCGCTGGTTTTCTTCCGGTACCGACATCGAGGATCGCAAGGAGGCGGAAGAGGAACTTCAACGCAAGACTGAAGTTCAAGCAGTTTACAAACAGCTTATCGACAGCAGCATGGACGGGATCCTGGCCTTTGACCGTGAAGGCCGTTACACCGTTTGGAATCCAGGATTAGAACGGATTTTCGGCATTAAAGAAGCAGACAGGTTAGGCAGAGCCGCGACCGACATCTGTCCCTTCTTCCGGCTCTCCGGTGGTCAGAACTGTTATGCCGAAACGCTCTCTGGCAAAGGAATGGTGGCGACCGATATTCCTTACACCTTCGCCGACACCGGCAAGCAGATTTTTCTCGACGGTCATTTTTCGCCGCTCCTCAACACCGGCGGCGAGACTATCGGTGGCGTCGCGATAATTCGCGATGTAACCGAACGCAAACAAGCACAACGCGAGCTGCAGCAGATCGTCGATGCGGTGCCACAGATAATTTTTGTGCTGGGGCCCGACGGCAAGCGTCTCTACTATAACAAGGTGGTGCAGGATTATTCCGGATGGACGCTCGAGGATCTTCTGGATGACGAGAAAGCCAAACAGACCTTCCACCCAGATGATTTAGCCCACATTCTGGCGAGCAGGCGACGCGGAATCGAGCGCGGCCTGCCCTTCAGAACGGAATCGCGAATCAGAAGAAAAGACGGTCAGTATCGCTGGTTTTTGGCCCTCTACAATCCGTTCAAAGATGAGCAGGGCAACATCATGCGCTGGTATTGCACGGGCACTGACATCGAAGATCGGAAACAGGCAGAGGAAGCACTTCGGCGCAGCGAAGCTTACCTGGCCGAAGCGCAGCGACTCAGTCACTCAGGCAGTTTTGCGCACGACCCGGTTCATGGAGAAATCACTTATTGGTCCGCAGAAACGTATCGGACCTTTGGCTTTGATCCGGCGAACGGCCTGATCTCGTTCCAGGAAGCTCGCAGCCGCGTTCACCCTGAGGATCTGCGGAGGTTTGATGAAGCCAGGGAGAGGGGCATCCGCGAAAAGACCGGCACCGAGATTGATTTCCGCATCGTTCTTCCGGATCAATCCATCAAACACATTCATTGTGTTAGTCGACCTCTCCTAAATCCCGCCGGCGAAGTTATCGAAATGGTGGGGACGAACATCGACGTCACCGAGCAATACCACGCCAGAGCCGCCTTAGAGAAAGCTTTCGAGGAGATTAAGGAACTAAAGGATGAGTTATATCGCGAGAACCTGGCACTGAGAGAAGAAATTGACCACGCCTCGATGTTTGAAGAGATCGTGGGAACGTCGGAGGCGCTGCGCCGCGTGCTGGTCCAATTGGCAAAGGTCGCACCGACGGATTCCACCGTTCTCATTTCCGGCGAAACGGGTACCGGTAAAGAATTGGTTTCGCGCGCCATTCACAAGCGTTCGCCAAGACGAGAACGCCCTTTTGTCAGCGTGAACTGTGCGGCGATACCCTCCGGTCTCATCGGCTCGGAATTGTTCGGTCATGAGAAGGGTGCGTTCACTGGTGCGACGCA
>AP72_2010_repI_A01DRAFT_1000245_pt1 | contig 10102 bp, 8 predicted proteins | sample AmaPasreplicIA01_FD_9191 | JGI IMG/M metagenome (IMG submission 9191) | reverse complement strand
CGCGACCGCGTTGATGAGCTCCTGAAGCTGATCCGCCTGGACGGTTTCGGCAACCGCTATCCGAGCCAACTCTCTGGCGGTCAACGGCAGCGCGTGGCCTTAGCGCGTGCTTTAGCGGCACAGCCCAGAGTCTTATTGTTGGACGAGCCGTTCGGGGCCCTCGATGCCAAGGTACGCCAGGAGCTTCGGCAATGGCTACGCAGACTCCACGAAGACATCCATGTCACAAGTATATTCGTGACTCACGACCAGGAAGAGGCATTCGAAGTGGCCAATACCGTGGTGGTTATGAATGAAGGCAAGATCGAACAAACAGGATCACCGGATGAGGTTTACCACTACCCAGCCACTCCCTTTGTCTATCGTTTTCTTGGCAATGTGAATTTGTTCCATGGGCGCATTGATGATGGCCGAGCCCACATCCACGAGAAGGAAACCGGGCATGTGGTCTATGTGCGTCCACACTTACTCGACATCGACCGCATTCCGAATGGCGGCGATCACTTTCGCGCCAGGGTCAGACACATCAACTCTGCGGGAGCTCTTGTCAAAGTAGAAGCAATCACTGAATGGGGAGCTCTAGTGAACGTCGAAATATCACAGGATCGATTCCGAACCCTGCAACTGATAAAGGATGAGACGGTGTTTGTAATCCCGAAAGACGTGAAGATTTTCAACGNTAGCAACAAGAAGTTGGCATCCTGAACTAACTATTGCTCTTGGACGCCGGTGCTCGGACCCAATNGCGAACTGAGCACCACGTGGGTCGATTCCAATTTCGACCCGTCGGAGAAAGGGCCGTCTGGGTCCGGCAAGACCACGCTTCTGCGGATCATCGCCGGTCTGGAGTTTCCCGATTCTGGGGCGATTCACTTCGATGGCGGTGACATTACGGGTCGTACCGCTGAAGAGCGCCGCGTTGGCTTCGTGTTTCAGCATTACGCTCTTTTCCGCCACATGACTGTGCACGAGATATCGCCTTCGGTCTAAAGTGAGACCACGCAAGCTGAGGCCGTCCAACCAAGAGATCCGGCGAAAAGTTCAAGACCTGCTGCGACTGATTCAGTTGGAGAATCTCGCGTACCGCTATCCTTCGCAACTCTCCGGGGGCCAGCGACAGCGTGTCGGCCGGGCGCGCGCATTGGCCGTTGAACCCAGCGTCTTGCTTTTGGACGAACCGTTTGGTGCGCTGGACGCGAAAGTACGTCTGGAACTGCGCCCGCTGGCTCCGCCAATTGCACGATGAAATTCACATTACAAGTGTTTTCGTCACCCATGATCAGGCAGAAGCGTTAGAAGTGGCCGACCGCGTGGTGGTGATGAATGAAGGACGTATCGAGCAGGTTGGGTCTCCCGACGAGGTCTACAACCATCCCGCGACACCGTTCGTTTACAGATTTCTTGGCAGCGTGAACCTCTTTCATGGTGGCATCGACGAGGAGCAAACGTATCTCCACGACCACGTGACGCACGCCCGAGAAGCCACTCAACGCGCTGGGGATACAGCGGTATACGTTCGCCCGCACCTTCTCGAGATTCACCGCGAGCCGAATGGTGTTGCTACCTTTCGCGCTACCATTCGGCACATAAATGCGGCCTGCCCACTGGTGAAGGTGGAGGCGATCACCGAGTCGGGCGGACCCGTCCAAGTCGAGATGTCGCAGGAACGATTTCGTGAGCTTGGTCTGACGAAGAACGATGAGTTTTTTATCGTTCCTAAGGAAGTGAAAATTTTTCGCGACAGTGCCTAGGAACAGCGAACAGGCCGGCATCGGTTCTTCCGTGGACGTTTTCCAGAGAATTGGTCGTGCGAACGCTGGGTTATGACCTTACCTAATGGATGCCATCGCTACACTGCAGTCCGGAAACCTCGAGATCGCCCTTTGATGTTTTCTAACTGCTGTACCAAACGGTGAGCGATTTCAACGGCCTGTTGGCGGATCTCATAGACGGTCGTGGTTTCCCACAGGGAACCTTTGCGGGGCGGTCCAATCGCATACAATCGACGTGACGCAGTTCCTTCGTAGTCGAGCACTCGGCCTTTCTGGTCTACGTCCAGCCCAAGAAATAGCGGATCAGGCCGCGCGAGTCCCTGAACAAAGAGACTTAGAATTAGTGAATCTTCGATGCGACGGCAGTCTGTCTCGGAACCGGTGCAATTAATGACGCGCGCGACTCGGAGTGACTTCTGGGTGCGACTATCCCGGTCCCAGTACTTGACCTCGGCGCAATTGCGGTGGTCGGTATAGCTGCTCAGCACGCCAACATGGAGAACAACCTGGCCCTCTGCTCGCATGTCGGCTAAGACGTCGGCAATTTCGGGCGCCACGCGGTGACGGTGCACATCCCAGAATGTTCGAGCGTGACGGAGAAATCTTCGTTTCTCGTCAACCGAGAGAGACAGCCATATCTTCTGGGTTACCGGGCGGAGGCTGTCGATTACTGCTCGCCAATCGATTCCTTTCTCCGCGGCGGCGCGGACTTCACTCCGGATGAGCCGCGCCAATCCACGGACTGTTCGCGGCGATTTCGAGTTCCAGAAGATCGGCCAGGTCTCAATCGGGCGATGTTGACGGCGAGCCCGCGGAAGGAGTCCCTTGCGTGACAGAACGTGGACTGTGCCCCGAAAAGCCTTCGACCTCAGCGCCATGATGAAGTCGACACTAGTGAGTCCGGAGCCCAGCAGCAGGACATCCGAGGTTGCGGGAATGCGTTTGAGCGCATCTGGCGACCACGGAAACTGAAAATATGCAGTAGCCGTTTCGAGACCGGCACCCCGCGGATTCGCCGGCGGAAAATTGCCAGTGGCGAGCACAACCACTCGTGCCAGAACTTCTGGTCCACGAAGAGCTTGCACGGCAAGACGACNTCCGGAGCGCTCTAACGACATTGCAGTGTTGCGCAGCCACCGAAAGCGCTCCTTTCCAGCTTCGGAACGCGCTTGCTCAAGAAGGTCTCCAATGTATGCGCCGTAGATTGAACGTGGAGGGAAGCTACGCTCGCGCACATCCGGATCGAAGTGAGTCCTGGCCCATTGAAGGAAGTCATCGGGAGCATCAGGAAAAGCGCTCATTTCACCGGCAGGCACATTGAGTAAATGAAATTTTTGCGGACTACTATAGGCGAGACCACGACCTGGAAGAGAGCCAGCGTCCATAACGGCCAGCGATAAAGAGGATGACTGACGGAGTAGATGAACTGCCAACATCGTTCCGCTGAAACCGCCGCCGACAATCAGAATGTCGAATTGCGCCAGACGCAAATCCTCCTGGCTTCAGATGGTCCCCTAATGTGCTCACCTTTGGCCGTGTCAAAGCCAGCCCGGGGACAATACGACACGGCACAGAAGAAATTCAGATCTGGACGAGTGGCGGACTGTGCATGTTGCTGCACCAGTTGAGGCTCGAACGCTTTCGACGAGCAATTCTCAAAGGCCCGCAATCTTAACGCGAAACTCAGGCACAGGGATGGATGCCACAGCTTTTCTTTTCTCACCGGATCCAAGGCGTGACCAACTCCGAAGGATCGTCCAATGCGTCAAGAACTGCACCATCATCTTCCGCAACTCTTCGATTGAGGGTTCCGCTGTATTCCTTTGTTTGCGCATTTAAGTGAATCGATTGCGAAGCACCCAAGGCAACCGTTGCCTTGTAGTTCATCTCTGTTTGGCGAGAATCGATCCGACATGTATCAAATGTCTTACGCTAATCACATGTAGTATACGCTTCCTTATCGGCGAAATAGTGTTGTGGCTGGGGCAAAGCTCCCCAAAAATTAACATTCTGTTAATGAAAATATGCGATTGGAATAGTAATGTCAACTATGTTAATAGTAATTATTGGCTCAGTAGTGTAGGGCTCTCGCAGATCCGTCATTTCTCGAGAAGAGCCCTTGAGCATCTTCCGTACATGCATTGAAGAAGGAACCTTACAAAGGAGAGAACTGTTCCATGAAACACATTTGCTCTTTGCTTGCGGTTCTATACCTTACAGCCGTTGCGCCTGGAACTTGGGCGCAAACCAGCACAGCTCCGAAGCCCAAAAAACATGCTTCGGCACAACCCGCTATTAGCGCGGCCGACGTTCAGGCATTGAAGGATGCAATCGCATCTCAGCAGCAACAGATACAGCAGTTATCACAGCAGGTTCAGCAGAACCAGCAGGTGTGGCAACAGGCGCAGCAACAACTCCAACAGGCACAGCAACAACTCCAACAGGCGCAGTCTGCAGCATCCGACGTGCAGCAGAAAGTTTCCTCGGTGCAAGCCGCGTCAGATCAGCAGCAGAGCACTGTTGCAAAGTTGTCTAGCGACATTGACGGTGTGAAGAGCACCATTACGAACAGTGTTGTCGCGCAGCAGGATGAGCAGAAGCGGTTTTCGGCTCTCGAGTCCGCATTTGGCCGCTTCCGATTTTCGGGCGATATGCGCGTCCGTGGTGAGAATTACAACCAGCAAGGAGTTCCGGATCGCAATCGCGCCCGCGTCCGTGGACGGTTCGGTATTGACGGCCGTCTCGGAGAGGACTTCGTCGGCGGTATTTATGTGGCCACTGGTAGCCTGGGCGACCCCACAACCACGAACGAAACTCTCACCAACTTTTTCGATCGCAAAACCATCGGCCTTGACCGCGCTTTCATTACCTACAATCCAGTGGCCGCAAAATGGCTTTCGCTGACCGGCGGAAAATTTGCCTTTCCCTGGCAGCGTACTTCCTTGACATTCGATCCCGACATTAACCCCGACGGCTTCGATGCCAAACTATCGTTTGACCTCCACAAAGGAGCGCTCAAGAACTACACCGTGCAAGGAATGTTTTTGCCTTTCAACGAAGTCACAAAGGGAGCCGATTCTTTCATTGTTGGCGGTAATATGTCGGCCCGCTTCCAGTTTGGCCCGTGGACGACTACTCCCTCGTACACGGTTCTCAATGTCCACAAGCCCGACGCCCTGCTAAGTGCATCGGCCTTCGCCACCCAAGCAACCTCGACTGGCTCTCAAACCACAGGCTCCAATAACGGAAGCGTTCCCGGAGAAGGCCCGGGCTGCGCTGCGATCCAGAACGTGCCCAGCCCCGCGAGCCTTTCGTTCGCCCCGTGCCCGTTCGCTGCGAACGGCATGACAAACGCTACCTACGTTACGCTCTCATCGAGCGGCGTACCCACGGCACACTTCCTGTCGGGATTCGTCTACTCCGATTTCCTGCTGAACAATCAGATCAAGACGGGCATCGCTCGCTTGCCGATTAACGTCGTCGTGGAATACGAACAGAACCTGGATGCGCACCCAAATCCGTATGACATCCACGGCAATCCCACGAGTCTGAGCCGGCAGGACAAATCCTACGGCTTCGATTTCAGTGTCGGCCAGGCGATCAACACGTTCGCCAAGAACGAGTTCCAGATTGGGTATTCGTGGTGGCGTATTGAGCAAGACGCCATCCTGGCTTCTTGGGCTGAGAGCGATCAGCGCGCTCCGACCAACATTCTTCAGAACCGCATTTACGGAGGATGGAGAATCCAGAAGAGCGTTCTCGCGCAATACACGATGTGGATTGGGCGCACGCTGAACACAGGTCTTGAGAACAACGCCGCATCGATCAACAAGACGATCTCGACAGCCGGTGCCAAGGAGCCAACGCTCAAGCGGCAGCAGTTCGACCTCGTCTACACATTCTGAGGATTGGGCTCCTCAGATAGCCGCTGGCCCGGTTTTGGCCTTCTCTCCTTTCCGGGCCGGCGGCGTTTAAAAAGAAGACTTTCCCGCATTGGGTCGTTGCTGGACAAGCTTGCTCTTCAGTCGTTTTCGTCCAACGATGCCGATCTTGACCTGGCGATCGAGGAAGACTGACGTAAACGACAGGACCCGTGAGTCGTGCATCGAACGAGTGATTCGCTGCGAAAACGGCGGTTAAGACATGTCGGTGCCCGATTCGTACCATGCGTGTATACGTTGCAGTTCAATCGAATTCTTACGTCATACGCATAGGTTTGTGGTCCTAGAGGTGCATCGGTTGGACTGACGCCGACGTAATTGGACTCGGCTGCCACCGTATCAACTGCAACGACCATCGCCGTTTGATAAGCGGTCTCCTCGGGCTCGTTGGCATATGCTGCCAACGCAGCCGGGCAAGACAACCGGCTGCGTGGACGGAGTAGTTCATCCATTTCATAAAGCAACCGAAGGCAGATGCTTCCTGATTCAGAAATTTGCAGAGTCACGATATCGAATTAGGTGAGCGATGGAGGCGGCCGGTCGAAAGCAGGATTGCTAAGAGAAAGCTAACTGCAAGTGGCGCCCGCCGGTGCAACCGTGGGTAGCACCTCGGAGCATCGAGAACGAGACAAATGGGCGCAGGCGGAAACAATGCACAACATCACAATCGAAATGCTGCCGGATCGCTTTAGGTAGCAGCAGATTGCACCGTGGACCCAACAGACGATTTCGATCGGAGGTACGCGTTGCGAGACGGACTGTGAGCGCGCTAAGGGCGAGTGCGATGACAAACACCTTCCAGCTATGATTTCCGCGCTGAAGCGTTTGTGGCTCTCGACATGATGAAAACCTTAGACTTTCCAAATTACAGTTTGGCAAGCAAGTTTCGGAATCGTGATGTTCGCTCGACTCGCTTCGGACGAAGTACGAGTACCGCAGGATTGTTGCTCTGATAGCGCCTATGCAGAAGTCAGTTAGGGCTTTCCCCCGAACGTCGTAAACCAGACGATGTTACAAGCTTGCGCCGTTCCCCTTGCTTCCTTTGGCTGAAGACAGTGTCATGGAGATTGGGGAAGAGTTCTGAGACTGGCCACTGTTCTGGGTACCGCCGACTCTTGAAGAACACATGACGAGCGGACACGCATTTAATCGGAAGTCGCTTTAGTGGTGCTGACGATTTTTGCCTTCGCATCTTCGCCCGTAGCTCGTTTTACGTTCATTACCTTCCCTTTGATTTTCACCTGAATATCCTTGTTGCGCAGCCAAGACCAATCCAGATCACTCACGGTACGATACCGACACAAGTAAACCGTGTCGCCAACCTGAATCGAGATAGCGTGATCAGCCACGTTCGGTTTAAGCTGAGCGTCCGGACCGTGATCTGTCGTTTGTACGGGCGCATTGTCTACGCTCACAATCTTGCCGGGCTGATAGGAATCATTATTCGATTGGGCTAACACTGGCGAAAACACAGCGCAAGCGAGCCACAAGCTCAGAGCGATAGTCTTCATGGTGAACCTCCGTTTCTTTACCGCTTTTGTTAGCCTAGCGAACGCTTTCGTCGGCGAAACTGTTGAAGATGACAGGTGTTTTGTCAATATTGACGTAATGTCACGACGCCCTTCCAATTCCGCTACGGTGAGGGCGCCGCTCCAATCTCCACTGCGCGCCCGCGCGTGCCTAAAAAAAGGGACCGGATTCCGACGAGGTGAGGACGTTGAACAAAGAGCAGTTCTCGAGCTGCAAACCTCTGGCCACCTTGCGGAGTGGTCCCAGCGCAAACAGGAAAGTGGACGCCACGCCCGTGGAATCGACTAGCGCGCCATCATCGGCAACGTCCAAACCGAGAGCGAGTTCGTCCGGCCGCGCTACTGTGTTTTCGAGGAGCTCCGAAATCAAAGGACTGTTCACGCGGCGGAAGTCGCCATCCGGTCCCATGCAGTTCACGACACGATCCACAAGTACGCTTTTCGTTTTTCCGTTCTTGCGCTCTCGATAGGTAATCTCGACTCCTTCGGTGCTCTCCTGGTCCTCGGTGATCCGGCCTGCGTGGGTCTGGATTTGGCCGTTCCGAATTTGCAGAGCGATCTGATCTGCGATTCGCTCTGCGATGCGGTGACGGATCGTGAGCGGGCCTTAGCTCTAGAACCATCTGCTGTTCCGAGCCAAGATCCAGTGATTGCAGATGGCGCCGCTTGCGTAAGTCCCAGACGTGCAGACTGTGTCCGTACTTGCCGCCGAGGAGCAACTCCGGGTTCACGCCGTTTTCTACCATGTTTGGCGTACCCCACTCGCTGGTTACAGCAATGTCATACCCGAGGTGCCACGCAAAATCGTAACCGAACTGTTGCGGCCCGCGCTCGACCTCCCATCGGCCGAGAGGTTCGAAGTTGTCGTGATCGAGTGCAAAGATTCCACCGGGTGCGTCTCCATTCGGTGCACCGAGAGCGCTCAAGTAGATGCCATCGGGACCGCAATGGACAGTATGTGGGCGGCTATATCCAGTGCGCTCGTGTACGGATTGCGGCTCAATTACTTTCACAATCTTTGGTTTTGCAGGATCGGGTTTCGTGTCGAGCACATGGATTCGGGAAGAGCGAAGGCCCGGAACGATCAGATAGCGGCGCTCAACATGAGGATGGGGCGCATACGGACAAAGAGCAGAGCTGCATGCATTCCAGCCGAAATGGTGCAGCTCGTCTCCTGCATTGGGCATGTTGATCTGCCCAACGATACTCGCGTATTTCTGAGATTGGTTGTCAACGTCGACCACGACAATAGCGTCCGGATGCGTTCCGCCGTTTGCGTTCAGGGCTGCGACATACGCGAGTTTCTCCGGAGGAGCCTGGCCAGCTAATTTCGGCGAAGGATAGAAAGTCGGATCTGCCGTGAAGAGCTTGGAATTACCTCTGAAACAGGCTGCTGGATTCGAACCCTATAATTCGACGGTTAACCCTGAATTTAGCACTGGAAAGGAAGGTCGCTGCCCGGCCCAATCTTGTGTCAGGCGGCTTTTCCGATTGTTGTGGCATCTTCCACTTCGATCAGCTTACCCGACTTTACGTTGTAGAGAAATCCGTAGACGGGGATTGATTTGGGCACCAGCGGATGATTGCGGATGCGCTCGACATCGTCGACTACGGCCTGCTGTCGATCTTTGATGGTTAGCCACTCGATGTACTCGGCGGCATGAGACCCCGGACCTTTCCCCACGTCTTCGAATCCATTTGAGGTGAGCTTCGCAGTCTCGAGGCTTGAGGCGAGAAGTTTTCGCATGACATCGTTTGAAAAGAATTCCATCCCGCAGTCCGTATGATGGATCACGAAGAACTCACGAGTGCCCAAAAGCTTATAGCTGATCACAAGTGAGCGAATAGCGTCGTCACTTGCGCGTCCGCCCGCGTTACGAATCACGTGTGCGTCACCTTCGGCGAGGCCCGCGTATTTCGCCGGATCCAGGCGCGCGTCCATGCAAGTGAGGATGGCGAAGGATCGTGCGGGAGGCAAAGCCAACTTGCCTTTATCGGCGAAATCCGCAGCGTACTTTCGATTGGCTTCCAGAACTTCGGTCAGGATCTTGCTCATGGATTGTCTCCAATGTTTAACGAGTAGATAAGAAAGCAAAATACTATAAAGACCATAAATATACTAGACAATTATCGTACTGTTCGGTGTAATTGAATGCCATACAGCGAGGCAGCAATGCGTGCCAGCAGCGCTACTCACCCTGGAGGAAGAAATTGGCCACCAATGTCGCTTCACTAACCAAGATTGCAAACGATGTAACAGAACTCATTGGAAATACGCCCCTCGTCCGGCTGAACAAAGTGACACAAGGGGCAGTCGCCGAGGTCGTTGCTAAGCTCGAGAGTCAGAACCCTCTAGCGAGCGTCAAAGACCGCATAGGCGTCAGCATGATTCTGGAAGCAGAACGTGCCGGGAAGATTCATCCCGGAAAAACGGTGCTGATAGAGCCAACGAGTGGCAACACTGGAATCGCTTTGGCATTTGTAGTCGCAGTGCGGGATACAAGCTCATTTTGACTATGCCGGAGACGATGAGTCTGGAACGGCGAGTGCTTCTGCTCACTTTCGGTGCCGAGATTGTACTGACCCCCGGGCCTCGGGGTATGAAAGGGGCCGTTCTGAAAGCCGAGGAGATTCTCGCGAAGACTCCGAACGGCTATATTCTTCAGCAGTTCGATGTATCGCAAGTCGCACGTCTGTCAACCAGCATCGAAATTCATCCCGGCGAAGAAATTGGGCGGCGACTCTTCATCGATCACGGTATCGCGGTGGTGATCGGGGAAACTTCAATCATCGGCGATGACGTGACGCTCTACCAGGGCGTGACTCTAGGCGGGACAGGCAAGGAAAAGGGCAAGCGGCA
>AP72_2010_repI_A01DRAFT_1000244_pt1 | contig 10113 bp, 9 predicted proteins | sample AmaPasreplicIA01_FD_9191 | JGI IMG/M metagenome (IMG submission 9191) | reverse complement strand
CCCGCCGCATCGTTGTTCTCGCGGACACGCCGCGATTTCAGCCATGGATGCATCCGCGTCGAGAAGCCGGCAGAGCTTGCGGCCTGGGCGTTGCGCAACAATCCGGGGTGGACAGTGAGCAAGGTGGAAGAGGGAATGAAGAGCGGTGATGACAACGTCACTATAACGCTGGCTCGGCGCGTGCCGGTCTTCATCGTCTATGGTACAGCGCTGGCTTATGCGAACAACGAAGTTCACTTCTACGATGACATTTATGGACACGACGCCAAGCTCGCCCAAGCCTTGGCGAAAGGTTATCCATATCCGTAATGAGAAGCAGAGCTACCAGCGTCGTACGCGACCGACATCCACGTGCACAAAATCCGATGTCGCGTAGTAGCCCACGCCACCCCGACCCAGTTCCAGAGCCGTGTCACGAAGTTTTGAGGTGCGAACGCCGGGTATCCGAATATCAATCGCCATGGCCTGCATATGCAAGCTATGCCGTGCTACGCCGTGACCGTGCGTTCTGAGGTATTCATTGCTCCACGGCGTGCGATACCCGCATACGATATCGATCTCCGAATTAGGACGTCCCAATGCCGCATTCAAATCGTGCAGCAAATCGAAAACGCGAGGATCGTATTCGTGAACATCGCCGGTCCGATGATCACGAAGATACTGATTGAGCTGAGACAGAGCTTCAGGATCGTAAGTGTTACCGTGCCGATAAACGATGTCGATCCGCTGTCCGGTATGAGTATGAAACAGGCGAAGACGATAGGAAATATCTGATGGCGACGGGCTAGCAGCTAATGCTGGTGAGGCGAAGCAAAAACTAACGATGAGTAATACGCAAAAAAGCAGGATCCTGCTCCGAAATGAAAACCGCAACTTACGCTCCAAATTCAGGCCATCTTGAGTGACCGTTTCCTAATGTTATCAGGAAGAGCTTCATTGCAATTTGCCCGCGGACAATGAGCTGCCCTTTTTACGAGCGCTTACTTGCTTTCAAGCACAACGCGGTCATACAAAGGCTGCGTCGGTCGCGCGTCGTGTCGATAGAGCTTTGAGAACTGCTCGATCTCGGTAGAAGAAATTGTGACGGGATGTTTCAGCACGAACCAGGTCACATTTTCGCTGCAAGGTGGAGTAGTGAGCGATCCGGGGAAGGTATAGTAACCGCGTTCGGCGGGGAGCAGTCCGGCGGCATTGACCTGAACGTTATCCAGCACTTCTTCTTTCTCTTTTTCCTTAGGCAGATCGTTCCATAGTTCGTGTACCAGAGCGTTATCTTTTCCCTGTTGAAGAAGAACCGCAACTACTGCGAGATTGCCCTCATCCTCGGCGTGCACCAGATGCACTACCATTTCGTAGCCCTTGCCGTTAATCCGCTCCTCGCTTGGCCGGTGGAAATGGAATTGTTTTAACGCATATTTCTTCCCATCCACAGAGATCGAACTTCCCGGGCCATAATTCACCATGATCGTGTGACCGTTGTCGATAACGTGCAGTGGCGACGGTCTGTAATCGAATTGGATTGGCGGGAGGTCCGCCTTCTTAGGATTGCGAATGTCAATCGGCGACTGGTGATGCCCATTCTTGCACAGGGCATACTCCGGGTTTAGGTCGGCCCACTGTTCCGGTCCATGCGCCGCACTGTAGTCCCAGTGATGTTCCTGAGCCGAGCTGTTCGCTAAAAGCAGCGCGCAGATAAATGCACAAGCAAAATGTTTTCGAGTCCGCATCTTCAATCCGTGTTTCTTATCTCCTACTTTGACTCGGCGTACTTCTTTAGCTCGGCCTTCTGATCCTTTCGCAAAGCCTGCAACTTCTGCCATTGCTCGGTCGACAAAAAGGACTTCATCTCGTTGTCTGATCCTTGCACGATCGATTGCAGCCTCTTCACTTTTTCCTTTTTGGAAAGTACCGGATTGCCGCGGATCTGTTCGAGGTATCCCACTTCTTGTTCGAGAATCGGCCTCATTCTTGTTTGTTGATCGGAGGTCAAGTTCAGTTTTTCCGTTAAGCTCTCGATTCTCGTCGTGAAGTACCGACCTTGATTGTTCTTTATGCTTGCTACAACTGAGTTATCTGACTGCGAAAAAGCACTGACACCAACATGAATGATGCCGAACATCGCGGTTAAGAGGATTAAGTGTTTGCCGAACTTCATCCGGATCTCCTTGTTATGAATTAGGCCCGCTCAGGTCTAGCCGAAGCGGGCCAGTACGTGAGGTCGTTGTTAAGCTGCGACTCTCTCGGCGATTTTGGTTTGAACGATGTTCCGGAGCATTCGCTTGGTTCGCTCAACAAACACGAGTTTGTCTGCCAAGGCGGTCTCGAGCAGCAATCCAACGGCGCGATTGCCGGTCAGATCTGCCGCTGCGATCAGCGCGACGTACTCGCCGGTGCGGAGGTGGACCAGATGGCTGATTTTTGCCAGAACAAACAGCTGTCTTGCCACTGGAAGTTGAATTTCGGCGAGTTCCCGTCGAAAGTCCTCCACAAATGTCTCGTACAAGCGTCCATTGGGCTTTACAGGTTTTTCGCCGATCAGCTTGAATACCTGATCGATAGTTGCCAGGTTCTTTTCCGCGACGAAGGATCGCGCTTCTAAAGCTTCCTTAATCTCGGGATTTTGTGCGGCATCACTGAGCTCCTGCCAAATCTTTGTGGATCGCTCGCTGCCTTGGCGCAGATCGCTGAGCATCTGCACAAAGAGTTCCTTGGGATTCTTTACTGGCATCTCTTTCTCCTTATTCAGTGAGTTTCGGTTGATTTTCCGTTGATTGGTTGGAGTGGTTGATCTGCGGATTACAAGAGAAGGCGCGTGGAAGATTATCGAAGCGCCGCAATTCGGAAGGAACTGTCAGAAGTGCCTAAGTCTTGACTGTAAAACGATCACAGCATCTGTCATAGGAGACAGATTCGGTCGACTGTGGCACGCTGGATCGCTAAGTCGTAGAAACGTGATTTCTAATTGCGTACTTTACGAGATCGGCATTGTTCTTGGCGCCGATCGTTTCCATGATTCGGTACTTGTGGAATGCGACTGTTCGAGTTGTCAGGTTGAGGATATCTCCAACTTCCTTCATAGCCTTTCCTTCGGCAAGCAGCTGCAGCACCTCACGCTGCCGGCGGGTCAGCCGATCATCCTCGCTGGTAATCTTTGGAGACTGGAAGCGGAGCCGGTTCTTAGTTTCCTCGGCAATGCTGGGCGAAAGATAGCGCATGCCGCGCATGACCTCTCTCACCGCTACGACGAGTTCTGACGCGGCGCAGGTTTTTAGAAGATATGCAGAGGCCCCACAACGGAATGCATCGGCTGCCAGCTGCGAATCGAGACTCATCGTCAAGTACAACAGCTTGACGGACGGAAGCATTTTCTTTATCTGCTTGCCTGCATCAAGGCCGTTCAGAATCGGCATCGCGATATCGACCACGATTAAGTCTGGGCGCAGCTCTTCAGCCATTTGGATCAGAGTGCGACCGTTATCTGCCGTGCCTACAACCTGAAATTCTGGCTCGAGCATCTTCTTGCATAGCTCGGCGACGAGCGTGTGATCGTCTGCAATCAGAACGCGAGGACGGTTTCCTGTTAGGGGCATGGCAGCACCTCGGAGGGTCAGAATAGTTCGTGCTGCTTGCGCGCCCTACTCGTAGAAATGACAGGTCAGTAACAGCGATGCAAAAGCGAATAGCACCTGATCGTTTGCTCAGGCAGTCTTCGGTCTAGAGCTGTCGATGGCGTGGAATGGGACTCGAGCGGAGACGATGGTTCCGCGTCCCGATTGCGAATGAATGGATAGGTGTCCATTTGCCAGTTGTAATCTTTCCCGCATGCTGATCAGCCCCAGTCCGCGGCCGGTAGCTGCCTCGTCCGGATTGAATCCTGCGCCCTCGTCTTTCACTCGTAGTTGAACGTCGTCAGCAGTGGCGCATAGTTCCACTCTGAACTCTCGAACGCCGCTGTGCTTGACCGCATTTTGCAACGCTTCTTGCAGAACTCGGAACAAGCACAGTGAGATTTCTCTGGGGAGTTTGCGTGGCGCGCCGGTCTGGCGGAAGTCAATTTGTACGTGATACTGCGCAGACATTTCTTCACAAAAGCTGTGCGCCGCCGCAGCGATGCCCAAATAGTCAAGTTTTGAGGAGTGCAGCCGGTGTGATAAGCCCTGGATGTTCTGTCCGAGTTGGAAAATGCGGTGATGCAAGTCCGCAACTTCGTTTCGAACTTCGGTCGTTGCGTCGGAGAGATTCTGTCTTAACCGATCCACTTTGATGGCAATAACCGCGATTTGCTGATTGATGTCGTCGTGCAGCTCTCTGGCGAGCCAGGTGCGCTCCTGCTCCTGCGCCTCAATCAACCTTCTCCCAAGGTTGGCTGCGGTTTCTCCTGCAACCAGCGCTTGTGTTCGCGAAAGAGCAGGAATGTTTCTCATCTGCTTCAAGAGTTTTCACCCAGGACCGATACGAATTCGCGTTCAGCGAGGACGGCACTTAAAGCCTCAACGAGATCGCAGCGTAGACGTGACTTGATGACATAGCCCGAGCCACCTGCACCCATGGCCGCATCCACAAAATCCCGGTCGCTGTGAATCGTAAGGAAGACGATCTTGGCTTCACATCCAGACTCGCGGAGTTCGAGTGCGACGTCGATGCCGTTCGGCTCTCCCATGGAGATATCGAGAACGATCACATCTGGATTGAGCCGTGACCAATTGTCGAGAACCGCGCGTCCGTTCAACACAGAAGCCACGATTTCATATTCGGGTTCGAGGATTTCGGCAACCTCGATGTGAACTTCGGGGTTGTCGTCGGCCAGAAGTATGCTCGCCTTTGACACGATCTCTTCCCTCGACTGCTGACGCCGGAAAGCACGGCAATGGCACGAAGTGGTACAACGCGAGCAGATAGATCACAGATTAAGCGCTGCACGCCGGGAAAACGTGATCGTCATCTTAGGAAGCACATCGCGGGATGACTACTGTCAAATCTAGTGGATGTCGTAACTTAACGCATAGTACTCAATTAGAGCCTGCTAACCAGAATCCTTTAGTCGCTACAACTGAATCGAATCACTATAAGTTCTTCACACATAAGATCGGGACATTGCGGATGAGTTGCAATTCAGCGTGGTCGCTCTGAAGCATGCACAGCGTGCTAAGACCATATCGTTCCGAATTGGTTCAACATGCAGCGCGGCGATTCCCCGCTAGTTCAAACTGTACGTACTACCAGTTGTCCCTGCCGAGTTCCGCCTCTACGTTCATGGCACGCCAAAGTTAGATCAGGCAAAACCGGGGGCCATTCAGCGGCAGGCAGATAAGAACGCGGACGGCAGGTTACACGTCCTCGCCTGACCGAGATGGCAAAGGCCGCACCGAAGAATGCAGTGTTTTGTGGATCCACCAGGAAACCAGACGAACTCCGGAGCATGCAGCAGAGATAGCGTAGAGGAGAAGAGGCTTGATGAACGTTTCTTACGCGGTTGTTTCCCGAAAAACTACATACATCGCGCTACTTAGTGTCGTGCTGCCGGTCTTGTGTTTGCGAGCAGCTCATGCGCAGTCAAGTGACGCCTCGAATCCAGAAGTTGTGCAACTGAAGAAGCAGATGGCAGAGATGCAGGCACAAATGGAGGAGATGCGAGATCAGATCAGGACTCTCGAGGAAGCGCGGAAGCCTTCGGTGCGCAATGCGACGTTTGTAGTTTCCCCAGCGACTGAGGCTGCCCCGCCGGAGCCGGCAGCACCTGGCACGCCGGTTGCAACCGGCGAGATGGCGGCCACGGGAACGCCTGCCGCTACTACGCAAGCCACATCTACTTCGTCACAGAGCGAGAGATCTCTGGACATCTACGGCTTCGCGATGTTGGATGCGGGCCACGACTTCAAGTCGATCGATCCAAACTGGTACGACTCCCTTCGACCCACCAAGCTGCCATCACCTCCGGGCACGTTCGGACAAAACAACAATACATATCTCAGCGTTCGCCAGACCCGCTTCGGCGTTAAAGGGGTCGAGCCCACAGCATGGGGCGACCTGAAGGCAGTGTTCGAGTTTGATTTGTATGGAACAGGCAAGGATGCCGGCATCACTACTATGCGGCCGCGCCATTTCTACGGCCAGTTAGGCTCGTTCCTGGCGGGACAAACGAATACCACCTTCATGGACATCGATGTCTTCCCGAACAATTCTCTGGAGTACTGGGGACCTAACGGCATGGTCTTCATCCGGCAACCGCAGTTCCGCTGGATGCCCATCCAGGGAGATTCGCATTTGTGGATTGCCCTTGAGGCGCCGGGGCAGTCGGCCGACCTGGGCCTTCTCTCAGATCGCATTGCAGTGCAGAACATCCGGCCAAGATTCCGGTATCCCGATTTGGCTGGGCAATATCGGCACGGCGCTTCGTGGGGCTATATCCAGGGAGCAGCCGTTGTCCGAAACGTCAAGCTCGACGATACGTTAGCGGATCAATTCGATCTTAATCAGAGCATCATGGGATGGGGCTTCTCTGCCAGCTCTCTGTTCAAAGTAAGCAAAGACGCTCTTCATTTGCAGTACACGTTCGGCAACGGAATTGAAAACTATATGAACGACGCTCCGGTTGACGTTGCGCCGATATTAAACCCGGGACATCCGACACGCCCCATAAAGGGAAAACCTTTGCCAATGTGGGCCATGATCGCCTACTTCGACCACAACTGGTCAGACAAGTTAGCGACATCGATCGGGTACTCTCAGGTGCAGATTCAAAATACGAGCCTGCAGGCTCCCACCGCGTATCACCTTGGCCAATACTCTACAGCGAGTCTTACATGGTCTCCTTTTTCGAGAGTAATGTACGGTGGCGAATTTCAATGGGGCCGCCGCACAAACGCTTTTACAAGAACAAGCGTCGCTTCTGCAGGTGCGAACGACTATCGCTTGCAGTTCTCATTTAAGTACACGTTCAACGGCAGGATTATCGGTTCTAAGTAAAGTGTACGAAGAGATTAGTAAGTTAGACGATGAAACCAAGGAAGGAGCATAGACAGTTATTCCGTTCACACTCGGCGGTAAAGGATGGGCGTTTCACTCGAATTGGAAAATCGCTTTTAAGCGCAGCGGAGCTGAGACAGATTTTGTGACAAACGGGATGCAGCTATGACGATTCGCTCGGCGATCTATGGGTGTTCAGCAGCATTGGCATTATCTGCGTTTTTCGCAGCTTCTGCGCTGGGGCAGGCTCCATCGTCGTCATCAGCCAGCATGGAGCAGGAAATTGAGAACCTTCGAGCGGAAAACGCAGCCTCACGAGCGCTCATAAAGGCCTTGGCAGATAAGGTCGACATACTCCAGCGGCGGTTAGATGGGGAGCCTGCTACTGTAGTTCAGGACTCTTCGCCTCTTACTCCTCCTCCAACGCAGCCATTGACCTCGACTCCACTTGCCGCGCAGCCCGCGAGCATCGCATCGGCCAGCGAGCCGCCTCAGACGGCCATAAGTCAGACTTCGGCAACGAATGCCGCATCGAGTACCTCAGCGGATGTAGCTCCCGCAGCACAAACAAAAGACGATCGCTATAGAGATGGAATGGTGATCTGGGAAACTCGCGAAGGCGCTAAGGTGCCTTTTCTGCTGAAGTTCAACGTCAACACGCAACTGCGATATCTCAACACTCTTGATAGCGCCGCGACTTTCACCGACCACTTAGGCGTTACCCGCGATATTCATGACCGCAACGATATTACGGTAAATCGCGCGATGTTCATTCTAGGCGGCTACGTTTTCGACAAGAGAGCGCAGTATAGCTTCACCGTCTGGACATCGGCTGGGGCCGCCTCGATCGTCGTAGCCGGCAACATTGGCTGGCGATTCAACAAGGCTTTCACACTAACCGCAGGTTACACCGGCGTTCCGGGCAGCCGATCGTTGGTTGCCACGTTTCCATTTTTCCAGTCAACCGATAGAAGCATGGCTGACAACTTCTTCCGCCCCGGGTTCACTCAGGGCGCCTGGGCGAGCGGAGAAATCGTAAAGGGACTCAATTACCTGGCGTTCCTCGGCAACGGTCTCAATACCCTGAGTATCACGGCAAACAAGATCGATACGAATCTGCTGCGCTCCGGCAGCCTCTGGTGGGAACCGCTGGGAGCCTACGGGGAGCCCGGTAAGTCACGCAACATGTACGATGATTATTTCGCCTCCAGGAAAGTTCGCATTCGACTGGGTACCGCGTATACACAATCCCGGGAGAACCGTTTTTCAGATCTCGATCAATCCAGTCCCGAGAACACCTCGATCTACAACTCCGACGGGGTGCAGGCCTTCGCCACCGGAGCGTTTGCGCCGGGTGTAACACTCCAGGATGCCACGTACAGGTTGTGGGCGATCGATGGCGGCATCAAATGGAACGGGCTTTCGGTCAATGGGCAATACTTCCTGCGCTGGTTAAATGATTTCGTAGCCGACGGACCGCTTCCGCTAGCATCTACGTTTGACCACGGCGCTGAGCTTTCGGCGGGTTACTTCGTTAAGCCGAAAAAATTGATGCCCTATGTTCGCGGATCATGGGTGCGCGGGCAGTTCGCTAACCCTTATGAATATGGGGCCGGACTAAAGTGGTATTTCCTTCCGACCGAGCGGCTATGGCTCAACGCTGAGGTGTTCCGGATTAACAGATCTCCTTATAGCGGGGCCTTTACTCCCTACACTGCAGGGATGACGGGTTGGGTGCCGATGGTGCAGGCGCTCCTCGCTTTTTGACGATCATCCGTGGGTCGGAGTCGAAACTATTGCGACTACAGAATGCTGCCCTCGTGAACATCCTGAAACAACTTGATGTTGTCTCGATAGTCGACCTGCACCCCGATGAGCACTGGCCCGGACATATCGAATGCCTTTCGTAGCATCGGTGCAACTTCGTCTGGATGCTCGATTTGAAGTCCAGTGGCGCCGAATGCCTCTGCATACTTCACGTAGTCCACAGGACCAAACTCAACTCCACAGGTGCGGCCATACTTCATCTGCTGCTGCACACCGACCATGTTGTAGGCCCCGTCGATCCAGATCATGTGAACAATATGGGAATTAAGACGAACGGCGGTTTCGAGCTCGCATGCAGAGAATAGAAAACCTCCGTCTCCCGAAATCGAAAGCACTTTTTCGTTCGGTCGGACGATCGTAGCTGCGATAGCCCAGGGCAGTGCTACGCCGAGAGTCTGCTGACCGTTGCTGATCAGAAACTGGCGTGCACGGAAGCTGAAGAGATACCGGCACAAATACAAGCTGAAGCTTCCTATATCGGAACACAAAGTCACATCAGGCGTAAGAATTTCCTGCAGCTCGCTAATTAGGCGCATCGGATGAACGGGCACGCCCGATCTTGCTGCTGCCTGCGCCATTCTGCGCTCCCGATCCCGAGCAATCAGTTTCAGCACCTCAGCGGACTTCGGAGACTCTTGCCGCGGGTGAAGGAGAGGCGAGAGCGCAGCGAGCGTTTCCTCAATGTTCCCAACCAACTCAACCGCAGGAGAGTAGTCATTCTCAATATCCGCCGGAATTACATCGATGTGAATGATTGGACGCTCGTTGCGCCTGTTCCAAAGAGACGGCCAATACTCGATTGGTACGTAGCCGATCGTTATCACGACATCACTCGAATCGAGCAGTTTGTCCGCAGCTTGATTCGCTAATTGCCCGACGCGACCTCCGAAATGCTTAAATTCCTGCCGCGAAAGTGCTCCCGCAGCCTGAAATGTCGCGACCACTGGAACGATCGTTACCGCGAGCAAATTGCGGATCGCCGTAGCAAACCTTGGTTTGCTGGCCATGAGTCCCAGCAGGATCACCGGAGCTCTCGCCGAGTTGATAAGACGAGCAGCTTCGCAAAGAGATTCCTTTGCGGCGGGACCTTGCTCCACGAATCTGGAAATTGGGATGGCCTTGCAGGCTGCTTTTCCGGTCATGATGTCCGTCGGAAGACTTACAAACGACGAACCCGGGCGCCCACCTTCGGCTGCGCGAAACGCTGCGGACATGACTTCTGCTGTAGCCGCAGGAGAATTAACCTCTGCCGCATACTTAGTGACTGGCCGGCAAACGCTCACGGAGTCGAGGGTCTGGTGAATGGACTTCAGCCGATCA
>AP72_2010_repI_A01DRAFT_1000242_pt1 | contig 10128 bp, 8 predicted proteins | sample AmaPasreplicIA01_FD_9191 | JGI IMG/M metagenome (IMG submission 9191) | reverse complement strand
ACTCCCTTGTAAGNTTAACTGANGCAATGGGAATACGGGGAGAGTTCAGGATCTCGTAATTTTCTATTTCTACATCCTCCACCCGAACATTACCGTTTAATTCAAGGTCATCGATATTTACCTCGATATGTTCCCGTAAATATTTTGGATAAGTTTTTACTTTCAGCGCCTTCATTTTTATGTGAAGCTTCCCGCCTTCTTTTACTCCAACAGGACTGCCCACGAATTTCAATGGAATACTTGCAATCACCTTTTTGTCCTCAACCAATTCCAGGAGGTCCACATGGATCAGCTGGTCAGTTACCTTGTCAAATTGCAGATCCTTCATGATGCATCTGTAGGTATCACCATTCAGTTTTATTTCAGCGAATTGAAAATCTGGTGTATAAACCAATGGCTTAAATGCCATGGCCGGAGCAGAAAAATTAATTTCTTTAGCACCCCCGTAAATTACACCAGGCACTTTTTCCTGAGAGCGAAGCTGGCGGGTGGCTGTTTTGCCAAGTTCGGTCCTCAGTTGTCCTTCGATTGTAATTGTCTTCATTATTGTGTTATTGTTTGTTGCTTTAAGCTAAGTCAAAAGTCAAAATTAAAAAGTCAAAAACTCCATATTGACAAAGGCCTTTCTTTTACTTTTCGCTTTTTACTTTCTATCCCTTTCTCTGCGAATGAACGAACAAGCTCGTTATGCTCTTGTTCTCATAAGCATTCTTGATAGCGATTGCAAAGAGCTCAGAAACGCTCAGCACTTTTATTTTTGGTGAATGTTTCTTTCTCAATGGGATGGTATCACAAACCACCAATTCTTCCAGCACACTATTCTCAATATTTTCATAAGCATTTCCGCTCAGAACTGGATGAGTGATCAAAGCCCTCACACTCCTCGCGCCTTTCTCTTTTAAAAGAGAGGCACTTTTCGCCAGGGTTCCACCGGTATCGCAAATGTCATCTATCAAAACGATGTCCCTGCCTTCCACATCCCCGATCACCATCATACTTGCGATCTCATTTGCCCGTTTCCGATGTTTATCGCAAATCACCATTTCAACCTCAAAATAATTGGCGATTTCCCGGATCCTGTTGGCTGCCCCCACGTCTGGGGCCGCAAAGGTAAGGTTTTCGAGCTTCAAATTCTGAATGTAGGGAATAAAAACCGCCGAGCTGTCCAGGTGGTCGACCGGTATATCAAAGTAACCCTGGATTTGGGGTGCATGCAGGTCCATGGTGATTACCCTGTCTGTACCCGCTGCAGTCAAAAGATTGGCAACCAGCTTGCTGCCAATAGCCACCCGTGGCTTATCCTTACGATCTTGCCTTGAGTAACCATAGTAGGGAATGACAGCGATTATCTTGTAGGCAGAGGCACGCCGCGCCGCATCGATCATGAGCAAAAGTTCCATAAGATTGTCGGTGGGCGCATAGGTGCTTTGGACCAGGAAAACATAATCCCCCCGGACGCTTTCCAGGTAAATGGGGCAAAGTTCTCCATCACTGAATTTTTGCATATTGATCCTGCCCAGCTGGCATCCATAGCGCCTGCATATTAATTCTGCAAGGTCGAGAGAGCCGGTACCAGAGAAAATTTTTGCGGAAGGTTGCATTGCTGAAAATATCCAAAGCAATTCCGGTTGAAGGTGGTTTGCCTTTGGAGCGGCGAAGATATAAATTAACAGCCATTCAGGCGGGGAAGCCCGAAATTATTGACTCGATAATTTAAACAATTATCTCACAGTTGTGATCGTGGCTGTAGTTGTATAACTGCCTGAAGCGGGTTTTTTCTGCTCAGTTTTTTTAGCTACGTCACTGCTAACAGCGTTGCAACTGTAAAATATAGTTGAACAAATAAAAATTGAAAACAGCAGCACTACAACATAGACTCCGGCAAAGAAAAGAATGGGATGTAAGGCACTGATTGCAGTAGAGGTCCTGTATCTCATAAGAATTAAATTTTATAAGTTTTCAAAGGTTCGGATGTTAATAGCCCAATTTAAAACGTCTTCCTGATGTTGTTATAACGCAGGTATTGGTTTCAAATTGCGTTATTTTCAATTCCTAATTTCTGCTCTCAAATTATTGATAAAACCTTATCAATGCAAGAGAATAACTACTCTATCAGGCAATGGGCAAAGGACGACCGGCCAAGGGAAAAATTACTAACGCACGGTGCCGCTTATCTGAGTGATTCTGAACTCATCGCGATACTCCTGCACCATGGCACCAAGCAGAAGACCGCCGTTGATCTTGCAAAGGAAATCATGTTATTAGGCAAAAATAATTTGAACGAATTGGGCAAATTGAGCGTAAAAGAATTGACCCGGGTCAAAGGCATCGGTGATGCAAAGGCAATTACATTGGTTGCCGCGCTGGAGATTGGAAGGCGCAGGCAGGCAGGGAGTTATCTACCAAAACCCATAGTCTCTACTAGTCGGGATCTTGCTAGCTTTCTAAAGGCCCGTTTCCAGGACCATAACCGTGAAGAGTTTGCAGTGGCATTCTTAAACCAGTCCAATAAGATCAATCACATCGAAACCGTAAGCAAAGGGGGTATAACGGGCACTATTGCCGACCCGAGAGTGATATTGAAAAAGGCATTGGAAGAGAACGCGGTAAGTCTCGTTCTCTGTCATAATCATCCTTCCGGGAGCCTTAAGCCCAGCAGGCAGGATGAGGAAATAACTAAAAAGATAAAGGAAGCCGCTAAATATTTCGACATAAAAGTCCTGGATCACATAATCGTAAGCGATTCTGGCTATTTCAGTTTCGCTGATGAAGGAATCCTGTGACTATTTCGAATTGATGGATTTGAGGAGGACTGCTACGAATGCCTCATCTACTTTGTCTCCTTTATGGTCCTTGAAATATGCGTCCACCTTCGACGATTCGTTCTCTAAAACTTTTTCGATTGATTTTTTCTTCAATTCTATTTTCATCAACTCTCCCTTTGATGATAAAATATAGTATTGCACCTCATCAACATACTCGTCATACTTATTGCCTGTTGCCGTAATTCCATTCGTTTGATAGTCGGCTTGCACCAACTTTGTGGACAAGAGTTTGTATAAGCTATATCCCTTTTCGTCTTTATAGATAGGCTGATAGAAATTAAGATCCGTAGTATTTTTAAGCCGCTCAAAATGATACTCTGTGGTATCTTCTTTCACGCTAAAACCTGCAATTTCCTTACTGCTTAATTCCATCGTGGTACTGTCGATCAACATGAACAACTTCCTGCCAACTTTATCGTAGTTGAATAAGAACTTGGAAGATTTGTAAAGAACACCATCGGTTCCGGTCACAGAACCGTCTACCCATTTCTCAAACAAGTAACGATTGCCTTTTGTGTCTTCCTTAATTCGAAATACAGGAAATGCACTTCCAGTATTGACACGTCCGCTTTCAGCTCGAATGTAATTTTGAAAATCGGTTTCGACAGAAGGAGCGGAAACTTGTGAAAAGGCACTATTTCCAATAGAGATGACTAAAGCAATTAAAATTGTTTTTCTCACGGTGAACAGATTTAAAAAATTACGCTTGCGCAGTGGGTCCTCCAAAATTAAATGGCACCTGGATTTCCTCGAGATCTTTGATATTTCCATTTGCCGCTTCATAGCGAGTTATATTTTCCGTAAGAGCTTTCATGAAGCGTTTTGCATGTTGAGGAGTAAAGATTATTCTTGATTTCACTTTGCTTTTCGGCGTTCCCGGCATCACGTTTACGAAATCAATTACAAACTCCGCGTGCGAATGAGTAATGATCGCAAGATTAGCATAACTACCTTCTGCTACTTCTTCGGATATTTCAATATTAATTTGGTTAGGTTGCTGAGGTTGATCTGGCATGAAAAATTTTAAAACGAAATTACAGATTGCGCGTGATTAACTCTTTTTAAAATCCAGTGCATCTACAACCAAATAAAAAAGCTACTTCTTTCGAAATAGCTTTTTTATTTATTTTCCAGCATTATTACGGAGTGAACTTATCCTCGATAACCCTCGCGGCTCCAGCCCCATTGAGATAGTTGAACCAAAAATCATACTTTTTATTTACGGGATCAGCCAGTATGATATGTGGGCCAGAAGTAATGGTTATGCCATTAGCGGCGGCACTTCCTGGATCATTTGGATCAGTAGGAAACGCCACGGTGAAATTGCTCAATACGCCACCGGTATTGGTGAAGCTCACGAGATAGGCAACACCAGTATTACTTGAAACTGATATCGTGGTGGGATTTACCGGGGCAAAAGTACCTGTCAATGGCACGTCAAAAGTGGGAGGAGTAGTTGCCGGATCAGGAGGAGCGCCAGTCAATCCATTCCATCTGAGCCACTCCTGGTTATAGTTACCAGCAATTGGGTTACCAATAACATTATAGTAAATTGTATTTTGGTTGCTACTCATTTGCTTGCCTCCTGCATCGGTGATAGAAATAGGTAACATGTAACTAACAGTCGGGTCTAGCTTACTCTGAAAAATTTCGAAGGAATCCGTTCCATAGTGCTGCCCTGCTGGAATAGTGATTTGGTTATTCACAAGTTTAAATGTGCTGTCAGGAAACGGTTGAAAACTTGTACCGTTTGCAGCATTGTAGGCATCTATGATAGAATTATCAACGCCTATTGTAATGGTAACTGCACCACTATTGTCATTATTAGATGCGAGATCTGCTGTGATTGTCTTTGTAATCGTCGTAGTATCACTCGGATTAACCTGTATGTTAGAAGCTTTAAAATTTCCCGTACCGGCACCGGTCAAGATTACGAATTCCTGCGTTTGCGTAAAATCAATAAACCCGCTGTGCGTTTTCAGGCAGCTCGACAAAAGAAACAGCAGTAGAGCCGGGACTGAAATTTTTGCTGTATTTATAATCTTATTCATAATTAGTTTTTAAGTGTTAAGATTGATTGTTGATTATGGGATCCACCAAACTTTAGTGCCAGGTGTAATATTACCCTGTGCCGCTACGTTCGCACCATTCACATTGATCTCTCTTTGAGGATACATCAATCTTTGCGGGAATATGCCTGTTGAAAAGGGACTTGTCGACAATGGAATATCTGCTGGTAAATGCAACCTGCGATAATCATCATATGGAACCAATTCATTGATCCAAGCTTCGGAAGCCCATTTTTGCCGGATGATCAATGCCAATTGTTCGTCGAAGTTCGTGGTCGCATCCCAGTTTGTCTGTTTGTTGGTAGGTTGCGTGTAATATGCCTGAGCATCTGCCTGTGTTAATCCCAAATAAGCAAATGAAGCTTCCACTCCGCTTTGATATAACGTTTTTGGATCACCAGTAATCCATCCCCTCAAAGCCGCTTCTGCTTGCAGGAAATAGCTCTGTGCAGCTAACATGAGCACTGCTGGTTGGTTATAGGCTTGCAAAACTCCAGGGCCAATGCCGGATGTTGCAGAGTTTACGGCTCCCTGGTCTCCGAAATAATTTCCCGCATAGTCGCCAGCGCCATTAGGGCTATAAAATGCCGCAAGCCTTGGATCAAGGTTATCCTGATAGTTCTTGATTCCATAGCCTCCTGCCCGATACAAGGTTTGCTGATAAGTGCCGTTTATGGCTACGTTGGATCCCCAGAAAGGATTCGTTTTTCCTGAAGAGTTTATATAGCCAGGATTTATTGTAGCATCCTTAGTTATGAAGCCACCAGATAGCTGTGCGGCCTGAGCACTAGCTTCTGCACCATTTTTCTCGCTTTGTCTTAACAAATAATCGAGCTTTACAGTATTTGCGAAAAGCACCCATAGTGAATCATTGCCGCCGAACATAATATCGCCGGAAATTGTACTTGCTGCAGCACTTGTCTTAAAGATCGCAATCGCCGTATCCATCTTTTTCCCTATGTCCTCATAAACAGTCTTTGCGTCATCATAAGCTGGATTGCTGTTACCTGTTCCTTTCAAAGCCTGTGAGTAAGGAACATTATTGTAAAGATCCACCAATGTTTCAAAATTGTAAGCTTTCATCAGCATCCCAATTGCCTGGTAAAATGTATTCCCGCTTGCCGCTCCCTTCTTTTCTACAAAATCATAGTCTTCGATGTTATCGTAAATATTATCCCACGTAGCTGCAGCAAAGCTATTGGTGAGGTTATAGGAAATATTTTCAGTAGCGATTGCGTAGTTTCCACTGTACCCGATATGGCCCAACCACAAACCGCTCCATACAAAATTACTGTTACCTGCAGTAGAGTTGTCGTAGATGCCAGCAGATACATTCAACGCATTTGACAGCACAAGATCCGGACTCGCCGACGCGGTAGTCGGATTGTTTGGATCCGTGTTGATATCAAGCAACTGTTTCTTACAGGAGCTCAATGCCCCAACAAGTAAACAGGCTATAAAAATTTTATTAATCGATTTCATGTTTTATCACATTTAATTAATTGAATCAGGTTAGAATGTCACGTTAAGAGTAGCACCGAAAATTCTTGTGGGTGGTGTCTGATAATAGTCTGTTGTTCCCACGGCATTACCCGTACCACCAGTGCTGAATTCAGGATCCGTCCAAAAATTATCCTTAGGCCTGAACATGAACAAATTCCTTCCCGACAAAACAAGAGAAGAAGCCGAGACAAACTTTACATGCTGCAAAATCGATTTGGGCAACTGCCATGTTAAAGCAATTTCCCTGATCTTCCAGTAGTCAGAACTACTCACAAATGGATCCTGGGCACGGTTCCATGTATTAGCCCAGAATCTCCATTCTCCACTTGTGTAGGCAGTGTTGGTTACCACATTTGTATTCGTCACATACTTGCCGCCCTGTAGCACTACTGAATTTGGGATGACGAATGGTTGGCGACCTGTCTGAGCTGAGTAAGCATCTATACCTGTGAATTCAATTGAACTTCCAATTGCGTTATAAATCACACCTCCGAACTGGCCATCTGCCACGGCACTAAGAGTAAGACCTTTCCACGTGAATGAAGTGGTCAGCCCAATTTTAGTCGGAGCAATAGTAGTTCCAATAGTTGACAATGGACCTGCCTTTGAAGGAAATCCAGTATTCGCATCAACAACAATCTGACCGGTTGCCGAATCACGAACCCAATCAGAAACCTTTAAGTTTGGATAGGCTTTTCCTGGAGTGGCATAAACGTTGTTTCCGAGAGCAAGTTCACCAGGAAGATCATTACCTACACGATTTTGGTTGTAAGAAAAGTTTGCACCTAAGTTCCATTTCACCGGTCCAAGATTCAATAATGGAGTCATTCTCAAATCGAGTTCAATACCCTTGTTTTTCATGCTTCCAACATTAATTGTTGCGCTTGTGAAGCCGGTAGACGAAGATATTTGGGTTGGCACCGTTTGATTTGTTGTTAACTCATCATAGTAAGTAACGTCAAACATTATCCGATTTCTCCAGAATCCCAAGTCAGCGCCGAATTCTTTTGAAGTAGTGAATTCAGGTTTCAGATTAGGATTCGCAAAGTTGTTACTGATGGTAAACCCAGCCTGGCTGCCATACGGAAAGCCTGCTCCAACCAACGCCACATTATTCAATTGATAAGGGCCTACGCTAATGTTCCCTACCTTACTCCAGCCACCTCTAACTTTACCGTAGCTAAGGATGTTACCCTTCAACGAAGGGAACGCATCAGTGAAAATGAACGCAGCGTCAATATTTGGATAGAAGAAAGAACGATTATTCTCAGCGAGTTTTGAAGTCCAGTCGTTTCTTCCTGATGCATGAAGGAACAGATAATTATTGTAACCAACGGTCAGATCACCAAAAACTGAGTGCAGTCCGGTCGCACTGTATTGCTGATTCACATTTGCCTCACCTTGCCGAAAGTTAATGTTATACAAACCAGGAACGATCAAGCTATTTGAATTGTCATATATATATCCAACCTGGTTCTTCTGCATCTGGTCACCTAATATCAACTTGGTCGTAAACTTTCCGAAAGTCTTATTTGCAGTTAACAAACCGATACCATTAATGCTGCTGCTATAAGTCTGTTGATCTGTAACAGTAGGTTGAGCCAGTTTGACGCTGTTTGCAATGCTACCTGCACCCCATGGGTCGGTAATAGCGTAGGGATCAAATGTAACTCCGGCCACAGTTTGTTTGTATACCTGGTCATTACGCGAATAGCCCACATTGTAAGAAGCATCTAACCAATTGGTAATTTTGAGCGATAAGATCATGTTCCCAATGAAGTTGTTGTTCTTTGTGACGACGCGGTTGTTATCGATATACCAATATGGGTTACCGTAATAAGCGTTATAGTAATAGCTTGGACTGGCGAAAGGATTATTTTGCCAATCTTTGAAATACTTAAAATCTACCTGTTGCGGTTGATTAAGAATTTCCCAATACAGAGGATAGCCGCCCTGGTCATAGTTTGTATTGCTACCTACCTGGTCAATTTTTTCCATTGCATACGACAAGTTCCACTGTGCGGTAAACCTGCCGTACTGCTTCATTCCGTTCAAACGAAAGTTATCCCTCATGGATTTATCTTTTGGAATCGTACCATTTACGGCCACATGCTGAATACTGAGATACAGGCTACTCGTAGCGTCGCCAGTAGCAAGAGATAAATTATTTTGTGTGGTGATACCTGTATTGAAGAAGTCACGCTTACCATTTTTTACTGCAGAATAAGGTACCATTCTTGTTGAATCAAAGAAAGTACCATCCGCCCGATAGAAGCGCGCAGGGCCACCCAATGGAACTAACTGTCCATTAAATTCAGGACCATAGCTCTGGTTTTCATAAGGTGCATAAATATGAATGGGATCATTGGGGAGGTACATCATCAAAGGCTGGCTGGGATCTTCACCGCCATAGCTACCAAATCTGGTCTGAAGCTGCGGCAGGTAAGAAAGTGTTTCTCCCTGTACAGTAGTGCTGAAATTGATGATAGGATGTCCAGCTCTCGTTCCTCTTTTTGTAGTTATTACCAAGACACCATTCGATGCGAGTGAACCGTACAAAGCGGAAGCCCCGGCTCCTTTTAGGATATCAGTAGATTCGATATCATTTGGATTTAGTCGTGCTAAGTAAGTTTGATCAACAATTTGTCCGTCAACAACAACCAATGCTTGGTTCTGGCCCAGGATTGAGCGATTGCCTCTCAATGTTACCCTAACCTGCGGGTTGACACTGTTATCCGTAATCTGAACATTAAGACCAGATACTTTTCCAATTAACCCTGTCACAGGATTAATTGGTTTTGCCTGGTTCAATTCTGCACTTGAAACAGTTGCCGTAGCAGAACCGACAGAACGTGATTGTTTTTTTACACCGGCAAACGTACTAACCACTACTTCCGACATTTCTTCGCTTTTGACAGAAAGTGTAATGGATTGTGCTCCGTTGCCCGGAGTTATTGTTTGTGAAGCGTGACCAGTAGCACTGACTACGAGTTTGGAACCACTGGCGATTTTGATTGAAAAGATGCCGTTGGCATCTGCTTGTGTAGCGTTCTTGGTGCCGGCCTCCTGAATGGTTGCAAAAGGGATGGGATCTCCTTTTTCGTCTTTAACCACTCCGCTTACTGTATGACTCTGTGCTAATGCAGTTGCACAAAGCAACACCAGCACTGAAAGCAGTGATGCAAGTTTTCTCATGTGAACGTCAATTTTAGTTTAAAATGCAATGAGTTTCAACGTGAACGATCCATTTCAAAGGCAATGGACATCCGAAATGAGACAGCCTCTGCATTTGAAATGCTGCGCCAAAGAAAAGAATTTTTAACAATTTGAAAAAAGAAATATTATTTACCTGAGCATCGGTTTTGATTTTTTTGCGGAGACTCAAGGCTTTTGGTGATAGATTATAAAAAGAAATGATTGAAATCAAAAAACCAACTACAAAAGCGTCGTTCTTTTTTTCAATTTATCAAAAATGAGAGTCCCAAATCCATTCTCGAATTTGATTTACGGAAAAGGCTGGCAAGAAGCCAGCCTTTTTAACTTAGGTTGCGAAGCAAATTATCGCGGTCCGCGGTAAACCAGCGTGTCATATATTAATTGATTCGGTCGTCCGTTTTGGGTCATCACATAGGCGGCATAAATCGTTTGCGTCGCGGCATCATACCGACTATCGGGGACAGCGGGGTTCAGGAAGAATGTTCTGCCTCTTCCGTCATCCGGTGCAAGGTTCA
>AP72_2010_repI_A01DRAFT_1000241_pt1 | contig 10129 bp, 6 predicted proteins | sample AmaPasreplicIA01_FD_9191 | JGI IMG/M metagenome (IMG submission 9191) | reverse complement strand
ACGATCCACGAAATCACACCAACAAAGACGAACTAGGTGTCTTGTTCGTGACGGTTCGTGTTATTTCGTGGATNGTCCTTTAATTCCCTTNCCTGCCTATGACGAAAGAGAGCTTACTGATGAATCGACCATTGATTGCGATGTGCTTAAGCATGGTTCTGGCAACAGCCGCGGTTGCGTTTGAGGTGAACGGCCAGACTCATGTCCCAACCCTTGACGACTTACTCACGCTCAAGACCGTAACTGGAACTCAAATCTCACCGGACGGAAAAAAGGTCGCATACACCGTCAGCTATGGAGACTTCAAACAGGACGCCTTCATCACGCAGATTTGGCTGGCCGACAGCTCGTCAGGAAAGAGCTTTCAATTAACCCGCGGCGACAAATCTGCGACCAGTCCGCGCTGGTCACCGGACGGAAAACGGCTGGCGTTTCTGAGCAATCGCATTGATGACAAGAATCAGATCTTCGCCATCGATCCTACCGGCGGCGAAGCTCAACAATTAACCCGGTCGGAAACGGCGATTAGCAATTTTGCCTGGGCTGAAGATGGCAGGACGATCGCGTACACCGCGACCGAGCCAACGCCACAGCCGCTCAAGGACCGCAAAGACTATTATGGCGAGTATGAGGTAGTGCATGAAGGCTACAGCTATGTGCACCTTTGGACCATCGACGTAGCCGAAGCGATGAAAGGCCCGGCGGCAGGCAGGCAGCGGACAAAGAGGAGTGATTTCAGCATCGATTCATTCGCCTGGTCGCCTGACGGTTCAAAGATTGTATTCAGCGCTACGATCAACCCTGATCTAATCCAGGGTACGACCTCTGACATTTATCTGCTGAACCTGAGCGATGATTCTGTCAGGAAGATCGTAGATACACCCGGTCCTGATAACAATCCGCGTTTCTCTCCAGACGGAAAACAGATCGTCTTTTCGTCGGCGATGGGAGAAAAGCTGTATTTCGCCAACAACTCGCGGCTGGCTTTGGTGAGCGTTGATGGAGGCGCGCCAAGATCGATCACCGACAACTTTGACGAGAACCCTGGCTTGATCGATTGGAAGCCGGATGGAATTTACTTCGCCGGGTCCGTAAAAACTGCTTCGCATTTGTTCCGCGTGGATCCGGCGACTGCCCGCATCACGCGAATCACCGGTCCGGATGATTTGATGTCGACTGGTTTCTCACTAACTCGCTCCGGCGATTCAGCCGCATTCGTCGCAGGCACACCAAGGAGTCTCAACGAATTGTTTTTGTCGGATTTACATCGCTTCGCTCCCCGGAAGCTCACTAATCTGAACGAACAGTCAGCGCAGTTCACTCTCGGCACCCGCGAAGTGATTTCGTGGAAGAGTCAGGACGGCGCGACGATCGAAGGAATTCTGATCAAGCCCGCGAATTTCGATCCGGCAAAGAAATATCCTTTGTTGTGCGTCATCCACGGCGGGCCAACCGGAATAGACCGTCCCTTGTTGCTCTCTCCTGACTCACGTTATTACCCGGCGGATATCTGGGCAGCACGCGGGGCACTGGTTCTGAAAGTGAATTATCGTGGCAGCGCCGGATACGGCGAAAAATTTCGGAAGCTCAACGTACGCAACCTCGGCGTCGGCGACGCGTGGGACGTTTTGTCGGGTGTCGACTACCTGATCAGCCGTGGCTGGGTTGATAAAGATAAGGTCGGCTGTATGGGCTGGAGCCAGGGCGGCTATATCTCGGCGTTTCTGACTACTTCAACCGATCGCTTTGTGGCCATCAGCGTCGGCGCCGGGATCTCAGACTGGGCCACCTATTACTACAATACCGATATCACGCCATTCACGATTAACTATCTCGGAAATGATCCGGCCGAAGATCCGGCGATCTATGCGAAGACTTCACCCATGACTTACATCAAGAAAGCCAGGACGCCGACCTTGATTCAGCATGGCGAGATTGATCGGCGCGTGCCGATCGCCAATGGTTATGAACTGAGACAGGGACTGGAAAATCGCGGCGTGAAGGTCGAGATGATCGTCTACAAAGGTTTCGGCCATCCGATCACGAAACCCAAGGCCATGCGCGCCGTCATGCAGCATAACCTGTCATGGTTCGGTCATTACATCTGGGGTGATCCGTTGCCGGATTTCACGGCACCGGAGGTGCCCAAGAAAGAGAAAGACAGCAAGACGGGAAACGCAAACTGAAATTACTGCCAGTGCTTCGTGTGAAATTTCACGAAGCGATTCTTCCTACCTCAAACTAAACCGCGCTGCATGCGAAGACTAATCTTTACCGCGCTAATCATTACGCTGTTTATTTGTGGCCCTGCACAGCCGCAGAAATACACCAACCCGGACGGCAAGCTGCGCTTGGCGCTGGTCGAACAACCATTCTCGCCTACGGGAACCTCAACTGGGCCAAACACTATGGCCAATGGAGGAATCCAGCAGATTCTCGCCGGCTTGAATACTGTCGTTCGAGTTCAGGAAGTCGAACTAACCCCGGCGGAACTGACTGAGTACGGAGCGTGGAAGAAACTCGGCTGGGCACTGGGCCACTTTTCAGACATCGTCGTTCAGAACGAGCGTGACGGCTATTTCACCATAGGCTTGCTGGCCACCTGTCCATCGATGCCGGGACTGGTTGCGGGTCTGCAACATTCAGGCGCCCACACCAAAAAACCGCTCCGCATTGGGATGCTATGGCTCGATGCTCATCCCGACTTCAACACGCCTGAAACCACGCGTAGCGGATCACTGGGCGGTATGCCGGTTGCAGTAGCCACCGGACGCGCGCTCGAACGAATGCGTCTTGACGCTCACCTCGACCCGCCACTAGCGGACGAGAACATTGTGATGGGTGGGGTGCGCCTGGTCGATCCTCTCGAGCAGGAGTTGCTTAACAAATCAAAGATTCAGCAGCTCACCATAGATGACTTGCGCAACATGACACCCGCTGTATTCACTCAACTCGATCGGCTGAGCAAGCAGACGGACAAAATTTATATTCATATCGATATGGACGTGCTCGATCCGAGAGAAGTAATGGGCCACGTCAACAAAGTCCCCAACGGGCCATCGAGCGAGCAACTGGCCCGCTTGTTTGAAGAGATATTCAAACGCTACCCGAAAGCTTCAGCCATAGGCTTTGCTACCATCCCGCCAACTGATGAAGGCGGGCTGTCGATCGCCGCGCTTAACAGGATGATTGCAGGCGCAATCAAGGGCTTGAAAGAACGGCCGCGGTAAGTGACACGGGCGTCCCGCCCGTGGCCCACGCCAGTTGTTGAGACTTGAACCTCGTTACAGATGAGACTTGGGGGTCAGGCCTTCGATTCTTCGATTTAATTAGCTACGGAGCAGCGGATAGAGCTAAGCCCAACGCGAGGCTTTGCGAGTGTTGGGTTACGCGTAAAAACTGGTTCGGAGCTGCGGAGCAGCGATTGAGACTATCCATAGACTTATTTCAATCGCCGCTCCGCGGCTCCAATCAAAGTCGTGCATTTTCCCCAAGTCTCGCAGACTCGCCTTGGGCTTAGCGCTGGCCGCTGCTCCGCAGCTCGTTGAATCGCAGAATCGAAGGCCTGACCCTTGTCGTCGAGGTGACCGGAGCGCGATTTGGGGAACAGCAAGACGCGAATAAGAGCTCGCATTACAAAATTTACCATTACCAAACACCGTCGCCGGTAGCGGTTGATGCGGGATTGAAGTATCTTTGCTGTATATCTGTTCTCGGAATAACAACAACAATCAAAAGCTACGGAGCACAATTCATGTTTGATCACCGTCGGATCACACTGACCGCGATCATGGTCGCGTCTGTTCTCTTCGGGTTAGGCGGCGCCACATTGGCCCAGCAGTATGACCCGAGTCTTTATTCAGGCCTGCATTGGCGCATGATTGGTCCATTCCGCGCCGGACGGGTGAATGCTGTCAGCGGGGCCGTTGGTCAACCGGACACCTTCTATTTCGGCTCAGTCGGCGGCGGCGTTTGGAAAACGACCAATGCCGGACGCACCTGGAATCCGGTATTCGATTCAGCCTCCTCAGCATCGATTGGCGCTATCGGGGTCGCGCCCTCGAACCCCAGCCTCGTCTACGTGGGAACAGGTGAAGCCGACATGCGCGATTCCATTCAGTTCGGTGATGGCATGTACAAGTCGATGGACGGCGGCAAGACCTGGAAGCACATTGGGCTTGAGAATACTAAGCAGATCGGTCGCGTTATCGTCGATCCGAAAAACCCCAACGTCGTCTTCGCGGCTGTGCTCGGCAATGCCTATCAGTCCAGTCCCGATCGCGGGGTATACCGTTCGCAAGACGGCGGCGCCACCTGGCAGAAGGTCCTGTTCAAGAATGACGATGTGGGCGCCATCGATCTGAATTTCGATCCGGCGAACTCGCAAACCGTTTACGCAACCCTTTGGAACGTAAGACGTCCGCCCTGGTTCATCTACACGCCGGCGAATGGGCCGGGCGGCGGCATCTTCAAATCAAGCGACGGCGGCGCGACGTGGAAAGAAATCGACGAAGGCATTCCCAGCGAGGGCCGCGGGCGCATTGGTATCTCAGTTTCGCCGGCGAATCACAATCGCATTTACGCCGTCGTCGATGCTTTCGTCAACGATAAAGATCATCCGGAAGACGCTACCAAAACCAAAAATTTCGGCGGGGTATTCCGCTCGGATGACGCGGGCGTAACCTGGACCAGACTGTCGAGCGATCAACGACTTTGGGGACGCGGCTGGTACTTTGAAAAGATTACCGCCGATCCAAAGAACCCCGACCTGGTCTATGTGATGAACACTTCGGTCTATCGTTCGAGTGATGCCGGCAAGACGTGGACAGCTATTAAAGGTGATCCAACCGGCGACGATTTTCATCAACTCTGGATTAATCCCGATGATCCGAACCGCATGGTGCTCGGCAGCGATCAAGGTACGATTGTCAGTGTCGACGCCGCGGCGACGTGGAGTTCCTGGTACAACCAGGCCACCGCCCAGATTTATCACGTCGCGCCTGACAACCGGTTCCCTTATTGGGTCACCGGCGCGCAACAGGACAGCGGCGCAGTCGGTTCACCTTCGCGCAGCCGTCACTCAGAAATCTCTCTGCGGGATTGGGAAGGTCTATGCGCCGGCGGTGAGTCCGGCTACACGGCACCGGATCCGCTCCATCCGAAGATTCTTTTCGGCGGTACCGTCACCCGCTGTAATGTCTTGACGGGCGAAACGAAGAATGTTTCTCCTGAGACGCGCGCGCCCGGTCAAGGACGAAATGCCGGCGAATTTCGCCACGCCTGGACTCAGCCGCTGGTTTTCTCTCAAGCCGATCCACGTGTTCTCTATTTCGCGAATCAATATCTCTATAAGACAACCAACGGCGGCGAGAGCTGGACGCAGATGGGCCAGGACCTGACGCGCGAAGACCCGGGCGTGCCGCCGAATCTGAATCCCGAGGCAGCCGCGGACGCGCCGCCAGATAAACGCCGCGGCGTCATCTATACCATCGCACCGTCGCCGCTGCGTGCGTCTTTGGTCTGGATTGGCACCGATGACGGGCTGATAAAGCTCACGAACGACGACGGTCGCACGTGGCAGGACGTGACGCCGCCTACGCTTACACCGTGGAGCAAAGTGACCATGATCGATGCTTCGCACTTCGACGCGAAGGAAGCTTTCGCCTCAGTTGAGCGTCACCAACTTGGAGATTACGAGCCCCACATCTTTCGCACGCGTGATAGCGGAAAAACGTGGACCGAGATAACCAACGGTTTGGCAAAAGGGATTTACGTGCAAACTGTAAAAGAGGATCCACAACGGCGCGGCATGTTGGTAGCGGGCACTGAGCGGGCGGTGTATATCTCGTTCGATGACGGTGATCATTGGCAATCGTTGCAACTGAATTTGCCGCCCGCATCGATGCGTGATGTCGCGTTCAAGGACAACGATCTCATCGTCGCGACGCATGGCCGCGGGTTCTGGGTCCTCGACAACATCGGCGCTTTGCGCCAGCTGTCGCCGGCGATGAGCCGGGAAGATGCAATTCTCTTTCAACCGCCCGAGGCGATCGAGACCTTCACGGCTGGTGACAACGGCACACCGCAACCGCGCGACGAACCGCTGGCCGATAATCCTCCGGCCGGTGCGATCATCGACTATTACTTGCGACGCAACAGCAGCGCGCCGGTCACGATTGAGATTATCGATCCGGCTGGTGAGACGATCCGCAGGTATTCAAGCGACGACAAGTTTCCACCCGTCGACCCGGATAGGCTTAACTACCCGCCGTTCTGGGCCCGCACGTCCGAACCTCTGCCGGCCACCGTGGGAATGCATCGGTGGCTTTGGGACTTTCGTCCGGCTCCGCCGCAAAGGGCGGCAGGCGGCCCGGGCGGTGGAGGAGGCGGTGGTGGGGGGTTCTTTGGTCGTGGTGGTGGACAAGTCGCGCTCCCGGGAACTTATACCGTTCGTTTGACGGCCGGCGGCAAGAGTCAAACCGCACCGCTGGTGGTGAAACCGGATCCGCGAGCAAAATGAAAGTAACCATATAGTTGACTCACCTGGTGCATCTGGATTGATCGTTCAAGCGCCGAAAGCGCGAGAAGAATATCATGGTCATGGCTTGGCCATGCCGATGCGCGGCAAGTCTGCGACTTGCCGGCGACGCCTTTTCTCTTCTGCAGGTCTCTGACCTGCTTTTGCGGTCGCAGACCGCTAATTCTTTTGAGGGCTAGTGTTCGGCAAGTCGCAGACTTGCCGCGCATCAGCTCATGGCTGAGCGATTGCCCGAAGGAACCCTTCTTGTTCCTGAAATTTAGATCCCAGGGGAACCTGCGCGAAGGTCACGGCGTCTAAGAGAGAGCACTGAAGTCACAAGCGCCCGAGTTCCGACCCGATGCTCGCTCGAGTCCTAAGTCTAACGTTATCAGTTGTCGCGCTGGTTTGTCTGAGTTCCCTTGCATCTAACCATGCAAGCGTAAACGCCGGCGCTAAAACCTTTGCGGGCACTCCCGCATCCAGCGATGAGGATTTTGCCCGGCATGTTGAAACGCTGAAGAAGAAACTTCCCTCCTCCGATTTCTCGATCGTAATTCAACCTCCCTTCGTCGTCGTGGGGGACGACACCCCTGACTCGGTGAAGAATTACGCTGAACACACCGTGAAATGGGCAGTCGATAAGCTGAAGCAGGATTATTTCCGCAAAGATCCAAAAGACATTCTGGATATCTGGCTGTTTAAGGACTCAGCCTCCTACGAGAAAAATGCGCTCAGTCTGTTTGGCGATAAGCCCTCGACGCCGTATGGCTATTACTCGAGCGCCCACAAAGCGCTGATCATGAACATTTCAACCGGCGGTGGCACGCTGGTGCACGAGATTGTGCATCCCTTTGTGGAAGCAAACTTCCCCGCGTGTCCCGCCTGGCTGAACGAAGGCCTCGGTTCGCTTTACGAACAATGCGGTGAAGTCAACGGTCACATTCGGGGGCTTACCAACTGGCGACTACCGGGATTGCAGAACGCAATCCGGACGGGCACCGTTCCCTCCTTCCGTAAATTGATGTCGATGGATCCGGGCGCATTTTATGACGATGCTCGGGGAACGCACTACGCGGCATCTCGCTACCTATGTTATTACCTGCAACAGAGAGGCTTGCTGGTAAAGTTCTATCGCGAATTTGCTGCTCATCAAAAGCAGGACCCAACCGGCTACCAGACACTGCATATTATTCTTCATACCAGGGACATGACCGCGTTTCAGCAGCGCTGGGAGAAATACGTGCTGACGCTGAAACAAAGCGAATAGGTCAGAACCGCCTGCGGTAGCGGGCGGGCAGTCCCTCACCGGACGCGGGCAACGTCCAATGTCGACGTCGATTAAAAAAAGTGGGCCCGCCCGCTACCGCAGGCGGTTCTGACTAAGATCACGATTGACATCCCACCAACCGTGTAGTAGCGTCCGAACTATATTTATGCAGATCGTTTTCTGGCCATTCGCACCCTCAAACCCGACCTTCACTCAATCAGGAGAAGTTACGGCAAGTTGAAACAGATCGAGCTTCCACCAAGGGGCCTGGAAACGCTCTTCGGCGTTCACGACCAGAACATTAAATATCTCGAGTCGCTGCTCGACGTTCAGATCAATGGACGCGGCCACAACCTGAATGTCGACGGTGATCCGAAAGATGTCGAGACAGTCGAGCGGATTCTGGAAGACTTTTCGGAACTCTTCGCCGAAGGGCGCCAGTTTACCGACAAAGAGCTGCGCGAGGCGTTTGCGCAAATCGCCGAGGACCGCGCCTATAGCCTGCGAGATTACTTCACCCGCTCGCGCTTCAGCCCGGCTGGTAAGAAACAGGTGGCGCCGAAGTCGGCGATGCAGCGCCGCTATGTCGAAGCGATTCAGCAGAAGGACATAGTGTTCGGCATCGGACCGGCCGGCACCGGCAAGACGTATTTGGGTGTGGCAATGGCCGTCCAGGCGTTGATGCAAAAGCAGGTCAACCGCATCGTGCTGGCGCGGCCGGCGGTCGAGGCGGGTGAGAAACTCGGTTTTCTGCCGGGAGACCTGCAGGAAAAGGTTGATCCGTACCTGCGGCCGTTGTATGACGCGCTGTTTGATCTGGTCGACTATGAACGGGTGACCCGGCTGCTGGAAAAACAGGTGATTGAAATTGCGCCGTTGGCCTTTATGCGCGGACGTACACTCTCCGATGCCTTCGTAATTCTCGACGAGGCCCAAAACACCACCAGTGAGCAAATGAAAATGTTTCTGACACGTATTGGTTTTGGGTCGAAAGCCGTTATCACTGGAGATGTTACCCAGATCGATCTGCCCACCGGCAAACGCAGCGGACTGGTGGAAGCTGAAAGAGTCCTTTCAACCATCGAAGGAATCGAATTTGTGTACTTCAGCGAAAAAGACGTGGTCCGGCACAAGCTGGTACAGATGATCATCAAGGCTTACGAGACGCATACAAAGAAGAGCGAGATATAGTGTCCGCAAGTCCGACCGTCAGGGAGGGCCCTGACGATTGATTCATTACCTCATTGATTCATTGTTCCATTTGAAAAAAGCGCGCGGTATGAATGAAATCAATGAGTCAATGAATCAATGAACCAATGAGTAAATTGTCACCCTCTCTGACGGTCGGGCTTCTGACACGCAATGATTGAGGTCATCAACCGGCAGCGCCGGCACAAGACTAACCCTAACGTCTGGCGCGACTTCACTGAGCGAGCGCTGGAAGCAGTTGGGCGCCACGAACGGTCGGTTACCCTCGTCTTTGTTGGCGATGCGCCGATCAGGAAACTCAACCAGCAATTTCGCGGCAAGAACTATCCGACCGACGTACTCTCCTTTCCCAATGAACCCGAAAGCTTTGAAAGTGAAGATGAGTCAAAGCTTGGCGAAGTCGTAATTTCCCTTGAGCGCGCCAAAGCCCAGGCAAGAGAGAATGGGTTGAGCTTCACGAATGAAGTGCAACAGTTGATCCTTCACGGTCTACTGCATCTTTGCGGTTACGATCACGAAACCGACCAAGGCGAAATGAACCGGCTGGAACTGAACCTGAGAAAGAAACTGCGAATTTGATCTGCCTCTCGTTCATTTGAGTTATTTGATCCACGAAATCACACGAACAAACACGAACGCTGTCTTGTTCGTGTTTTTTAGTGTCATTTCGTGGATCGTTTTGTCTATTTCCGCTTTAAGATTTACCATTTACCCTCATCTATGGAGATCGCCGTAGCCATCAGCATCCTTCTGCTTTTGGCGCTCACTTTTCTGGCCAGCGTTGACATGGCCTTCGGGCAGCTGAGTGACATCGGACTCAGGCGCCTGGCCGCGGAAGCCGAAGAGCACCCTAATGCTCGTTACGCGCCCTTTCTGAACGAGATTCTCGAAAATCGCGCTCGCTTTGCGATGACGCTCTCGGCCGCGATTCAGATCCAACTGGTCATCTTCTCGGTCCTGGTCAGTTACATTTCATTACAGCTCACCACGAACGGAATCGCACTCTTCATGTCAATAGCCGCCGGCCTGATACTCGCCGGCATCTTTCGACAGTTCATCCCCCGGCTATTGTCGCTGCGGAATCCCGAGGGGAAGCTGCTGCGGCTCCTGCCGGTGCTGCGGCCGTTTTACCG
>AP72_2010_repI_A01DRAFT_1000239_pt1 | contig 10160 bp, 7 predicted proteins | sample AmaPasreplicIA01_FD_9191 | JGI IMG/M metagenome (IMG submission 9191) | reverse complement strand
ATATATTGGCAGAAGCTGGGGCTGTCCCGCTGTTCCGCAATCCGATCATGAAGCCATTATAAACACTATAAAAGACGGTACGTGTTTATTTATTTATAGTCCCCAGAAAAACTATTTGCGAAAATCAACCCTTCTTAATTCCTGATTACATATTTCATCAGCGATGAATATTTATCTTTACTGATAATTTCATCTCATGCTTAAAGTAGGTGTACTTGGAGTTGGGCATCTTGGAAAATTTCATCTTAACAATTGGAGAGAGATCGCGGGTGTAGAGTTAGTCGGCTTTTATGACCCCGATGATGATACGGCCAAGGAAGTCTCGGAGAAATATCAATTGCCGCGCTTTCTTGACGAAGGCATTTTAATGGATGCTTGCGATGCCATTGATATCGTGGCGCCCACCAATTTTCATTTTGAGCTATGTGAGAAAGCAATTCGCAAGGGCAGACATGTTTTTGTTGAAAAGCCTCTTGCGAATACAATGGAGGAAGCCAGGCAACTCGTAAAACTTGCCCAGGAATCTGATATCAAGTTACAGGTTGGCCACGTTGAAAGATTTAACCCGGCATTTCTCGCTCTCAAGGGCGTTGATCTGAATCCTATGTTCATCGAGGTGCACCGCCTCGCGCAATTCAATCCACGCGGCACTGAGGTGAGCGTGATCCTTGATCTTATGATCCACGACATTGATATCATTCTGAGCATTGTCAAAGCCGGTGTAAAAAATATTTCTGCGAGCGGAGTGGCGGTTATGACCGACACGCCTGATATTGCCAATGTGCGAATCGAATTTGACAATGGCTGCGTCGCGAACCTTACCAGCAGTCGCATCTCTATGAAAAAAATGAGAAAGATGCGGTTGTTCCAGAAGGATGCTTACATCGGTATTGATTTTTTGAATAAAAAAACAGAAGTCATAAAACAAAAGGAGCCAAAAGACTCCAATGTTTTTGCATTTGACATCGAAACACCAAAAGGAAAGAAGACAATAGCCATTTCAAATCCAATTGTGCCGGAGGTCAATGCGATAAAAAAGGAATTGGAAGAATTCAGCAACGCGGTCATCAACAACACGAAGACGATTGTTTCAGAAATTGACGGGTTGATGGCAATGGATGTAGCACACCAGATCCTGAGAAAAATAGGAAACAACGTACTGGTACGCTAACAAATGAAACGGAGTAATCATATACCCATCCTTCTGTACGCGATCATGGATGCGGTCACGGCCTCTATGGCCTGGGCCCTTCTCTATTTTTTTCGTTTATGGTTTTTGAAGCAGTATGTTTCTCCGGATGCTAATTTGCACAACGACCGTCTTCAGTTGCACCTGGTCCTGGTGCCTCTCGGATGGCTGATGCTGTATGCAATTGTCGGAACTTACCGTTCACTTTATAAGAAGTCAAGACTCGCTGAATTCACAACTACATTCGTCTGCAGTGTCATTGGCTCTGCGATACTTTTTTTTCTCTTTATTGCTGATGACGCAAAGGATAGCTATGCCTACTATTTCTTTTCATTCTTTTGCCTGCTCGGCGTTCATTTTGTTCTGACTTTTTCGGGGAGACTGATCTTGTTGAACATGGCAAAGAAACAATTGCTCATGGGATCGGTTAGATTCAATACTCTAATGGTTGGCAACGTCGATCATGCAAATAGAATTTTTCGTCAGACAGAAAAAAATCTTAGGAGTGACGGTTATTTCTGCACAGGATATGTCACGCTTTCGGAATTTGGGAAGGATGGTAACAGTAAAACACTTCCACGGCTGGGAACGATCGCATCGCTTGAATCTATCATTGACAACAACAATATTCACCAGGTTGTGCTGGCGATGGAAAAATCTGATCGTTCATTGGTAGAAAATATTATTGATCGTCTGAGCGAGAAAGACGTTGAAATAAAGATTCCGCCTGACATTCTTGATATCGTTTCCGGTTCTGTCAGGACCAGCAATGTATTGGGAGCAATGCTGATTGATCTCAAAACCGCTCCCATGCCCGAATGGCAACAAAATATCAAACGCATTCTGGATATAGTTACGGCAGTAATTTGCCTGATCCTCCTTTCTCCACTCTTGTTATATGTTGGTCTGCGAATCAGGTTCTCATCGAAGGGTCCGATTTTCTATTCGCAGGAGAGAGTCGGTTATAAGGGCAAACCTTTTAAGATGTACAAGTTTCGTTCGATGAATCTTGACTCTGAGAAAAATGGTCCTATGCTTTCAAGCGACGGGGATGCAAGGATCACCCGGTGGGGAAGAGTGATGAGAAAATGGAGACTCGATGAATTACCGCAGTTCTGGAACATTCTTTTGGGTGAGATGAGCTTGGTGGGTCCGCGTCCAGAAAGAAAATTTTACGTTGATCAGATCATTCAACGCTTTCCATATTATAAGTACCTGTCAAAAGTAAAACCCGGTCTTACAAGTTGGGGAATGGTTCAATTTGGGTATGCAGAAAACATAGACGAAATGATTGAACGAAGCAAGTTTGATCTTTTGTACCTGGAAAATGTCTCACTCGCCCTCGATTTCAAGATCATGATCCATACGTTGAGGATTATTTTTTTGGGGAAAGGAAAGTAGATGGAAAAGTTAAAATGAAAAATTAAAAAACAAGATCTCCCGGTTAGACCATCATTTTACATTTTCAATTTTACGTTTTTTGCAATCTCTTGCTCTTTTCAATTATATTTGATCGAAATGCCCGTGAAAAAAATCTTCGTATCACTACTCATCGCCCATTGCACCTGCCTGGGGGCTATTTCCCAATATTGGCAACAGGAAGTCGACTACACAATCAATGTATCATTAAATGACGCAGATAATAGTCTAAAGGGATTTTTGAAACTCGAATATCTCAACAATTCTCCTGACACGTTGCGGTTTATTTGGTTCCATCTTTGGCCAAACGCTTACAAAAATGAAAATACAGCCTTTGCCCGGCAAGTTTTCAAAGAGCCAGAAGGAAAAAAGAAATGGAAAAGCTTAAAGGATAAGGGTTCAATAGATAGTCTGGATTTCGAAGTAAATGGCGTGAAGGCTAAAACAGAAATGGATTCCAGTAACATTGACATCATAAAGGTTTTACTTCCCCTACCGTTGCAATCACATGAGAAGATAACGATCACTACTCCGTTTGTTGAAAAACTTCCAACTTATATTTCGCGTTCGGGGCATATCGACCAATCATATATGATCTGCCAATGGTATCCTAAGCCGGCTGTATATGATGCAAGAGGCTGGCATCCTATTCCCTACCTCGAAATGGGCGAATTTTATAGCGAATACGGAAATTTTACCGTGAGCATTACAACACCGTCGGCCTATGTGATCGGTGCCACAGGTACTATGCAGAATCAAAATGAGCTCAACGTTTATAGGGATCTTGGCGGGAAAAATTTTTTGACGACAAAAAATAAAAAATTTATACCCCTGGATAATCAACCAACGAAGACACTTACTTATAAGGCCGATAACGTTCATGACTTTGCCTGGTTTGCCGATAAGGATTTCATTATTGAATATGATACCATGCGATTGGCATCGGGAAGAACCATTGATGTATTTACTTATCATCCATCGAATGGCAACTCTCTCTGGGACAAAAGTGTTGACTACGTGAAGGACGCTGTGCGTCACTACTCGGCGTGGATCGGTGAATATCCTTATCCTGTTGTGCAGGCAGTTGAAGGACCCCGGAATCTAACATCAGGAGGTATGGAGTATCCAATGATCACTCTAATTACTGAACCGTCCCGGGATGAGGAGGTATTAGATGGAACAATCGCACACGAAGTCGGCCATAATTGGTTTTATGCTGTACTGGGAAGTAATGAAAGGGATCACGCATGGATGGATGAAGGCATCAATACATATTTCCAGTTCCGTTATGAACATGAAAAATACAAGAACAATAGCTTGTTCGGCAGCGCCATCCCGGACGATATGAGGAGTGCACCCACTGATCAATTTGAAGCAGCGGTGTACCTGGCACTGGACAAATTGCCGATGGAGAGCCCTATTGATCTTCCTGCCCAGAAGTACCGCAGCGATGATGAATACGAAAAATCTGTATACCTCAAAGCTGCTCTCTGGATGAAAAGCATTGAACTCGCAGTGGGCAGGGATAAATTTGATGAGGCAATGAAAAATTACTTTTCCGAATGGGAATTTAAACATCCCTATCCCGAAGACCTTGAAAAATCGTTGGAAGAAACGATTGGGCAAAACCTGGATGGTTATTTTGAATTATTAAAGAAAAAGGGGAACCTCTAGTGATCAGAACTGCATTCTGAAAAAGGAGTACAGCTAATCGATAGTTCTTTTTATTTTTGATTGAAATACCACCTGTGAGAAAAATCCCTATTTTATTGGTGATCATTTTTCAGGGCTTATCCCTCGCATCTTTCTCGCAATACTGGCAACAACAGGTGAACTATACAATTGATGTTAATCTTAATGATAAAGACAATAGCCTTGATGCCTTCGAAAAAATTGAATACATCAACAACTCACCGGACACTTTAAACTTTATCTGGTTCCATCTGTGGCCGAATGCATACAAAAATGATAAGACCGCATTTACTGATCAATCCCTGTTACTTGGAGACACGAGATTCTACTTCTCCACCAAGCAACAAAAGGGATATATAAACAGGCTCGATTTCAGGGCAAATAATGTCACGTGCAATACCGAGGATCATCCCGTGCACATCGATATTATAAAAGTTGTACTGCCAGCGCCATTGCCGCCCGGGCAGAAGATTGTTTTGACGACTCCTTTTCACGAACAACTGCCTTTTAATTTCTCAAGAGGTGGTCATGACGGCGAAACCTACCAGGCTACACAATGGTATCCCAAGCCGGCAGTGTATGATAAGGATGGCTGGCATCCGATGCCTTATCTTGAGCAGGGCGAATTTTATGGCGAGTTTGGAAGTTTTGATGTCCGGATCACATGCCCCAAAAATTATGTTGTAGCTGCCACTGGTGAGTTGCAAAACACAGAAGAAAAAGAATGGCTATTAACGAGAAAAGATTTTTCATGGAAGCCGATCAAACAAAAAATAAAATCGAAGGGCATTGTAAAAACAGTCACTCAAAAGTATCCCCCTTCTTCTTCCGAAACAAAAACAATTCGCTATCTCCAGAACAACGTTCACGACTTTGCCTGGTTTGCAGATAAACGTTTCAAAGTGGACCATGATACCTGCCAGCTTCCGTCCGGGAAAATTATCGACGTATACACTTATTATAACTCGCAGGGAGAAAAAACGTGGCAAAATAGCGTCCGATTTGCCAAACAAACTGTACTGCTTTTTTCTTCTGATGTTGGAGAATACCCTTACAAGGTAATCAGTGTGGTACAAGGACCCGAGAGTTTTGGTGGAGGAATGGAATATCCAACAATTGCTGTAATCTCACCACAGAAATTTGCCGAAGGACTCGACATGACCATTGACCACGAACTTGGACATAATTGGTTTTACGGGGTGCTTGGTTCAAACGAAAGAGATCATCCGTGGATGGATGAAGGTATCAATTGCTTTTATGAGAATCGCTACCTGTTGAAGTACTATCATGAAACTCCCTATGATGAAAGGGGAATCTTTGAAGCGTTTGCTAAGGAGCGAATAGATCAACCAATAGAGACTAAATCTCAGGATTTCAACGAGGTAATTTATACTCTGATCCCGTATTACAAAACATCGGAGTGGTTGCAGTGGCTTGAAACAGAGGTGGGCACTGCAGCTTTTGACAAGGCAATGCAAGATTACTACCGTGAATGGCAGTTCAAGCATCCACAACCAGAAGATTTTAAGAATGCTGTAGAGAAAAGCACGGATAAGGACTTGAGTGATGTGTTTGCCTACCTAAGTAAAAGTGGCAGCCTTCCCAATCTTCAGCGAAATGGAACAAAAGTGGAGTTTATGCCAAGGCCAGGAATGGTAAAACGCTTTTTGGACAATCACTACCAGAATTTGGTCACGGTCGGGCCAGCGATTGGTGCGAACAGTTATGATAAATTTATCGCAGGTCTCTTCGTTACCAATGTCAAGCTGCCGCTGAATAATTTTAAGTTCTTTGCTGCTCCAATGTATTCATTCGGCGCGCAGAGATTTGTTGGCATCGGAAAACTCGACTATTCCTTCTTCCCGAACAAAATCTTCCGGAAAGTCAATCTCTTTTTAAATGGCTCTACATTCACGGTTGATGAATATACCGATTCAGCGGGTAAGAAAACTTTTTTAGGTTTTCAAAAAATTGTTCCCGGAGCTCGTTTCACATTTCGCCAGAAAGATCCACGGCGCCATTTCCACACGTTCATCCAATGGAAAACTTTTTTCATTAATGAGGACAACCTGAACTTTTCGAGAGATACTTTAGCCAGCCCACCAGCGGTAGTTACGAATGTTAGCAAAAACACCGAAAGCCGCACCGTTAACCAACTTCTTCTAGTCACTGAAAGGCTAAGGGCATTGTATCCATACAAAGGAGAACTGAAAATTGAACAATCAAAAGATTTTGTGAGATTAGGTTTTACTGGTAACTATTTCTTTAATTATCCTAAAGGTGGAGGGCTGGATTTGCGGCTGTTTGCTGGCAAGTTTATTTACACTACATCTAAAACAATCCTTAAAGAGTTTTCAACTGAACGATATCATTTGAATCTTTCGGGCGCAAACGGTTACCAGGATTATACGTACAGTGATTATTTCATCGGTCGCAATAAATTTGAAGGTTTACCCAGCCAGCAGATGATGATGCGCGATGGCGGTTTCAAAGTAAAGACCGATTTGCTTGCATCGCCTGTTGGGCAAACAGATGATTGGTTAATATCTACGAATCTCGCTTCTACAATTCCTTCGGCCATCAATCCCCTGGCACTTTTGCCGTTTACAATTCCACTAAAGGTTTTTCTTGATATTGGTACGTACGCAGAGGCATGGAAAAAAGATGCAGAAGGAGATAAGTTTCTATTCGATGGAGGATTTCAAATTTCTCTCCTGAAGAATACTGTGAATATTTATGTTCCTCTTATTTACAGCAGCGTTTATAAAGCCTATGTACAGTCTGTAATCGAAGAACCGAATCGTTTCCTCAAGAAAATCTCTTTCAGTATTGATATTGCAAACTTTAGTTTAAAAAAGGTCGAGAGAAACCTTCCATTCTTCTGATGGCCGGCGGATCGCATATAAAATACGTTGTTCATGAGGAAATCGACAAAACACGTTGGGATCAATGCCTCCGTGATTCACCTAATGGTTTGATCTACGGCTACAGCTTTTATTTGGACCATATGTCGAAGCGCTGGGATGGTCTAGTATTGAACGATTACGAATGCGTAATGCCTTTAACATGGAATAATAAATTTGGGATTTATTATTTATACCAGCCGGCCTTTGCAGCAAACCTTGGGGTATTTGGGAAAAATGTGGATGAAGAAATTGTCAAATTATTCATTCGATCGATTCCTCAAAAATTTAAACTCATCGAGATCTCATTGAATCCTGGAAATCTTTCAGCCACAAATCCCCATATCGTATCAAGAATCAATTATACTTTGTCTCTTGATAAAAGCTATCTTGATCTTTATAAGGATTACAGGGAAAATCACCAACGTAATATTCAAAAGGCTTTACATTCGGGCTGCATTGTTAAAACAAATATCTCCGTACACGAGGTAATCGCTTTGAATAAAGCACAGATGAAAGGCAAGGGCTCGCTTAGAGAAAACGACTATGAAAGGTTTAAAAAACTCTATCAACGCCTAGAAGAAACGAATCAAGCTGTGGTTTATGGTGTTAGTGATCGACGAAACAAGCTTTTAGCCTCATGCGTTTTTTTCTGTTTTGAGAAAAGAGCATATTATATACTGGCCGGCAATCACCCTGACAGCAGAAACACAGGCGCTTCCCACGCTTTAATCGATGCATTCATCAAGGATCATGCTGGCGAAGATCTTGTACTTGATTTTGAAGGATCTGACATCGAGTCTCTTGCCTTGTTTTACAGCGGCTTTGGCGCTAAGAACGAAATTTATCCAGCCATCCGATGGAAAAGGCTGCCGTGGTATTTGAAATGGCTGAAATAGAGCATCAATTAATAATTAATAATTGCTGCAGCAGTTCTTCCGCAATTTTTAAATCAATTGGCCTTGTGATCTTAATATTTGTTTCCTCGCCGTCGACTAATGAAACCTTCAGGCCGTAGGCTTCGGCGACAGTTGCCTCATCTGTGAACTTGTCTTTGAAATCGATTTCGTAAGCAGGCAACAAAATCTTGCTGTGAAAGGTCTGTGGTGTTTGAACGAGCATTACTTTATTGCGGTCCATCGCCTGGCTCTCCTCATCATTCAATATACGTACACTGTCGCGAGATGTAATAACAGGAATAGCACTCCCTACTTTCAGTGCAGTTTCACAGCAACGCCGCACCAGGTCAACGGAAGCCAGGCAACGAACGGCATCGTGCACAAACACGATCGATTCCTGTTGGATCAATTTCAATCCATTTTTTACAGACTGAAACCGGGTATCACCACCTGTAGTGATTTTAATTTTTTCTTTATCAAAATACGCGTCAATGATCTCCTCACCTTCATCTGTAAACGCCGCTGGCAGTACGAGAATTATCTCGATATCATCATAAGCATCCAAAAACGTCTTGAGGGAATAATACAATATAGGTCTATCCTTTAGCAGCATGAATTGCTTTGGAAGATCACCTCCCATTCTTGAACCAGTTCCACCAGCGACAATTACGGCGTATTTCTTCATCAAGAACCAAGATTTGCAGGAAAGATAAGGATTAAGAGGAAATTAGATCGTTTAGATGCAATAAGAAAACGTTAGCTCATTCATGTAAATATCTACTTATAGATGGCAATTTCATTTTTTCCATCGCTACTTCGATATGCCCGATACATTCCAGCACTGTTCAAAATCATAGCATGATTTCCCTGTGCATCGACGCCGATCATTCCTCCTTCTCCGTCTAATTTGACTAATTTTTCATTTACTACAACATTCATAGCTTCAGTAAGACTTAGTCCTTTGTATTCCATCAGGCAACTTACATCATAGGCGGCAACGGCCCGGATGAATGGCTCACCGTGACCGGTGCAACTTATAGCGCATGTTTTGTTGTTTGCATAGGTTCCAATTCCAATAATAGGGCTGTCACCAATGCGTCCATATTTTTTATTGGTCATGCCGCCCGTGCTGGTTGCAGCAGCCAGGTTTCCTTCATAATCGCAGGCGACTGCTCCAACTGTTCCAAATTTCTTATCGCGCATAAGTTCTTCCAACCGTTGATGAGTGTGATCCAGAGAATAATTATCGGAATCACGAATTGATTTCCATTGGTCGTAGCGGAATTGAGAAAAGAAATATTCGTCGGGCTCAAGTTTCACTCCCTGCTTTATTGCAAAATCGTTGGCGCCTTTGCCGCTTAAGAAAACATGATTGCTGTGCAGCATTACTTCAGTAGCTAGCATGATTGGATTGCGAACATTGCGGACACCAGCCACCGCGCCAGCTTCGAGGTTCGTACCATTCATAATGGCCGCATCCATCTCCTGTACACCCTTCTTGGTGAAAACTGAACCTCTACCTGCGTTAAAAAGAACATTGTCTTCAAGTACTACGATTGCCGCTTTTACCGCATTCACTGCCGAACCGCCTTGTTCCAGCACGGCGTAGCCCGCATCCACACCGGATTTGAGCCCTTCAGTATAGGCCGCCTCAAGATCAGGCGTCATGTGCTCTCGTAAGATAGTTCCCGCTCCTCCGTGAATAACGATTGTAAATTTTGACATTGAGTTGTTGATATTATGCGGGCTCAATTTAATGACTTTGGGAAAAAACAATTTGCAAGTTTTTTCAAGGATGTTTAAATGAACACTAATGCAAGTCGAGATTTATTCAATGATGACAAAATTTAATCACCAGCAGCCTGTTACAGAATTTTTGAACCACATAGGCACATAGTAAACATAGATTAACACATAGAAACTATGTAAGACTTCCTAGGTGTCCTATGTGCCTATGTGGTTCAATTTGATCACGACAGCAACAGCTCGCATTCATTTTGCAATTTCGTCTTATCAATCGCCACTGTTCCTACTTCCTCGCAAACCAACCCGCCTGCA
>AP72_2010_repI_A01DRAFT_1000238_pt1 | contig 10173 bp, 19 predicted proteins | sample AmaPasreplicIA01_FD_9191 | JGI IMG/M metagenome (IMG submission 9191) | reverse complement strand
CGATTACAGAGGCGAGATTAAGGTCATCCTCATAAACCATAGTTTGTCGAGTTTCAGAATAGACCATGGCGACAGGATAGCTCAAATCGTGTTCACTCCTGTACAGACTGTCACGCTTCAGGCTGCTGTTGAATTGGATGAAACAAAGCGGGGTGAAGGAGGCTTCGGCTCTACTGGATAAGTGTGGCGTTATAGAGGCAAAGAATTCACAGAAATTCCAGAAGGCATTGTTGGGTTCGTATACTGCATCACTAATATGGTGAACGGAAAGCGGTATATTGGAAAGAAGAATGCCTTTACCTCTCGCCTTAAAAAAGTCAAAAATAAGCGTAATAAAAGAATAAAATTAGAGTCAAATTGGAAGGACTACTGGTCTTCCTCAGAAGCGGTGCATAAAGATGTAAAGATATACGGTGAAGAGAATTTCAGAAGGGAAGTTATCCATCTTTGTTACAACAAGATGCAACTGAACTATATGGAACTGAAAGAACAAATGGATAGAAGAGTATTGGAAGATGAACACTACTACAATGAGTGGATCTATGTAAGAGTGAGAAAGTGTAAATATCTATATGCCACATCCAGCTAAAAATCGTCCAAGGTCAGGACGCCGTAAAATAGGGTCAAAGAAAAGAAAGAAACTCCTTAAGCAGAGAAAATTGAAGAGATAAATATAGTTATGCGGATATGGTATATAAGGTTGTGCCCTAGACTTCCAATCTGGTGAAAACGGTTCGAATCCGTTTATCCGCTCCATTATTATGAAAGGATATTTAAAATGGTAAATTCACCTAGAAGACCTGGAGCAGGCGGACATGTTGGTCAGACAGTAGGGGGACCAAGAAGACCAAATCCACAGCCAAGACCACAGCCACAGCCAACACAGCAAAACCCAAAGGGGAAATAACATTGGATATTAATAAGGTAATTAAAGAAGTTAGAGAAAAGACAACTATTGAAGATTCCGTTATTACTCTTATTGGTGCAATACAGCATGAAATACTTTTACATCCAGGAGATGTTGACCTTAATTGTGATTTGGCGACACAGTTAGTCGCTCATATGCACGAGCTATCAAGAGCGGTCGCAGAAAACACATAATGGTATGTAAAAGTCGAAAAGAAGCCATGCGGCGTTATCTTGAGTTGAAAGAGAAAATGGGATGGAAAGACGATAATGACCCAAAACCCGCTAACACCACTTCAACAGTTCCTGGAAAGAAGTGAAATGACAGATACAGATTTTGAAAAACCTAAACTTTTAACTCCTTATGATTACTCTTTGTGGACACGCTTAAGTGACTTTGAGCGCATGGTTGTCAGAGATATGTATAAGGAAAACCTTATACCAGTTAATTCTCATACAATAAAAGCCTTTTGGGAAAGAAGAGGAATTTCATGAGAGTAGACATTTACACGAACACAGGCTGTTCTTATTGTACAATGGCTAAGGAACTCTTAGTTCAACATGGAATGGCTTATAACGAATACAAGTTAGGTGAAGATTTTACCAGGGAGTATCTTCGTGAACACTATCCTGGTCAAACGTCTTATCCAGTTATTGTAATCGACGGTATGTGCGTCGGCGGTTACTACGGACTAAAAAACTATCTCGCACTATCTGAAGGCACCGAAGACAATCTTAAGTTTTTGACGGAGTAATATTATGGAAAAAGACCATCTGTACGAACGTGATGACTTGCTACGCAGTCTTCGTTCTACAGCAATGAAGATCCACTTTAAGAAGGATAATGGGCAGACACGCATTATGCGTTGTACTCTTATCCCAACTATCATCGAACAAGCTAATGGTACTGACTATAAGCTTGACGCTGATAAGCGCTTTCATAACGAAAACCCAGAACTTATTGCTGTCTGGGATATGGACGTTGGCGGCTGGCGCGCGTTCCGCGTGTCGAGCGTCTTTTATGCAGAAGGGTTAGATCCAACACTCTATATTCGCTAATGAACAAAGCAGTATTTCTGGACCGTGACGGCGTAATCAATAAGCTTGTGGATAGAGGCAATGGGGAATTTACTTCTCCCCATCGTCTTGAGGAAGTTGAATATTATCCAAAGGTTGATGAAGCAATAACTATTCTTCGTGAACTTGGTTTTAAACTTCTTTGTGTCACTAATCAGCCGGGAATTGCCTATGGAAACATGTCAATATATGACTGTGTTCGTATCTGTGACTCTATAAAGTTCAGACTTAGACTTGATGAAGTATATCCATGTATATTTCCAACTGCTTTTGTTGATATGCCAGACCATGATTATAAACCAGGATGCGGCGCTATTAAGAAGCTTATTAAAAAGTGGAATATCGGCGCTACTGGTAACTTTACGATAGGGGATCGCTGGAAAGATATAGTCGCTGGGTACAGGGCCGGTGTATTTCCAACTATATATGTAAATGAAAAGGCGTATCATTGTCCAGACTCTCGGTTTGATCATATTTACCCGTCTTTCCAAGTCAGCAGTCTTTATGCAGCCGCAGACTTAATTAAGAGAATAGAAAACTTAGAATTACCGAATGGATAGAAAATGAGTTGTTGTTTTGAAGAGAATGAGATCTCCGCTAATTCTCAAGGCGGAACAGAGATTACGAAGCGCACTCTCGCGGCGCTCATCCCAGAAGACTTACAGAAGCACTTTCAGATTATACCTTCTCGTGTTCGTGAACTGCACGAAGACAAGATAAGAATTTACACGGTCCATGATTTACCTGAAGACCCTGAAATCAGTCATCTTAAAGAAGCAAAAAGTCGCAATCGTTTCCATAAGATTATTTTCAACTGTAACTATCATCTTAATGATTGTGTTACGAAACTCGGTATACCTCAAGACAACAAAATTGATGTTATTGAAACAGCCGTCGATCCAGTTCCCTTTGTCGGAAAGGACTTGAGTGGCGATAGGATTAATCTTATCTATATGTCAACGCCGCAGCGTGGTCTTGAGCTTCTTATACCAGTTGTTGCAGAGTTGTCTAAGAAGTATCCAAATATCCATTTAGATGTATTCTCGTCATGGAAGATATATGGCTGGCCGCAGTCAGATGAACATTTTGAGCCGCTGTACAAGAAGGTGCGCGACCATCCGAATATGACATATCATGGATATGCAGACAGAGACACGATTATAGAAGCTCTTCAGAAGGCGCATATCCTTGCCTATCCCTGTATATGGCGTGAGACCGCTTGTCGCGTGCTGATAGAAGCTATGTCTGCCGGTCTTATGTGTGTGCATCCTAACTTCGGCGCTCTTTCTGATACATCTGGTCATTTAACTTTATCTTATCAGTACCAGGATAAGCCGAATGATCATATAGCTATATTTACACATTATCTGGAGCACGCTATAAATACAGTTCTCAAGGAAGACAGTCAGAATTATCTTGACTTTGTAAGAACTTATGCTAATGGTCGTTTTAACAGTTTGCTAATTTCCAAGAAATGGGAACAGCTTATGAGAGGACTTTTAGCTAAGTTCCCAGAAGATAAACGTAAAATAGAAATTCCAATGTTCATTTATAAGACGAGCTAATGCTATTAACAAAAACACCATTAAGAGTATCCTTCTTTGGAGGCGGAAGTGATCTTTCGTCTTTCTATACTCACAAAGAAGGACTTGTTGTTTCTACTACTATTGATAGTTTCATTTACATGGCTATCAATCAGTGTGTTGCTCCACATCTTAAAGTGGTGTATTCTGCCTTGGAATTGGTGAATGATGTTGATGATCTCAAGCACTCTCGCGTTCGAGAGACTTTGCGTCATTTTGATATTAATTCTAATATTGAAATCTGTTCTTTCTCAGACATACCTCACAAGGGTACTGGCCTTGGGTCTTCTTCTTCTTTTACTGTTGGCCTTGTTAAAGCCTTATATTGGATAAAGTATAGACGTTCTATTTCTGGTGAAGAACTGGCAGAGCTTGCTTCTTTCATTGAAATTCATCGTTGTTCAGAGCATATAGGAAAGCAGGATCAATATGCGGCTTCTTTCGGGGGCTTTAAGTCTTATCGTTTTCGCCATGATGGCGTTGAAGTGCGCCCGGTTGTTATGGACCCGGCGACAAAAATCGACCTGGAAGACCATCTTATCTATCTCAATACCGGATTGGGAAGAAAGGCCAATTTGGTTCTTGAGAAACAGACCGCGCAGCCAAATTCCGCCGAAATGGTAGGAGAGCTTGTCGAAATGGCAAAGCACTCTTTGGATCTCTTGGAAGATGGCAAGATAAATGATTTCGGGCGTCTTCTTCATGATGCCTGGAGTTACAAGAAACAGCTTGCCGGTGTCACCAATCCGCTCATAGACGAAATCTATGAAAAGGCTATCAATGCCGGTGCGCTCGGCGGGAAGGTGCTCGGCGCGGGCGGCGGCGGTTATATGATGTTTTATGTTCCAAGGACAAAAAAATACCAAGTTCTTTCTGCATTATCTGGATATCAGATAAGAGATTTTCGTTTTTACAACAAAGGAAGCTCGTTAGAATATGCATAAGGCATTCTCACCGAAACTTTATTTTCGGAACTACAGCCATCAGGTTATGAGGGCGCTTGATACAGTTGATGATGATGCTGTACAGAAGGCTTATGAACTGATTGAACGCAACTTCCTTCACCTGGACCCTATTATCACATTCGGGAATGGCGGCTCTGCGGCGATTGCAGACCATTTCGTGACCGACTTCATCAAATGCGTCGGGCATGATTGTGAAGACTATACAATGGGGGCTACAAGCCTTGCCTCAAATTCGCCGTTATTAACCTGTATCTCTAATGACTATGGATATGAAGAGTCCTTCGCTAAACAGATAGACTTCTGGCCGTGGTATGGAACGCTTTGTATTGGAATATCTTCTTCTGGGCGGTCTCGTAATATTATTCGAGCATATGAGACGATTGCAGAGAAGAAGTGTATTGGTGAACATTACTATTCTATTGCCCTTGTTGGTTTTTCTGGTGGCGCTGTACTTGCTAATAACATGGCAGATGTTGTTATTCATGTTAAGGCAAACAACTATGGCGTAGTAGAAGATTGTCATTCGATTATTCTTCATAGTCTTGTGCAAAAACTTCGTATAAATAACACTAAGAAAGACGTAATACAGTTATAGAAGTGAAGAGAGTCTGAGCCCCTCGATTATTGGTTATCATTGGTTCGAATCCGATTTCCTCCACCATTAGCCCTTTTATAGTGGACCAGTGGGGGAAGTGCTCTTTGGGAGCTATCCGATAATATATTTTATGTTCAGACTCTCTTTATTTTTTTAGAGGAAAGATGAAACAGTCAAACAATGTTATTCTGTTCCCCAAAATTAGAAAGACAGTTGCACCTGTAACTAAAGAAGACATTGAAGAAGTTTTAGAACAGAATAAACAATATCATATCCAACAGACCATAGATTTTCTTACGCCTATTCTTTTTTCACATCTAAATATTGCTGGTTTTATTCCAAATGAAAGTGAGTTTGCCATTAAGGAAGGTGCATTTATTGTTGAGTCTATTCGGTCTCATATGTTCACGCACTATGGTCTCAAGCATCCTTTCCAGAAGATAGTTGATAAAGTCTTCATCAAGGAAGAAGGTGACGATGAAGGCGTGTTTACAATAGCGAAAAGTATAAAGGCGAAGTTAAGTGAATAAGTATAAATTCGTAAAGGCGGCTCCTTTAACTCAGGAAGACGCAAAAGAGGCTAACTTTTTTCAGAAGTTAATTAAAAATGCTGCTTCTAATGGTTATAAAATGACATATAATACTGCTGAAGATAATTATGTCATAATTGCAGATATAGAAGATCATCATTACAAAGAACTTATAACAACATTAGAACTGCGTGGTTATGATTATGTGGTAGAGGAATGTTTCTTATAGAGGAATTTTAGCCGTGCATGATCATACATTGTATATCGTCACAGCAATCAATAACCCATTACTATGGGATTCACGCATAAGATTAGCCAGAAAAGCAATTGCTTCCTGGTTACTTGAATCAGAAGTACATGTTATTCTTGTGGAATGCGCCTATGGTCACAGAGGCTATCAATTAGCTGACCTTGCAGGACCAAGAGTGACCTTTATTCCTACGAGAGCTAGAACGCTTCTCTGGATAAAAGAAAACTTACTTAATATCGGCATTCACCATCTTCCTCATAAGGCTTGGTATATCGGCATCTTCGACGCCGATGTTGAATGGAGGCATGATGGATGGGCAAAAGCCACAATGAGCGCTCTTGACCTTTATCCAGCCGTCCAGCCGTGGCAATATGCGCTTGATCTTGGCCCTGATAATGGACATACGGCGGTCCATCGTAGTTTTGCTTCTTTGGCTCATGAAGGCAAGCATGTCGTTCCTCGCTTCGATGAGAAGACATGGCAGCTTGTGAACCATCCATACCAATATCCTCACCCCGGCTATGCATGGGCGTTCACACGCGATTTCCTTGAGCATACAGGCGGGTTGTTTGAATATGGNGGGGTAGGTGCCGGTGATCATCACATGGCCCTGGCGATGGTTAATAACGCCCATATGAGCATCCCAAAAAATGTGAACTCGGGATACAAGGCCATCCTCATGAATTGGCAGAGCAGAGCCCAATCATATCCTGGACTTAAGCTTGGCTATACCAATCACACAATCGAGCATTCGTTTCATGGTCGTAAAGAAAACCGCTCGTATAACACGCGCTGGCAGATGTTCTTAGACCATAATTTTGACCCACTTCATGATGTAAAACGTAATACATACGGTGTATTAGAATTTGCGGGCAATAAGCCAAAGTTAGAGAAAGAATGGGATCGCTATTTGCGTGGTAGAAATGAGGATATAAACAGCCTCTAATTTTCTAAGATATAAATACCTCTGTATTTTATTATTTACAGAGGTAAACATGCAAGTTTCGTTAAGTGAATTTTTAAAGAAAGTGTCAGTTTTGAAGACTAAGAAAGAAAAGATTGAGGCTCTAAAGGCAAATGACACATTGCCACTTCGTATTATCTTACAAGGTGCCTTCGACCCAAGCGTTGAATGGCTTTTACCGCCAGGAGATCCCCCATACAAACCAAACGAGAATGTAGACCAAGAACATATTCTTGTGTCTCGCTGCACCAAGCTTCGTTACTTCATCAGAGGTTTTCATGATAATCTTGATCACAAGAAAAGGGAAATGTTATTCATTGAGATGTTAGAAACACTTGATAAGAATGATGCAGCACTTCTTTGTGCGGTCAAAGAAAAGAAACTTCCATTTCCAGGAATTACAATGGAAATAGTCAAAGAAGCGCTTCCCGGCATTATCTTTGAAAGAGAAGGCAGTAAGGCAGTAGAATTTAAAATCTAATGAGTAAGTCACAAAAATACAATAAAAAGCATTCAGTTATAGATGCAGAATACGAAGACGGTCGCCCAGCAAAAAGAAAGGTTGAGCGAGATAAACGTAAAGAACGTCGTATTGAACGCGCTCTTAAAACCAAAAATGTCCAAGACATTTTTCAATATGATGAATCCATTGATTTAGACCCATTAGCAAAATGGGGAGAAGAGGACGATTGGAAATAATGCCAACGTATAATTTCTATAATACGGAAACCGGCGAATACTTCTCTTTCTTTCTTTCTATGAGCAGGAGAGAGAAGTTCTTAAAAGAAAATCCACACATTCAACAGATGCCTTCTAATCCGGCGCTCCATAGTGGACGCGGGAGAGGCAAACCTGATGAAGGATTTCGAGATATTCTTAGAGAAATGAAGAAGAAACACTCGAAAGGGTTTACTCGTTCAACAATCAATACATTTTGAGGCTAACATGATAGACAAGTATCCAATTGACCCAAAAGATGAAACGGTCTGCTGGGGTAGAACTAAGAAGAATCTTTATTGGGGAATCAAATGCGGTGGCACTCGTAATGAGGACGCCAAGTGTTCTCCTGTTGTCCCTGGACAGTTCGTATTCAAGACGAAGAGATGGGGCAAAGGGTCTAATAATTCAGGTAAGAAGCAGTCATAAGGAGGGCCAAACATCCGTCTACGTAGGCACAATCTAAGAAGGTCTAAAAGAATGGAAGATAGTATTCAAGACCTGCCGTTTCTACAACATACGAGAAAGAAAGTGAAAAAGACTGGTCAGGAAAAAATTAATTTTACACTTAGACATGTTCAACCACTCACTTCCAATCAAAAGGTAACATTTCGTGAATACGCCACAGATAAACATATGATGCTACATGGTCTTCCTGGAACAGGGAAGACCTTTTTACTTTTGTACTTGGCGCTAAACCAAATACTCAAAGAAAACTCTCCATATAAGAAGATAGTTATTATCAGAAGCGTGGTGCCGACAAGGAACATTGGCTTTCTTCCAGGCAAACCGGCAGATAAGGCTAAGGTCTATGAAGGTCCATATTATGCAATTCTATCTGAGTTGTTTGGTCGTGGAGATGCATATGATTATCTAAAAAATAAAGGATATATTGAGTTTCTAACTACTTCTTTTATTCGTGGTATAACCCTTAAGGATTGTATTGTCATAGTAGACGAGATGCAAAATGCCAATTTTCATGAATTAGATTCATGTATAACAAGAATTGGTGATAATAGTAAAATACTATTTGCTGGTGACTTTTCTCAGACTGATTTCATCGGCAGTGAGAAAGAAGGCATTCTTGAATTTATGAGAATTGTTAAAAAGATGCCTTCATTCAAGTTTATTGAGTTTCGTGAGAATGACATTGTTCGTTCTGGATTAGTTAAGGAATATATTTTGGCAAGAGAGAATTTAGTTGCGTAGCATTTATGAACAGAAAGTCTTCAATCATCATCTGGTTGAAGAACACCAGCTTACTGAAGAGACAACTGATAGTGGGCGTGTCTATATTACGCCCACTGGCGAGCGCTTACGGTCGGTGACAACGGTTCTTGGGGATAAACTCGATAAGAGTTGGTTGATTGAATGGAAGCGGCGTGTTGGGGTGACTGAGGCCAAGAAGATATCCCAGCGAGCGCTATTGCGTGGCTCTACTATCCATGGGGTGTGTGAGCGCTATGTAAGGAATGACCCAGATTATCTGAAAGGCGTTCTGCCGGTCCATGTGCCGATGTGGGGACCAATTAAAAGAGTATTAGATGAACATGTAGATGATATTTGGGGTATAGAATTACCTTTATATTCACTCGTACTCAAGACGGCTGGTCGAACTGACTTGGTAGCTAAATATGATGGAGTACCTTCTATCATAGATTATAAAACATCTAAGAAAGTAAAAACCGAAGGACAAATACTTTCTTACTTTTATCAATCGACTGCTTATTCAATGATGTTCGGAGCGAGATATAATATTCAAATTCCTCAAATAGTTATTATTATAACTGTCGATGGTGAGATTAAACCGCAAGTCTTCGTTAAGGAGCGCGGCCAATTTGTTAACAAAGTATTAGAAATCTTCTGCGGAGACTAAAATGAAAAGATACTTACTTATTGCTGCTCTTATCCCGGCTCTCTTCCTTGGTGCGTGTAAGTCTGGCAGCATTGACGTTAGTGCTATCATCAACGCCACGAAGGCCGCATGTGCCTTTACGCCTGCCGCTAATGGCGTCATTGCTCTTATCAATGCGCAGAGCAATGCCGGTAAGGCTGTTCAGACAGCCGTCGAGATTGCACAGTCAATCTGTACTGCCGTTAACAACGTTAATCCTCCTGTACCGGGCGGTGGAACGAAGTTTGGTAAGGACAGAGAAATTAGTGTTGTTGTGATGGCCGGTGACGTGCCTGTTACAATTGCCGGGGTAACTGGAAAGTAATTATGTATATTGACTGGAGATTGTTTCTTATTCTCCTAACTATTTTGTTAATGAGTTTGAAACTAACTAATATCATAGATTGGGATTGGTTCTGGATTTTATTTCCCGCACTAACCCCAATCATCGTTATGGGAGGTTGGTTATTCTTTCTGGCCATATTCGCAGTTTTTATTATCTATGTAGAACGGCAGAATAAGAAGCGCCGGGAAGCTAATAAAGCAAATACGGAGGAAAATAAATGTTAAAAACACTTGGAACAGCAATTCTTGCGTTAGGTCTTACAACATCAGCCTTCGCTCATGGCGGCGGCGGTGGAGGTCACGGCGGCGGCGGTTTCGGCGGTGGAGGTATGGGCCACGGCGGCGGC
>AP72_2010_repI_A01DRAFT_1000237_pt1 | contig 10182 bp, 8 predicted proteins | sample AmaPasreplicIA01_FD_9191 | JGI IMG/M metagenome (IMG submission 9191) | reverse complement strand
GAGTACCCGGAGTATCAGGTAAACTTCGCAAGTACCCTGCCATGAAGCCTTACCCGGTTCTTAGCTCGCCGGACCGACCTCGAGCGGCGCTTCTACTGTGTTTACTCGGTGCCTTGGTAGTAACCGGTCTTTGGACTCCTTTCACAGCGCTGGCCTCAACGACCTTGTCAATTCCAGCCAGCCCTTATCGGGCTGATCAGGATCCCCAGGTAAAGCTAGCACTCGACGATTTTTACAACCTGGAATATGACAAGGCGGTCTCAGAATTCGACCGCATTGAAAAGGCCCATCCAGATGATCCTTTCGCGGTGGTTCACGTTCTGCAGGCCACCGTTTTCCGCGAACTATATAGGCTGAACCTACTGGATACGACACTCTATGCTCATGATGGGTTCCTATCTGGGAAGGCAGTGAAGGGTGATCCAGAAGTGCGAGCCCAAGTCGACCAATTGACGGCACGCACGACCAAGCTGTGCGATGCTCGGCTGGCAAATGACTCCAATGACGTTGAGGCGCTGTACGTCAGGGGAGTGGCAAGAGGCCTGAAGTCGACGTACATAGCCCTAGTCGACAAAAGCTTTCTCCCGGCGTTGCGGAGCGCAGTTGCAGCGCGTCGCGATCATGAGCGCGTTCTACAACTCGATCCTAAGTACATCGACGCTAAAACAGTCGTCGGCGCACACAACTATGTTGTTGGCAGCCTTCCAATGCCAGTGAAGGTCATTGCAGGAATGGCCGGTTTAGGAGGAAACAGGAAACGGGGACTCGAGTATCTGCAGCAGGCGGCCAAAGAAGGTCGCGAGTCGAGTGCAGATGCTCGCGTTGCGCTGGCCTTTTTCCTTCGACGCGAGGGCCGCTACGATGATGCCAGTGCGGTAGTAGAGACGTTAACTAAACAGTACTCTCGGAATTTCCTCTTTGCCCTTGAACACTGCAATCTCCTCAAGGATGGAGGTAAGGGACCTCAGGCTGTGACGTGCTATGAGAAGCTGCTGGACGGAGCGAAGTCTGAAGAGTTTGCGAATCCTCACATCGAATTTGCTGCCTTTGGACTGGCAGAAAGCTTGCGCGGACAGAAGGACTATGACGGTGCGCTGAGGCAATACGAGTTCACTGCGAATGTCCCCAGCGGACAGCTCAGCCTGAGGCAGCGCGCCAGTCTCGCCGCCGGAGAGATGTACGATGCGCTGCGCAAACGCGATCAAGCTGTGATTCAATACCAAGCCGTAATTGCGCAGGACAATTCCTCGGCGCAGGCTGAGATCGCTCGCAAGCTGCTGCGCGAGCCTTACCGTCCTCAGTGATTGGATTTGACTACGGGAACCTTTCCGCGACTGAATGCGTTTCTTCCATTGGAGGACTTATGTATTGCAATTTTTGTGGACGAACGATGGCCGACGATTGTCTCTATTGCTCCGCTTGCGGGCGGCAGCTCGGAGCGAAGGTGGTCCGTCGGCCCCTGGAACGCGCACGTGAAGGTCGAAAGATCGCCGGAATCTGCATGGGATTGGCTCGCCATCTCGACGTCGATGTAACTCTCATTCGGTTGCTCACGCTCGTCGCGGCATTGTTTACCGGAGTCGGATTTATCGCATATTTAATTGCCTGGATCGTGATTCCTGAAGAGCCCGTTATGATGCCGCAGCACCAGGTTGTACCGACCCATTCTGGGCCGCCCGTGACCTAGAGCTCTGGCTGCTACTGCAGCATGGAGGCGATGCATGTTTTTCGGCCGATCCTGGAGTGAATGGATCGCGCAGTACGCAGGCAGCCATCAGAATGCCGTGAATCGTGTCTGCCACACGATCGGCATTCCGATGATCATTCTTTCTCTAGTTCTTACGCCGCTAATTCCATTCGTCTCCGGTTTCTGGCGAGTTCCACTTTTACTCTTCGCAATCGGTTGGATCTTTCAATTCGTCGGCCACGCCTTTGAGGGCAAGCCTCCGGAGTTTTTTCATGACTGGCGGTTCTTACTCGTGGGTGCGCGATGGTGGGTGGCGAAGATGAGAGGCAAGGCTTAACCAGAAAGACCGAGTGAAGGTCACGAAGGAAACATCAAGGTCACGAAGTTGCAGGTTGTTGTTGTGTGGCGCAGTGGATTGCTCCGAGTCCCCAGATGAAATCGCCGCAATAGATGCCTACGACGTCACGATCCGGAAACAGCTCCCCGAGAATACTCAAAACTGCTCTGTCGTTTGGGTCGTTGAATGTTGGAACCAGCACTGCAGCATTTGCGATGTAGAAGTTGGCGTAGCTCGCCGGCAAACGCTGTCCGCGAAACCAGACGGGCGAAGGAAGCTCGAGTTCAATTACATTCAGACGCTTGCCATCCTGATCGGTTGCGTTCCGAAGGCGCCGCAGATTTTCTTGCAGAGGCGCGTGGTTCGAGTCAGAAGTGTCTTTTTCCACGACAGTGACTACTGTGCTAGGTGACACAAACCTCGAAATGTCATCCACGTGGCCGTGGGTATCATCGCCTGCGACTCCGCTCCCCAGCCAAATTGTCTTGTTGATGCCGAGATAGTCTGCGAACAGCTTTTCGAGCTGATCACGAGTCGTGCCTGGATTTCGTTGTTGCACTTCGCTCAACAGACACTCTTCGGTTGTGAGCATTGTGCCGCGACCGTTCACATCAATACTGCCGCCTTCGAGCACGACACGTTTTGGCTTGCCATTGATTGCTAATTCGGGTTGCCAGCTTTCGATCCCGAACTTCTGGGCGATGAGCGCGGGAAGTTTTTCGTCTTTCTTGTAGTTCGGGTACTTCGCCCAACCGTTGAATTGCCAGTGTGTAAGGGCCAGCTTGGGATTATCGTTCCGCGTAACAAAGATCGGACCAGAGTCGCGCGTCCAAACGCGGTCGGTTTTCCAGCGAAAGAATTCAACTCGATCAAGTGGAACGTGCGCGTGCTTCAGAGTGCTCTCAGCAGCGCGTTGATGTGCGGCATCGTTAACGATGATTCGCGCCTGCTCACCACGCACAAGGTGGCGAACGATGTCGGCATAGATCCACGGAATCGGTTGGAATTTTCCCGGCCAGTCGTCGCGATTGTGTGGCCAGGCGATCCACGTTGCCTCATGCTGCTCCCATTCAGCAGGCATGCGATATCCGAGTGAGGCTGGGGTAGCTGCTTGCTTTCTCTTCAACTCTCACCTTTAACGAACATAACCACAGAGTGCACGGAGGACACAAAGGGAAATAGATGTCAGTTCCCGACGTCCTCTGTGTTCTCACTGTCCTCTGTGGTTAATCAGTCCAAGAAGCGATGCGTAATGCCCTCGTAGCTTTCGATGCGACGGTCTCGCAAGAATGGCCAATTCCGCCGGACTTCGTCGATCTCACTTAAATTCACTTCTGCGCATAGGATCTCTTCGCGATCGTGCGAAGCCTCCGCTAGCACGCGTCCAAAAGGATCGGCAAGGAATGAGCCTCCCCAGAATTCGAGACCGGGGCCTTTCGCCTCATTTCCGCGAATGTTCCCGGTTTCGTGACCAACTCGATTCGCGACCGCAACGAATACCCCATTGGCGATGGCGTGCGCTCGCTGAATCGTCCGCCAAGCATCGTGCTGAGCGACTCCATACTGCTGCTTCTCTGCAGGATGCCAACCGATCGCAGTCGGATAGAACAACACCTGAGCCCCTTGGAGTGCGGTGAGCCGAGCGCCTTCCGGATACCACTGATCCCAGCAGACTAGCGTGCCGATGCGTCCCATTTCGGTATCAAAAGTTTTGAACCCGAGATCACCCGGAGTGAAGTAGTACTTCTCGTAGTAGAGCGGATCATCAGGGATGTGCATCTTGCGATACAAACCTTTGATCTGCCCATCGCTGCCGATCAGCACTGCGGTGTTGTGATGAAGGCCACGGGCGCGCTTCTCGAAGAGCGATACAACTACGACTGCTTTGGTCTCGAGCGCAACTTTCGACATTGCCTCCGTCGTCGGCCCGGGAATCGTTTCCGCGAGATCGAAGAGTGCGGGATCTTCCCGCTGACAGAAATATTGCGTACGAAACAGCTCCGGCAAACATATGATCTGCGCGCCGTTTCTTCCGGCCTCGCGGACGCGGTGAAGCGCCTTGTGTAGATTCGCGTCCGGATCTGGCGAGCAGGAGAGTTGAATCAATCCGATTTGGAAGCGATCATTAGTCATGAAAATCAAAAACAAGAGCGAACACGAAGTTCCCGAAGGAGACATCGAAGGTCACGAAACTCTTTCGTGTCCTTCGGTTTCGCCTTCGTGACCTTCGTGTCCGCTCCTCTCTGCGTCTTACTCGAAAATCAAAATGGCGGCGGCGATCACAGTGGTCCAGCGACCGTGCTTGTCGCCTACCGCTGACTGCGTAATGTTCGCCGTGCGCACGATCTTGTTCGAGATACGATATATCTCCTTTTTCTCATCCCAGGACTTGTCGGCGTCGAACTCTACATCGAGTGTTGTGGCCAGCATCTCGGCCGCGAGTTCTTCCGCGTAGTCGCCTGCCTGGTCGTCGGTTTCGCCGTAGCTGTGGTGCTCGCTCATGTAACCGTAGGTGCTGCGGTCCGTCGGGATTGCCACGCCAATGCTTGAGGCCAGCAAGCGATGCGGTTCCCGCGTCGAGTTCTCGGCTACAACTGCGAAAACGACCTCGCCGTGGTGGAGATATTTCTGGCCCTCTTTGCGGGAGATCAATTTGCAATGCGGCGGAAAGATGGAGGAGACGCGTACCAGGTTTTGCGATGCGATGCCGGCGTCTCGAAGTGCCAGCTCAAAGGAGGTCAAGCGCTCTTTGTGTTTTCCCACCCCTTTGGTGAGAAAGAGCCGCCTGGGAACCATGTCTTTGCCCAATTCAAAAATCCTCCGGAAAAGGCGTACGGAAAAACTAAAGCTAACAGAAATTGTGCACTGCGCGGGAGGGAAAATGTTTAAGCAGTATGAATTCCTTGGGCCTCAGGAGTGAGCCAGTTTCTTTACGGCTTTTTTATGAACTGCGATCTCCATGAAGGCGCGAGCGGCGCGGCTGAGAGTCTTGTCCTTGCGATATACGAGAGCCAGGTCGCGGGCGATCGGTGGATCGATGAAATTCAGCGCGGCCAGAGTTCCCGCACGCAGCTCGTCGGAGATGTTAGATCTTGCAACAAAGCCAATTCCAACATTCGCGGCGACAAAGCGCTTCAGTAGTTCGCTGGAGTCAAGTTCCATCGATACATGTGGTTTTAGTTGGGCTTCTTGAAAGACGTCATCGATTGCGTCGCGTGTCCGTCCGAGTTTTGGAAGGACCAGGGGATATTTTGCAATTTCCTCGAGACGTGCATGAGAAAGCTGGGCCAGAGGGTGTCCAGGCGCCGCAATCAGCACGAGTTCGTCATGGTGAATGGGAAGTGCCGTAAGCCGAGAGTCCTTCACCGGCATGGATACCACGCCAAAGTCCACGGTTTGATCGATCACGGATTCGAGTGTCTTGGCTGTCTCAGCGCGCTGAATGCTGACGGAGACTTTTGGATACTGACGCTTAAAATCCGCAAAGACCTCGGGCAAAATGTAGAGGCACGTAGCCTCGTTGGCGCCCACGACGATCTCTCCGCGCGGCGTGCGCTCCATCTCTGCAATTGTGGTTTTGACCGACTTCAATGACCGCAGCGCCTCTTCGGCGTAAGTCTGAAATGCTTTTCCAGCAACCGTAAGCGTCACCTTTGCGCCGGAGCGGTCGAAAAGCTTTGCTCCTACTTCCTCTTCCAGAGCGCGAATTTGCGACGAAATCGCAGGCTGAGTACGAAAGCAGCGTTCTGCAGCTTTGGAGAAGCTGGAATGTTTGGCGACTTCGAGGAAGGAGTTGAGTTGGTCGAAATCCATGAGCCCGGTCAGAGTCTTGGTCCGTATCGTACCCCGGATTTCGAGATTCCGCAGAGGAAACGCTAATCCGTAGAGGATGCAGCATGTTCCATCTCTACCAATTGGTTAGAATCAAGCCGTGGTGCAATCCAGAAATCTCTTAAGAGCTCACGCGGTTAGCCGCGTTCTGTGGAGGCTCAGCAACCGCCACTACGCAGTGCGGGGCGGAGTGGCCGCTGCGAAGAGTGTGGGAAAAGCTACTGCGCGTGCCACTCGGGTTCTGGTTCTCGAAATTACTGGGTTCTTTTTCGCCGTTTTTGCCGCGATGGGTCTGGCATCCGCCTGGCGTCAATGGATGAGGATTCACTCCGGCCAGTCTTCAGCACCAATATCCCACGTGGTTGTCACGCTCGCGTTCACCGCAACTTTTATCTACTTTGCAGTCAATTCCTTCTGGCGCGCACGCCGACATTCGGCCCGCAAAGAGAACGAGAATGGCTGATTTTCCATGGGCGAAGCCTAGCCCTCAATCCGGGCTGCGCGAACTCTACACCGAAGCGGACCTCTTGCAATCGGGCTGGGATCACGATGAGAAAGTCGGATTCCCAGGACGGTATCCATTCACGCGCGGAATTCAGCCCACTATGTATCGGGGGCGGCTCTGGACCATGCGCCAGTACGCGGGTATGGGCGACGCAGAGGAATCGAACCGGCGATACAAATACTTGCTCGCGCACGGCACGATGGGACTTTCTGTAGCTTTTGATTTGCCGACACAGATCGGATATGACTCTGATGATCCGATGTCGCTGGGTGAAGTCGGGAAAGTTGGCGTGGCGATCGACTCCATTGAGGACATGCAACGGCTATTCGATGGGATCGAGCTACAAAAAATCTCGACGTCCATGACGATAAACGCGACGGCGATTATTTTACTGGCGCTTTATGTTGCCGTGGCCAAGCGGAAGGGCGTCGATCCGCGTCAGCTATCGGGCACAGTGCAGAACGACGTATTGAAGGAGTACATCGCGCGCGGTACCTACATTTATCCCCCACAGCACGCGATGCGGATCATTACCGACATTTTTGCTTATGCGAACGAGCATTTGCCGGAGTGGAATCCGATTTCAATTTCGGGCTACCACATGCGCGAGGCGGGTTGCACAGCAGTGCAGGAAGTGGCCTTTACACTCGGGAACGGCGTTGCCTACGTGCAAGCAGCGCTGAATGCCGGACTCGATGTCGATCGCTTCGCTCCTCGGCTTTCATTCTTCTTCAACGCACATAATGACTTTTTAGAAGAAGTCGCTAAATTTCGCGCCGCCCGACGCATGTGGGCGCGCATTATGCGTAACCGTTTTCGCGCGAAGAATCCCAGATCGTGGATGCTTCGCTTTCATACTCAGACCGCTGGATCCACGCTCACCGCGCAGCAGCCCGAAGTCAATATCGTGAGAACCGCTATTCAGGCACTCGCATCAGTGCTGGGCGGCACGCAGTCACTTCATACGAACGGCTACGATGAAGCGCTAGCCATCCCCACGGAAGAAGCCGCGCGCATAGCACTGCGCACACAGCAAATCCTTGCTTACGAGTCAGGTGCAGCTCAGACCATCGATCCCTTCGCTGGATCGTACGCCATTGAGAGTCTCACAGACGAAATCGAGCTCCGAGCAAGTGACTACATCGAAAAGGTCGAGTCACTGGGAGGCATGATTAAAGCCATCGAACAGGGATTCGTCCAGCAGGAGATTCAGAACGCTGCCTACGACGTCCAGCAGAAAATCGATCGAGGTGAGATGGTCGTCGTGGGAGTGAACCGGTTTGCCATCGAGGCTGAGAGACCGATTCCAATCCAGCGTGTCGACGAGACTCTCGAACGCAAACAGGTCGAGAGGGTGCGAGCTCTGCGCGCCAGCAGAGATCCTGCCAGTTGGAGCTCTGCCATGGGCCACCTGAAAGATTGCGCCGCAAGCGGCTCCAATTTGGTCCCAGCGGTAATCGAGGCGGTTGAAAAAAATTGCACAGTCGGCGAGATTTCGAATCAACTGCGAAAGGTGTTTGGAGAGCACCGCGAGACTGTCGTCATTTGAACTGCCTGCATCCAATTCGTCAGATACCAGCTAGGGAGAATGTTGAGCCTGAAAATCACAGGCTTCGCGGCACTCACGGCAGTAATATGAGCCGTCAGAGCACAGGCGAATGTCATTCAATCCCTGGCACAAAATACAGTATTTCTCGCATTCGCAGCGCCCTTCATCGCGGTCGCACTGGGAGCAGATGAATTTTATCGCCATACCAAGAATGTATCGCGGTGACTGCCGGAGGGAAACGGCGGAGCAGAAGAATTTGTTCCGAAGGAGTAAACTTTAGTACAGGTAAAAAGGTAGAGCTGCTGTCAGGATCCTTGGTCAGTTGGGACTTTTTTCGATGCGACGCATCTCTTTCAGCAGTGCGGCCTCCACTTTCGCGGACTGGCGTTCCCCTCGCGCAACACGGCTGACGTACGACGGGTCGATCCCTAATTGCTTTGCGATTCTGCTGTAGATACCACGGTACAGGCTTAGTCGATTCAACTTTGGGTTTTTGTTATTATCCAACGTCATGATTCGTGACCCGCTGTCCTGGTCAGCGTGGCGCGATCGAGACCACGTTATCCGAGGGACAAGGGTGGGTGCCTTTTTTTGGAGTTATAACTCTAATGTTAGCGAGAATAGCTCCGGCATCAAGCCCTGTCAAGGACTGATATGCGCGCTGGTACCAGGCTGGCAAGACCAGAGTGGGCTACACAAATCGAACGGCTGCGTGAGCGACTGCACTTAAATCAGGCAGGGCTCGCACGTTTGCTCAACGTTTCTCCAATGGCGGTCTCACGCTGGGAGCGTGCTGTCAACGAGCCGGAAGCTGCTTACTACATCCACATGGGAACTCTCTCCGGAGATCCCGATTGCTGGTACTTCTGGCAGCGTGCAGGATTGCCAGCGAGCGATCTAAAACGCGCTCTGCGCAAATCGCGAACCAACAAGAACCCCCAAGCCGCGGTTGCGGAGCTCGAGAACCTCGCCGTTCCGCTGCTCGGAGTGAGAGCTGGTACTATCGAGCCCGGAGACAACGATCCCAACGTTGATCGTAGTCCGATCGTCGCCAGGGTGATGGCTCCGAGTGACTGGAGCGAAAACAAGCAGAGCGTCCGCTGTATGCGCGTTGCCGGCGAGGGCATGGCTCCTCTGATTTCCGATGGCTCTGTTGTTGCGGTCGATCTGTCGCAATTCGACTCCAGCAAGCTAAACAACATGATTGTTCTCGCATGGCACAAGGACCACGGTTTGCTCATTCGCCGTCTCAAGAGATTTGGAGCTGCTGAAGTGCTGGTTGCCGATGCAGATCGCAACGAGGCCAACACGCTGACTCTGGATCGCAATTGGCGTGTGCTCGGACGCGTGGTCTGGTGGCTGTCGCAGGCGAAGTAGCACTACTTCGTTCCCTTGCTTTTGCTCCACGATCCTCAAGTGGCAAATCCGTGCCCTTTATCCTTGCTATCCTGATTGTTGAAGCTCGTCAACAAGATTGCATTTGTGGGAGGCCTTTTAGTATCGGCCTATTCAGCCTCTCCTCCATTGGCTCTTGCATTAGGACTGGGGCTTGCTCTGGCACTGGGCAATCCGTTTCCTGAATTCACCTCCCGCTGGTCCAAGTTGCTGCTGCAAGTTTCCGTTGTCGGACTTGGCTTTGGAATGAGCCTCCCTGAAGTGCTTCATGCCGGACGTACGGGTTTCCTCTACACATTGATCGGAATCAGTTTTGCTGTGGCTTGCGGACTCATTTTGGGGCGCGTTCTGTCAGTGGAACGAACGCCATCGCTTTTGATTTCTGTCGGCACTGCGATCTGTGGAGGGAGTGCGATCGCGGCCGTTGGACCGGTTGTGGATGCCGACGACCATGACATGGCCATTTCTCTCGGGACTGTGTTCATTCTGAACGCCGTCGGATTATTCATATTTCCACCTGTTGGCCATCGGCTTGCGTTGTCGCAAAGCCAATTTGGGATCTGGTCTGCGCTGGCGATCCATGACACCAGCTCGGTCGTCGGCGCGGCTGCACGCTACGGAAGCGTAGCCTTGGCGGTTGCGACTACCGTTAAGCTCACCCGCGCACTCTGGATCGTGCCAGTAACGCTCACCGTGGCTGCATTAAACAAGCACAAAGCACGCGTTCAAATGCCTTGGTTCATCTTGTTCTTTCTATTGGCTTCAGTCGCAAGAAGTTACTCTCCGCAATCTTTGATTCCGGCTTATGGTTGGTTGTTAATGGCAGCCAAAATTGGACTGGCTGTAACGCTATTTCTGATTGGCAGCGGTTTGTCGCG
>AP72_2010_repI_A01DRAFT_1000236_pt1 | contig 10208 bp, 10 predicted proteins | sample AmaPasreplicIA01_FD_9191 | JGI IMG/M metagenome (IMG submission 9191) | reverse complement strand
GCAGTAGGAGTATTCTTTNCTCCTGACTTCGCATCACGATCTTTATTATATTGGTCTCTCTGAGCTTGTGTTTCTTTTCCGCGCAATCTATCCCATATAGATGGTTGTCCTTGTGATTGCTGAGCTTGTGGCTGTTCTTTTGTGCCAGTTCCGCTCTTTTCCTTATCGCTAACCTCACCACTAGCGCCATCTGGCGTTACCTTAATAGGCGGTAAATTAGATACATCATTACTTACATTAGTAAGACCGGCACCTTTGACGCTCGCGTGCTGATGCGGTTCACGCATACCAGGAACAATTGCTGCCGCTCTCGACAATGGTAAGTTCTTTGGGTCGAATGGCTCTGGCGCTGGTATCTGCGGAGCTTTCGACTGCCCATCGACTCCTATCTCCTTACCAATAACATCAGCCTTCTTAACTGAAGGTGATGTAGAGTTCTGCATAGCAGGAGCCGCAGCCTTTGGTGAATTACCAGCAGCACCACTACCAGGAGAAACTGGTGGAGTAGCCTGTTGCTGATTATTAAACTTAGCTGGGTCTACATCGTTTCCAGCATTTGTGTTTACCGCCTTTGTACTTCTTCCATCACTACCACCAGCGGCCTTTGATGGCTGTAAAGTATCATTAGAAGCCTTTGGCAACATCTGCGGAGCCGCGCCACTACCAGTTGAAGGCGTTGACATCTTCGCGCCGGGAGTAGACATCTTAACACCAGGAGTGCCAAGTATCTTATTAACTGTCTTTTCAGCCTTCTCTGGGTCCATTTTTGATTGAGCCGTCACCTTATCAGAAGTAGGCTTCTGTTGTCCTAACTTCTTCTTAGGCGGCGTCTCTACATCACTGTCATCTTCCTTCCCAGAAAGGTCTGGTGTCTGAAATGAAAGAGAAGACTTCGGCTCATCACTATTCGATGGATTTGTAGGATTTTGTGGATTAGTGTACTGTGTCAATGGTCCTTTATTTAACATATTAGTTGTAGTAGTAGCTGGACCAGAACCCTGTTTAATAAGCTTTATATTAGACTCAGTATCTTCCTTAATCTTCTTCTTTCCACCACTTTCTCTTGATACTCCCATACCAGTAGGAGTATCTTGTTGGTCTCCCTGATTAGGAACAATAGCTGTTTTTGGTGGTGGCGTTCCTGAAAGTGTTTGTGCTTTCGGTACAGGCTCACGTCCAACTGAAACTTTTCTTGCAGGAGTCTGTCTACCCATGAATTGACCGCCATCAGACGTGCCAATAGCTTCACGCACCATTATATTCAAAATTGTGTGCTCAAGACTTCTGTACTTATTTGTCATCTTTTGACTTTCCAGCCTTCTTCATAGCTTTCGCCATTTCCTTACGCTGTACATATTTAACAGATTCTCCATTCTTTGCAGTAGCAACAGTTCCTTCTGGTGGGGTAATCTGTCCCTTATATGAATGTATCCAGGGATTACCAGCATCCAATCCCTTTGCTATTACTTCGCTTGCATCGCTTATGTGCTTGTGTAACTTAAGAGCCTTATCAACATTAATTTCATTAGCAAGTAAATGAGTAGTCTTACTCGCATGGTCAGATGTTCTCTGCCTCTTCCACTTCTCATTAGTTATACCATCCATTCTCTTTCCATAGTCACGATTGAGAGAAGATATTAAACTTTTTGAATCGTATGGTTCACCTTTTGATATTTGGTCATTAATATGCTTGACAATCTCAGGAGCATGTGTCATCATTACATCCATTGCTTCTGGCTTCATAGTTCTGTATAACTTCGTTGCTGCATCTCTATGCTTAAGAAACTTACCCATATCTGCTGAATCATACTTGCCACCTTCTGCTCTATTATCCATATGATGAACATCAGGATGACTAACAAACTTAGATCTTGTCTTCTTATCAATTGGCATAGCAACCCCTTGAGGGTCAAACATAGTATGCGTCATAATACCATATTTGGAATTTCTAACCAATTTTCCTTCTGGCGAGTCATGCTTTGCAGAAAGGACCATCTGTCCTGGCTTGAAATGATAATGGTTGTCTTTATCAATAATACTATCTGGCGTATGCAAATGATTACCTTGAAACACAACTCCAGGGTGACTTTCCTTCGGCATAATCTTAGGCAACTCATGTAGAGCCGCTATCATCTGTGCAGCCAACTTAGGATTATTTGCATGATTATTTACAACATCTTCTGGCGTATAATTAACACCCGACTTACCTTTCGGCGTCGATACAAAAAACTTACCAGTATGTGGATGCATACCAAAAATCACTGGCGTTCCATCGACATGTCTGGTATATTCGTGCTTAGATGTTCCACCAGTCAGCATGTGATGCCCATCATCCAAAGCTTCAGCCGCTCCGTGAACACCCTTATGACCGTTATGTAAAATAGAATCGCCAAGATGTGGAATATGTTTTTCTGGACTTGCCAGATTCATCTTATGTTCTTCTTCAACCAAAAAACGAGAAAATAACAACATTAACACTCTCCAGGACCATAAAAGGCTTTACCACCATGCATAGATTCCTTGTTCGCAATGCCAAGCTTACCCTTACTATCTTTTTTTGCTGCTGGCTTTTTCTTCTTGGGCTTATCTTTTTCCTCTAAGACGAGAAAATCCTTAAATCTATACACCTTACTACCTTTATGTTTTTAAGAATATTTATGAAAATAAGGCTTTATACAACGTCTATTGTCCAGAAGTCTCCAGTAAGATTATCATTTTCAATATAATCAATTGGCATTGTTCCGTATCCATTATCTCCCCATTCTTCGCCCCATGAGTTGCGGATAATTACATAATTACCTGTCTTAGCCACTCCAACGATAAGCATACAATGTCCGCCAATATGCTTACCATGTGGCATCTTGATATTACCTGTTTTGATAACATCATCATCCTGAAGATTTTCATACATCTCGAAACCAAACACGACCGGCTTTCCCTGCATAATGGTGAACATTATGTCAGCGGCGGTCGAAGAGAGACGGCTATATTTTGTGATGATCTCTTTCTTAGCGTCGTCATACGCCTTCTGGGGCGGCTCACGCTGGATGTTCTCAACAAGGAAGGGTAGGTCTGCATCGGGCGCTGAGCCCCATCTGGACAAGCCTTTGAAGGCGTCACGGATTTCCGCGCCGTCATCCTTATCCGTGCAATTGCCAAGGAGACGAGCGTTCCAATAAAGGAATAACTTAGATGGTTTGAATTCTGGCTTTCCCTCTTTCTTGTGCATGTACTCTATGGCCGCGCCGACAGCCATAGAGGTACATGAATTCGTATGATATTGTTGGTAGATAGGCGGAAAGAAACCTGTTTCCCTTAAGTCGTGATTCCAGTCTCCAAACTGGCGCTTAGCTCTGTAGTCTCTTGGATCTGGTTTATCACGCCGCCAGCCCCCGCGCATCATGTTCGCGCAAACTCCCCGAAAAATTTAACTAATGGTTGTGTGTCCATATTTCACCTGAATTGTTTGAACTTATCCTTATCATATTTAGCCCTTGGCTTAGCTACGTTGACTTCCTCCTGAATAATGTCTTCCTGTGCCGAAGCTTCAGCATCATAGAAACGCATCTTCATATAATCAGCGCCAATCACGAACTTCTTATTAATATTCGGATTGCCATATCTGTTCTTTAACTGTTTAACCATAATCTGATTGAGTTCAAGCAAATCCTCAGAAGAGATAAGGGCCACCATAAAGTCTGCTGTGGCCGGTAGGCCGAAGCTTTCCGCTGTATCCTCCATCCCTACGTCAGAAGATGTGTAGCCGCTCCTGGTAAGCTGTGTGGCCGATATGATAGGAACGTTCATCTCCACTGCAAGGCCACGCAGTTCTTCTGCAATGGCTTTGATATAGGAATATGAGTTCATATTCGGCGTTCCGTGCTTATACCGAGATGACGTACACAGATTAATATAATCTACATACACGACATCTGGCTTAAACTTTTTCTTAATCTTCATCTCGTGCAAAAGATGCCTGAAATGACCAGCGCCCGCGCATGATGTTGGATATTCCTTAATGTATAGTTTGCCACTCTTTATCCGAGCTTTCAACCTATTCATTCTCTTATCATAATCTTCTTTCGAAATCTTACGAAGAAGATCTATGGAAACATCCAAAAGATTAGCGTCAATACGTTCTGCTATTCTTTCCTCTGACATTTCAAGAGTAATATAGAGCACATTATGACCCATCTCCATATGGTGCGCCGCCATATCACACATGAACATAGACTTACCGACATTAACACCGGCAAGAATAATGTTAAGCGTCTTGGAAGGAATGCCACCATTAGTTATTTTGTTTAGTAAGTCCAGATGAAAAGGTATTCTCTTTTCCTTTTTGCGATAAAACTCGAACCGAGCTTCCGCATCCTGGATGAAGTCATGCCCAATGTGTGTATCGAATGATACAGCCAAGGCATCAGATAGTATCTGAGGAATAGCACCCTTTGAGTAGTTCTTATCTTCACCTTCAGTAATGGATATAGACTGAAGGAGAGCAAGATGTAAGGCTCTGTTCTGACACCATTCTTCGGTAGTGTCTGATAGATAGTCGATATCATAGACTTGTGTTAGTTTAAGGTCTCTAAGCAGCGCCTTTGCCTGATTGAAGTCGCTCTGATTAAGGCCGGTCGATTTACCAAGCTCAATCTGAAGAACCTCAGTCGATGGAAAGGCATTATATTTGTTTACATACTCATTAGCTAACTCATAGACAACACGAAAAGATAGCTCCGTAAAGTACTCAGACTTTAAAAACGGAGCTACTTTTCTTCCAAATTCTTCGTTGAATATTAAGTTAGTGAGTACGAGCTTTTCAACGTCGCTCATACACTACCTGTCAACTTGTGTTATCTCATATGTTGAAGATGTGCCTTTGTCAGAATCTTCTATCGTAATAGTCTGACCTACCTGACAACTGTTGTCGGGAACATTTACAGAAATAGTTCCACTATCATTATCTGCTGTCACTCTATCCAAGTTTATACCTTTCTTCTATCTTTTTTGCTAAATCTGTTTCTTTTAACATCTTATTCCAGAATACATCATCATTGACTACATCTGACTGTCTGAAATTAGCTGTTCCTTCTGCTGCTCCTGCTACCTGATACCATCCTTTCTTTGGACTAACTATATGTCCAGTTTCAACTGCTACATCGAAAAGACCACTCCACCTATGAACGCCCTTTTCAAAACTTACGGTAATCGGGATTTTAGACTTTTCTTTGACATAACGGGACTTCTCAACGTTGATAATAAAATGGTATCCAGGAACAGATCCGCCATCGATAGGCTTATCCTGCTGACGACCGACAATCCAAACCGTATCGGCAGAATAGAAGCCGCCAGTGCCGCCACCAACTATATCTCTCGGATACAAGCCCATTTCCTTGTAAGTATGATTGACTGCTATCATTGGAATATCTTTGATAGTCAAGTGCGGCGTCACCATACGAAACAGGCTCTTTAACTGCTTCGCGCGCGTCATATCAGCGACCGCCTTCTGATTTAGCGTATCCTCTACTTCCTTCTTGGACGCCAGATTACCAATAGAATCTACAATGATAAGAAGATGGTCATCACGCGATAAATCATTCAACTGCTGAAGAAGGTCGAACTTTAACTGTTCGATATCTGTTACTGGTGTATGGACAACTGAATCCATATTAATACCGAACGTCTTAAAGTAAGTTGGAGTTGTGCCAAATTCAGAATCATAAAAGAGCACGAGACCATCTTTATACTTAGATAGAAAGGCTGCCGCCAACAAGAGCGAGAAGCCGGTCTTGAAGTTCCTACTCTGACCAGCTATCATAGTAAACCCAGGAGTAAGCCCACCATCAATTCTACCTGCCAGCGCCGCATTAATCATCGGCACAGTCGTCGGTATCATATCCTTGTGAGTGTATATCTTGGATTCTAATAAAGTTGAAGTAAATTCGACAGTTGAATTCTTAAGTATCTTTTCTTTTAATTTGCTCATTAGAATAACCTTGCTACTTTTACTACGTTCCAGCCGATGACATCAGTTAATGACTTCAGCGGCCCAAGAAATGTCTTCTCGAATTGCAATTCTCTATCAATATAGTTCTCCAAATCAAACTCTTTCGGCAACGGTCCTGGTGAAGCGATGCACGTATCATAGATTGGATTTGGATATTTCAGATAACAGAACTTAATCTTATCACCATTATAAATTGGCGATAAGTTCTTGAGATTATACTTCTCTATTAGATAGTTGTAATTAATTGCAGACTTCACCTGAATAGGTGTGCCTTTTAGGTAACGTGTCTTTTCCTTTCCTACGTCGCTATAGTGGTCTATTCTATTAACCGAACGTGGCAAAGCTATGACCTCGAATGGAGACTGATTAAACTCTGCACGGAACTCCTTAACATATTTGATAAGGTCATTTTCCGTTCCATTCATAATAATACCAATGGCTTTTTTAAGAGCTTCCCGACAATACTTAGGCGTTGAAGAACGTATCGTTTCTATGCCCATCATCTTGAGTTCGGGCGTTTTAAGCTGAAGCCCTTCATTGTTCAAGACGTTGAGAATATACATCTTCTTCGCGCGCCACAGACCTTTCGTAGCAATAACTTCTCTCTTCATAAAGAGCTTTTGCTGGTAAGCCTGTGTAATCAGACCAAACGCTTCAAATGCCTTAGTAAGTAACGGCTGAATGACCTCATTGCAGTACTTATCAATCGCCTTACATATCTCCAAATCAGTCGGTCTTGAGCCGTCATAAGTGGACAACGAATCAGCGAATTTCTCCATACAAAGATAAACAGAATCCGTGTCAGAAGCGATTACATAATCTATCCCCTTTGTTTCAAATGTCTCATTGAAATGTTGGTTCAAAACCATATCGACAAACTTGATAACAAGCTGGCCGGTCGTAGTAACCGCCTCTCCGTTATCATAGTTGAACCACCTGTTATAGATATTTAGGAGCGCTCCATAGAGCCCATTCATTTGAACTTTCTTGGTCTTCTGTTTGTTATCGTAGCGAGATACTTCCTGACGAACTTTGATGATTTCTTCTTCACCAGCTTTCTCGTGTAGAAGTTTCTCCACGGCTTTCTTCGCCGCAGACATTTTCTTCTTATTACTATCACGGTCTGTAAACTTTCTCTCTGATAACGCGGGCATAAACCCTTGAAAATCAATTCTATATTTACATCCGTTAGCCGTTACCGCACAGTTCGCATGTGCATCGGTATAATTCTTTACAAGCGTACCATTCTTAATAGAATAAGCTTGTGGAACCTTGACCTTTTCAATGACCAATTCGCCGATCTCAGGATTAAAAGTCTTTGTCTCAGCGTCCATTTCGGCCATAGGTAGCGGCCAAATACGTCCAAGATAAGTCTCAGGCGAAATGTTGTAACCCATGATAATATGAGGATACAGCGACGTAAGGTCGAAAGAAACTACCCAATTAGACAGTCCTTTCTTAGGCTCTTTGACATAACCACCAACAATTCTTCTACGAGAATGCTTCTTTAGAAATGGAACGACAATATTTCTGTCCAGTAGATAGTTATGAATAATAACATCCCATGGACGGATAGTCGTCATAACATCGTTGTAGTTGCACTTAGCATCATATGCCATCTCTTGGACAAGCTCAATATATTTAAGCTTGTCCTCCAGGCGTTGAACAAGTTCAACGTCCATGATATTATATTCTATAAACTTCTGATAGTTATTGCGGTAGAGGGAGATAAGACTACCATATTCTGTGTAGTCAATCTTGCTTTCTCCCAATTCTTCAGTAGAGATATACTTAAGTGTATACTCCTCCTGGTTTTTAAGTGAAAATTTCCTGTAAATCTCAAGATAATCGACAACCGCAATCCCCTGTATCTCATAGGTTACATTCGTTCTACCACGCGCTTCTACTTCTCTCCTATAGACATGCCCCCATGGAGATAACTTATTATCTAAATTTTCTCCTTCGAATATCACGAGAAGACGATGCACCAGATATGGAATATCGAAGAACCGAACATTCCATCCTGTTACTATGTCAAGGTCAAGCTTATCCCAAATTCTAATAAAGTCACGAAGCAATTGCTTTTCATCAATACACTTATAATAAACAACATCTGCTCTATTATTATAAAAATCTCCACAACCAAAGACAAGCGTTTTACCATGAGCCTTTAAGCTTATAGCCGTGATTTCTTTCGCTGCATCTTCAATGGATGGAAAACCTTCATCGGACGCGACTTCGATATCAAGAATACCGACACGAATTAACTCTGGGTCAAACTCAATGTCGCCCGGAAAAACTTCATTTAAGAAAGCATATTCAAAGGATGTTAGACCATAAAGATTAAATCCAGTAACTTTCTCGTATGTTTCGACATATTCTTTTGCAGCATCAATAGATTCAAAACGCTTTTTGGTGACTGGTCTTCCGGTAATAGTCTTGTATTTTCCCTTCTCAGAATCAATGAAGAGAAATGGCTTATACTCATGCTTAAGGTGGATTCTTTTTCCATCTTTATATCCGCGATAACACACTGAGTTTCCACGAACAAAACTACTTGTATAGAAAGATGACATAAAATAATCCTTGACAGTTTAATTGGTCTATGGTAGAGTACTCATACTACCAATAGAAAAGGACCAAAGTATGGCATCAAAGCCAAAGTCGAAATCACGCGCTGTTCGATGGACAGAAGCGTGCGGGAAAGCTCTTGACGCATTTACGGCTCTTGAAGAAGCTTTAAGTAATCTCGAAGGAGCAATTTCTGATCTTCGCGGCGTTCAAGAAGAATACGAGGAATGGAAAGATAACCTTCCTCCAAACCTTCAATCATCGGCGCTTGGCGAAAAACTTGAAGCTGTCTGTGGACTTGCGATTGAAGACATTCATAGTGATCTTCAAACAGCAATCGAAGACGCTCAGGGCATCATCGATGAAGCTAACGAAATCGACCTACCTCAAGGGTTTGGTCGGGATTAGGAGACTAAATGTATTCGATGACTATCGGGCCGCTCAATCTCTCAGACCTATTCTTCAATTACGACCATACCCATATGGACGCCTATTGGAAGGGTCTAACTCCCAAAGAAGCCATAACAGTGGCCTTCCTCCATATCAAGGAAGACCAGACCGAGGAGTTTGAAGCGGCTCTAGCAAAAGACGTTGAAAATTTCTGCATGTCTCTTCCGACAGAGTATATTGATGCAGAATTCAAAGAATGGCTGAAGAGAGACTATTTGAAGCGACTCTAGAACCACCGAGCGGGCCGCAAGCCCGCTCTTTCTCGCCAAAGGGAACCAGAATGAAGCCTCTTATCAAGTGTAACACTCTATCCCCAATAACCAGGGAACTTATCGTCCAGACAATGAGAGAAACCGGCTGCACTTTTGATGAAGCCAAAGACCATCTTAAAGAACACAGCAGAAATTGCACCTATTGGATTAACGACTTCTACCAAGTGGAAGTTAGACCATGTGGCGAGCAAGCTGTTGTTCTCAATATTCGCCGCCGCGATGGGAAAGCTATCATGCGCGACTGGCGGCACTTCCAGGCAATCAAAAACCAACTCGTTGGGGAAGAGTGCGAAGGCATTGAACTCTACCCTGCCGAAAGCCGCCTTTGGGATACCTGTAACAAATACCATATCTGGTGTGTTACAGATCCAACATTTCGGTTTGGATTCGGATATCAAGGGCGGCAAGTCTCTTATGATACTTCCAACAACCATGTTCCCGGTCTTATGCAAAGGAAAAACAAACCATGAACGTTAAAATAACAAAGAAACAAAGACCTAAAGATACTGTCAAGGTGGAGCTAACCATGGACGTATTTGGACTTTGTTGTTTTGCCGAACTACTCAAAGCCAATGGATCGCCAGCTTGGGTTCGATTAGCAAACACCATTGAAACAATGGTGCCAGAAATGAAAAGATACCAAAAAAAGGAGTCCGCTTAACTATTAAAGTGGTTGAACCACTTGACCGCAATCTGGCCTCGCTTCGTCCATTCAAGGTGCGAAGCGGGGCGCTCGTAATAGCGGCACATATTGTACCCTGCCTGAAACGCCGTCTCGGCGTCCTTGAGCTTCCTATGGGCCAATAGCTCTACATGCTGAAGCTCCCATAAAGCGCCCTTACACTGCTCCGTAATATCACCATGCTTCATGTCGTGGTGCGAGCCTTCCCATATCACGTTGCGGCGGT
>AP72_2010_repI_A01DRAFT_1000235_pt1 | contig 10227 bp, 8 predicted proteins | sample AmaPasreplicIA01_FD_9191 | JGI IMG/M metagenome (IMG submission 9191) | reverse complement strand
GGGAGCAGTCGTGAACGCCGCGGGCCAGCGCGGCGGGCTGACATCGTTGTTCGTGCGCGGCGGGGAATCGCGCTACAACAAAGTCATCGTCGATGGCGTGACGATTAACGAGCCCGGCGGGACATTCGACTTCGGTACATTGCCTCCGGGTCAGGCCGATCGCATGGAGTTTGTCCGGGGCGCGCAGAGCACGCTCTATGGCTCCGACGCGATGACCAGCGTCGTGCAGATGTGGACGCGCACGGGGAGTACTCACACTCCCGATCTTGTCTTTGGCGCCGATGGCGGAAATTTCTCGACAGCGCACGGGTACGCGTCGCTCGCGGGCGCTCGGGGACGATTCGACTACAACCTGTTCGGGGATCAATTCAACACGCAGGGCTCTTACACCAACAACGCGTTTTCGGATTCTCTACAAGGAGGGAATGTGGGAGTCGCGCTCAGCGACCATGCATCGTTGCGTGCGCGGGTGCGACACTCCAATTCCCATACGGAAGTGCCCGGCGAGTGGAACTTCAACGGATACGTTCCGTTGGTTCCGGTCAATGGATTTTCTGAGCCGTATGAGCCGCTGCAGCCGAATCCGTATCAGTGGTCGCAACTCAATAGCCTGCTGGGAAGTGTGGAACTTTCTGTTGCTGGTCCGGGCGGCTGGCAGCATCGCCTGAGTGGATTCGACTACCTGTATCGCTACTCGAATCACAACCCGAGCGATCCGATGCGGGTGAATACTCAGGATTGCGGCTTTGGGGGTCCACCCACTCCCTGCCAGATTGATTTTCCTTCGCGGGAAGTGGACCGCATCAACCGCGCCGGCGTTGAGTATCAGGGAGATTATTCCAAGAGGAGTTGGTCGCACACCACTTTCGGATATCGCGTGGAGAATGAGAACGGATTCGTGGGCGATCTGAATTTTGGCCAAACGCACGGACAGCGACTCAACCAGGATGCATATGTTCAGCAGCAATTTGTGTATGGTCCGTTCGTCCTGATTGCCGGCGGGAGACTGGTGCACAACAGCGCGTTTGGGAACACCGGTGTTCCGCGCGTGGCTGCGACGTGGCAAGTGTGGGACGGGAATTCCATTTTCGCTGCGACACGACTTCGATTCTCTTACGCGACTGGATTCAAGGAGCCGCGTCTGGAGGAGACGTTCAACGGGATTCCTCCGAGTCCGTTCAATCTTCCCAACACAGGGTTGAAGCCGGAGCGCTCGCGATCGTTCGAGGCCGGACTGCAACAAGACCTTTTTCAGGGAAAGGCTGTGCTGATTGCGACTTACTTCAACAACCTCTTTCACGACGGGATCAATTACGTGGAAGTGGATCCGGTGAACTTTGTCGGTCAATACGTGAACGTCAACAAGTGGCTGGCACACGGCGCAGAAGTGGGTTTGCAGGCGAAGTTGCGGCCGCGGTTGCTGCTGAACGCGGCGTATACCTACACGTCGACGCAGATCCTGGATAATCCTGCGCCGGTGGATCAGCAGTTTAATCCGGGATCACCGCTACTAAGGCGTCCGAAACATGCGGCGACTGAGACGTTGTCGTACCTGGGATCGCGGTGGGGAGCGAATCTGGGAGCGAGTTTTGTGGGGCGCCGGCCAGACGATGATTTTTTTGGATTCAACATTGATCATGCGGCGGGATATGTGCGGGTTGACTTCGGAGGATGGTACGAGGTGCATCGGCGGGTGACGACGTATGTGAATGTCGAGAACGCGTTGGATCAGAGGTACAACGAGGTGGTGGGGTATCCGGCGCTGGGGGTTAATTTCCGCGCGGGGGTGCGGTTTCGGGTTGGGGGAGAGTGAGGGAAACGTCGTTCGTCGTTCGCTGAGACCCCAAAGTCAAAATCCCCACTCAAGCCAACTTCGGGCTTGAGTGGGGCACCCGATTATTCTTAGATGAGAAGGCTAACGACTAACGACCCGCGACTAACGACGGTTTTCTAGCTTACTTTTTGCGGGACTTTGGGAAGTGGGAGCGTGGCGGCTAGTTTGGCGCCGAAGTATTTGGTGCGGGCGTTTAGGAGTTTTTCGATTTCCACTTGCTGTAGAGGCTGCTGGCGCCCGAGGAGATGCGTGACAAGCGAGATCTGCGCGAAGTGTTCTACGGTTTCCATCTTCATGTAGGCGTGTTCGAGCGTGTCGCCGTAGGCAACGACTCCGTGATTCGACATCAGAATCGCATCGTAATTGGGGACGTAGGGCTCGAGAGTCTGCGCCAGTTCTGAAGTTCCGGGCGTGCCGTAGCGGGCCAGTGGAATGCATCCCAGGCCCATCACCACTTCGCAGACGAGAGGCTCGGTCAGGGCGATTCCGGCGGCGGCAAATCCGGTTGCAGTCGGCGGATGCGCATGGCAGATGGCCTGCACGTCGGGGCGCATGCGGTAGACGAGCAGGTGCATTCCGATTTCGCTGGTGACGTTGCGGCGTCCGGACACGCGTTGCCCTTCCATGTCGACGATCACCATGTCGGCGGGACGCATGGAGCCCTTGCTGACGCAGGTCGGGGTGACCAGGATGCGGTTGTACTTCAGGCGCACGGAGAGGTTGCCGTCCATGGCCGCGACGAAGCCCCTTTCGTGGAGCATTTGCCCGTACCGGACGATTTCTTCCCTATGTTTCCGTTCCGTTGGCATGCACACCTTAAGGGGAGATGACTAACAGCAGGCCGCACCCGAGCACCTTGGATAGTATCAGTTGGATTGTGGGGGAAACAATGTCAAATTTGTACAAGAATCGTTCTTGTAAAGGCTCGTAAAGGCATGCCGTTCGGCCCTGATCCTTATAATCAGGCTGCGTGTTGGTCTCAGAATTTCATTTCGATCTTCCCGAAGAGTTGATTGCACAGGAGCCTTTGGCGGACCGGGCTGGGTCGGGCCTTCTGCATTTGTCTCGCGAGAGCGGGGCCATCGCCGATAGACAATTCCGCGAGTTCCCCGACTTGTTACGGGCCGGCGATTTGCTGGTGTTTAACAACACGCGAGTCTTTCCCGCGAGATTGTATGGCCGACGCGGAGGGTTGAAATCGCAGCCGGTCAGTCGGCGAAATCCTGCCGCGCGCGAATTTCTTCATGGACGGATTGAAGTATTGCTCACCTGGCAATTGCAGCGCGATCCGAATGAGTGGGAGTGCCTGGTGCGTCCCGGGCGGAAGATTGGAGTGGGGGAACATCTCTACTTTGGAGAGCACGACGAACTGCAGGCGGAGGTGATCCGCCGCGGAGAGTTTGGGGAGCGGCATATCCGGTTTGTGCCGGTGGAAGACTTCTTCGCTCGAGTGGAAAAGATCGGGCATATTCCGCTGCCGCCCTATATCTCACGGGATGATTCCTCGGCGGATCGCGAGCGATATCAGACAGTGTATGCGCGAGAGCGCGGGTCGGTGGCCGCGCCAACGGCGGGACTGCACTTTACTCCGGAGATCCTGGAGAAGATCCGCGAACGGGGAGTGGAGACCGCCGAAGTCACGTTGCATGTGGGGTTAGGAACGTTTCAGCCTGTGCGGGTGGAAAAAGTTGAAGATCACGAACTGCACTCCGAGGCGTATTCGATTTCGGCGGATGCGGTGGAGAAGATTGCGCGGGCGCGAGACGAATCGCGCCGTGTGGTAGCGGTGGGGACGACGACTGTCCGCACGCTGGAATACGCTGCGCAGCAATCTGGTGGCGAGGTGCGGGCGGGGTCGGGGGAAGCGAAGCTGTTCATCTATCCCGGATACAAATTTCAGGTGGTGCAGGCGCTGCTGACGAATTTTCATCTGCCGGAGTCCACGTTGCTCATGCTGGTGTGCGCGTTGGGGGGGAAGGAAAACGTGTTGCATGCGTACCGACATGCGGTGCGGGAACGATACCGGTTTTATTCTTATGGGGATTGCATGTTTGTGGAGTGACGGCGTCTTCGTCGGTAGTCGTTGGTCGTTCGCCTAAACCCTCCTCCATACCGGCTGCTAACGTCACTTCTCTTGGGAGTTGCCGCTTGTCCGGTTTGGGGGGACAATGTTCTGCCCGAGAGTCGCCTTTAAGGAGTAGCAATCGACCGGCGAGAGATGCTATTCGGGACCGCTGCATTGGGGTTGGCTGCACGAGTGGACTTCAGTTCCTTTCTGAATCCTCAACACATCGAAAACGGTGGTGAGCCTATGCCGGATCACTTTCGCATCTCTGACCGCGAGCGGGCTCATCTGCGAGGGTTGGTGAAGACCGTCGTTGAGGGAGCGGGCAGAACGGAATACGCCCCGCAAGGAAATCTCCTTTCTTGGCGCTATAAAAATACCGATGGCAGCGAAAACGGAGACTCTTACACCTCTGAACGCCTCAGGGCGGCTGCTCACAGTTGTTTCACGCGCGTCAGATGGCGCCACAGTCCAAAAGGATTATCAATACGATGACAAAGGAAGGCTCGTAAGCGTCACGAAGAGCGACGGGGAGCACACGACCTTTGAATATGACACGGCGGGGCACAAGACCGAGACCCGTGTGCTCAGGAAGAAGAGCGACCAGCTCGGATTTACGGCTATCGGTATGGATGCTGCGTTCGCCGATACTGACGGAAGTTTGTTATTTGATTTCAGCTTTGGCCGCAACGCGAGCAGCTTCAAGACGGTGTACAACGAGCAGGATAAACCAACAGAAACCTACGCCTACGATGCGGACGGGCATCTTTTGGGTCGATTAATCCGTAAGTTCGACGACAAAGGGCGAATCTGCGGGACGAAAGAGGTGATCGACGATCCTCTTTCCAGGTTCCCAGTGGATCAACTCAATGAAATGATCGGGCAAGCGACGGCGCAATCCGGAGTCACACGCGATGAGGTGAGGTCGCAGCTATCAAAGCAGTTTGCGGTGATCCACGGTGGATCGGACAAAACCTACATCTATGATTCCGACGGGCGCATTTCGAAGATGACTTTTAACACCGGAATGTTCGGGACCACCACAGGAACCTACGCTTACAACGATCACGGCGACGTGATCCTGAAGCACACTGTGATGGTGATGGATGCGCGTATTCCTCCGGGAGTTCCATTCCACGTAGATGAAAACGGCAAAGTAATTCCCGATAAGGCGCCCTCCGAATCGCATATACCGACCGGTCTTGAAGAGCCAAGAGACACTCAATATAGCTATAGCTACGATGGCCAGGGCAACTGGGTAGAGAAAACTACGACTTTTTCAAAGGAGTCGTCATTCACGACTCGCCGCGAAATTACGTACTACTGACCCCTGCGCACGCGTAAGTCGAAGCTTAAGCGGTGCGCGCCAGTTTTCTCGGCTCGGGCTTGACCACCGGAATCCGCTTGTAGCGATTCAGGACACGGCGCGCACGCTCGATCAGGCGGTCGAGTCCTTGTAGCGCTTCGGGCTGCTGGATCAGTACCGGGAGATTTGTCCATCTCTTCATGATTACTTAGATTGTGGTTCGAAGAAGAGCGATTCGCAATCGGGAGAGTGCTTGATTACCGAAGTAACTATAACCAGGCCACGGATTTCACGGATTTCTTACGGATAAACCTGAAGAATGATCTATCTGTGGTGATCCGTGAAATCCGTGGCGTTCGAACGCGGACTGGCACAGGCGAGCCGAGTACAATTGGTGGCCATTATGGAGCCGCGGCCTGATGTGATTGTAGATTTCGTCTTTGAAGACGGGATGCTGTACTTCGGCGTGCAGAATATCAGTCCTGTGCCAGCGGTGAAGGTCCACGTTGCGTTCGATCCTCCATTCAGAGGACTCGGCGGCAATGCTTCGATTCCGGAACTTCCATTGTTCCGCAACATCGAATTTCTGGCACCGTCTCGTTCGATTCGCACCCTTCTGGACTCCAGCGCCGCGTACTTCGCCCGGAAGGAGCCCGAGCACATAACCGCCACGGTTTCTTACTCTGACCGCTCGGGCGAGAAATTCTCGAGTACGATGCGACAGACGCGCTTAGTTAGCATTCCGCCTCCCGGGGTGGGGGAGGAATTATATCCTCATTTCGGCAATTAACAGGTGAATTCGAGCAAGGTCGGATCGATCATCGCTTGCTCGCTTCCATCCAGTGGAGTGGAACCATTGCCCGGCGATTGACGATTCAGGGATCGATCGGGGACTGATCTTGTCCCAAGTGCTGTCGGAATAGGTTCAAAAACAAAACGGGCACCGCGACGGGTGCCCGTTTTGAAACCAAGCATCGACACTGGCCCGGAAATGGGTCGTGCTCATCGGTTCTGGAAGCCAGGCCGGTTAGCGTTTGCCTCCGACCAGCGAGCCGGAGATGATGGCATCCCGCATTTGCGCTTGCAGGTCCACTACAGTCGAGGGCGAATGGGGCAGCAGAATCGTGTTGCTGTCGGCGCCGATTTCCTTCAAAGCATCGAAATAGCGCGCCATCATGATCAGCACCATGGCGGCGCTGGGCGTGACTCCTTCCACGCCTTGTTCAAAGTCTTTGAGCGAATCGCGCAAGCCGTCGACGATCGCCTTCTGCTCACCGGCCACGCCCTCGCCGGCGAGGATCTGCGCTTGCTTCTCGCCTTCTGCTTTCTTTACTAGCAGGATCTTGTCAGCCTCGGCTTTCGCTTCGGTTGCTACTTTCTCCCGCCTTGCTGCGTTGATGGCATTCATGGCAGACACGACTGCGGGCGAAGGCTGAATCCGGATGACCAAAGCGTTCTCGATCGAGTATCCGAATTTCGACATCACATCGGTAAGGCTTTCCTTGATGCGGCGGGCGATGGTGTCTTCCTGCTTGTAAGTATCGTCCAAGTCCATTTTGGGGACAGCGCCAAGGATTACGTTCTCGACGTGCGCCTTGATCTGATCCTCGGGATCGTCGAGTTCGTAATATGCTTCTTTCACGCGGTGGGGCAGCACGAAATATTGCACGCGGACGGGAATCGTGACCGTCGCGTCGTCCTTGGTCTTGGACTGGACCTCCACATCCATGAGCTGCATGTTCAGGTCTTCGATGTACACAACCTTGTCGATGAAGGGAGTTTTCCAGTTGAGTCCCTCGGTTGCAATTCGCAGGAATTTGCCGAAGCGTTCCACGATGCCGGCTTGCTTGGTGTGAATAGTGAAGAAGGAGCTGAGCGCAGTGACCATCGCGATTGCTCCAACCGTCAGCAGAAGTATGGTGGTGACACTGATCCAATCCGGCATAGATAACTCGCCTTTCTACGAAGTGGGCTCTGTTCGCGTGGGGTCGCGAAAATATCTGAAGCTCGATTCCATTGTTAGGTCTTTGTCTTCCTTCTGGATAGGTGACGCTCGTAATCTATTGACTGCTCAAGACACCGGCGAGGGATTGTGGTCCGGTGTAACGACGATCTGTGGCTTTTGAGCCAAATAGCGAAGCGGGCACCTTTGCGGGTGCCCGCTTACGAAAATCGGCCAAAACTCTTTTAGAACTAGGCGCGCGCGCCGACGGCCGCCGGTTCGTTGGACGACACCGACTTTTCTTCACCGTTGGCTTTTTGCTGTCCCTGCTGGCCGCCCTTGCGGATGTCGATACCGCCTTTGAAGAAGGCGCCGTCTTCGATCGAGATGCGCGCGGCGATCACGTCGCCGGTCAGCGAACCGTCGCTGCGGATATCGACCCGGTCGCTGGCGGTCAGATTTCCGCGAACTTTGCCAAGGACAACGATCTCGCGGGCATTGATGTTGGCGGAAACCACGCCGTTGCGGCCAACCGTAACGCGATTGCCGGAAAGATTGATGGACCCTTCTACTCTGCCGTCTATATATAGCGACTCGGAACCGGTCACCTCGCCCTTGATCACGAGCGACTTGCCGATGGTCGCCTGGTCCGCAGTGGTCGTCGTGACCGGACGCGGAGCCGAAGGAGGCTCGGGTGCGGTCATCGAAGGAGCACTGGGGATAGACGTAGTTGGGCGCTCCGGCTCAGCGGGCCGGCCGGGTGTCTGGGGCTGATTTGTCGGCTTCCACATGGTGGGTACAGGATCCTTTCCTATTGTGTTGGATTAGGAGTTTGGCCGCACTTTGGTGACCAATCGCGATTGTACTCCTCTGTCTCAAATTGAGCCCTGTGGAAAACCCTTTCTTATCACGAAGGTAACCGGATCGGCACTCGACCGCCGGAGAGGTGCCGATAGTTGGAGCGGGCAGAGCAGGTGGGGACTTTTGTCCGCTAGGCGTCGAGTATCCGGGAAAAATTTGCGCGGAAAACCGGTTTGGTCTTGCAGGGAAGCGACCAGGGACCTAACGAGAAAAGAGCTGTGCCATGAGCCAGTTTTTTCACCGATTTCGTTATTCAAGATGAAGTCTAAAGGCGATTGGCAGACGGTCTCGCCTCGTTGGGATCACCAAAACTGGGGGAGCAAATGCGCAATACACTTCGTCGTGCAGTTCACCTGCGTACGCTCGCAGGCCTGTTTTTCTGCACAGTGTTGTCGATGTCATTGGTGGCGCAGGCGCCACCGAGCCAGGATACTTTCGCGAGCAGCGCCACGCCCAAGGTCAACTACGGGCCGAGCATTGCTTTGGTAGTGGGGCCGGGATCGACCAGCTATGTCCAGTTCAATCTCTCGGGAGTTCCTGCCGGAGCGATCGTCAGCAAAGCCACGCTAAGGCTCTATGTCGATGCAGTCGCGACCAAAGGGAGCTTTGACGTTTATCAGCTGAATAGCGCGTGGAGCGAGAACACGCTTACCTACAACACTCCGGCACCTGCGCTGGGGGCTTCGGCGACGGGCGGGCATCCTGTCGCGATTGGCGCCGGAAGCAACAATCAGTTTCTGCTGATCGACATCACTTCACTGGCGCAAGGATGGGTCAATGGAACGATTCCGAACAATGGCGTCGCGCTCGCACTCACCACGGCTGCGGGCACGTTTTCTTTCGACTCGAAAGAGAGCTTACTGACCGGGAATGGGCCGGAGTTGGAGCTTGCGTTTGTTAGTCCGGGACCGCAAGGGCCTGTGGGAGCTCAGGGAATTCCGGGACCTCAAGGACTGCAAGGAATCCAGGGGCTGGCTGGATTAACAGGGCCTCCGGGAATCGATGGGGCTATCGGGCCTCGAGGTACGCCGGGGCAAGGATTCACGTTTAAGGGTGCGTTTGATCCTGCGGCGGCGTACTTGCCATATGACGTAGTAACGTTCAACGGATCGAGCTACGTAGCGAAAGCTGCCACCAACCCAGGCGATGCTAATCCCGATGCAAATCCAGGCTGGGCGCAAATGGTAAAGGCGGGTCTTAACTGGCGCGGACCGTTCGTATGTGACGGGACCACGGTGTACAGACCCGGGGACGCAGTTTCGTATCAAGGGTCGTCGTATGTGGTTTCTGGATTTCCAATCGGGGGATGTGTGCAACCGCCGTTCGATCCGTGGCAATTGCTGGCGCAACAGGGTAATGCGGGGCCAACGGGAGCAGTCGGGCCACAAGGTCCACCGGGCGTGCAGGGAGATCGAGGTTTTCCGGGACTACCGGGTGCTCCCGGTGCGCAAGGAGCCCAGGGGATACAGGGAGTCCAAGGTGTGCCGGGACCTCCGGGTCCGGTCGGGCCGGCTGGCCTCGGATCGTTCAACGGCATGGAGGAATTCACCAATCCCATTCCGGGTACTAGTAGCCAAGTGCCAGTCGCTCCTTATACATGGACGGTTCCTGCAGGAGTCACGCGTGTGATGGTTGAGATGTGGGGCGCAGGAGGAGGTGGATCAAACGGTACGCCCGGTCCTGGCTTTGGTATAGGCGGGGGCGGCGGAGGGTACGCACGAGCCTTTCTTCGCGTTACACCTGGCACTGTCTACAGCATTCAAGTGGGTGGGGGTGGCGCAAACGGTCAAGCTGGGAACAACTCCAGTTTGGTGTTTGGCGGTCAAACGCTGATGATCGCTGAGGGTGGGGGCGCAACCGGTCTGTGGGGTTCAGCGAGTACAATTCCGGGTTTGCCCGCCATTGTGAGGGATGGGGGCACAACCGGAGGAAATGCCGGCGCCGCAGGGGCTAATGCGGGCGTTTGCCTCGGCCCTGACGGAATCCGGACAGGTCAGGGCGCGGGCTTTGGGGATATAACCAGCCATGCTTTCAGTGGGTATGTGCTGATCACGTGGTGACTTGCTGGGTAGTCCCCGACCCGATGAGCAAAAAACGGCGTCAGCCCGAAGCCCCGCGTTTTACGAGTCTGTTACGAAACGCGGGGCAAGAAGTTGAAAAAAGCGATGTTCGGTAACTCCGGGCATCGCTTTTTGCTTTAGCCGCGTCGGGCCTCNNTG
>AP72_2010_repI_A01DRAFT_1000232_pt1 | contig 10257 bp, 7 predicted proteins | sample AmaPasreplicIA01_FD_9191 | JGI IMG/M metagenome (IMG submission 9191) | reverse complement strand
CCGCCGCCTACGCGGAGTTCGACTGCCGTGCCATCGGCTCGCACTAGTATCGGCGGATTGTGTCCGGCATTACTGTAGGAGAGATTGCGCGACTCGGCGTCGATCACGGCAAAGAAGAACGACACGAATTTCCCGATGGGCATGATCTCGACGAGAGCTTCGTTCAGAGAGCTGCAGAGCTGCTGTGGATACACATCATGCGTAACTATGCTTTTCTCCAAACCGCGCAGACTTGCGGTGAGTAGTGCTCCGGGAACACCCTTCCCTGCCACGTCGGCGATCGAGACGGCAAATTTCGATGGAGTCAGCGTCGTCAGATGGCAGTAGTCGCCGCCAACGTAGCGCATTGAGCGCGAATCGCCACTCACGGTGATTCCATGTTGCGCCGGCAGACTCAGCGAAAGCAATTTGCGCTGAATCTCGACCGACTCCTGCTGCTCCTCTTCCAACTGCACTCTGGCCATGCGGGCCTGTTCGGCACGAGCAATCAGATCGCGTGACTTCTGAATCAGCTGCGAGTTAGTCCAGGGCTTCTGAATGAAATCTGAAGCACCCCGTTGCAGGGCCTCGACGGCTAATTCAATGGTACCCCATGCCGTGATTACCAAAACAGGAACGGCCGTGTTGATCTTGCGAATGCTTGAGATCAGATCCAGGCCCTCGGTTCCCGATGTGGTATCGAGGGTGTAGTTCAGATCCATGATAAGCAAATCGAAGTTGCTAGACCCAATCGCTTCGATTACTGCAGCAGGGTGCATCACCGTCTGTGACTCGAATCCCTCCAACTTGAGCAACAAGGAGATCGCGTGCAGGACATCCGACTGGTCGTCGGCGACGAGCACGCGCTTGGGTTTTGTAGTCACACTGGTTCCAATCGCTAACGAAGTGGAATACGAGTCCGTCACTGCAGTCTCCGATTCTGTGGGGAAAAACACGTGGGTCAATGAGCCTCTGGGTCTTTCATTTGGGTCCGTCACAGACGGGTCAGCTGCTCGTTACGAGCAAAAACCAAAACACCAAGATGTTTCGACTCCGGTCTCCCGCGCCCGTTGGAAACACGCGGGAACCCTCCTCCGCTCAACATGACTAATTCTTTGTGTAGATCGAAGGCATCTTGCAAGAAAAAGGGGTGCAAGCCCTGTGCCATCGATCGGTGTTGGAGTTCGAGGCCCTACAAGCTGCTAAATAGACTTGATTGTGGCACTTAGGGTTAGCAGCCGACTAAATAAGGGAAGGACACTGTTCGAATCTGAAACCTGGGGGGCGAAAGCGAACAGTCAGTCGCGAGCCCCTACCAACTGGGGTGGACCGTCGAGTACATAGCGGATCTTGCGAGCGAAGGCTTCGGTGGTGAAGGGTTTTTGCAGGAAGGACATCCCTGCCGTGAGGACGCCGTGATGAACGATCGCGTCGTCGGCGTAGCCGGAGACATACAACACCTTCATTTCAGGACGCAGCTTTAGTAGACGCTCAGCGAGCTCGCGTCCGCTCATTTGTTGCAAGACCACATCAGTGAGCAGCATGTCGATCTTACCTTGATGGCGCTCGCATATCAGAAGCGCTTCGCCGCCGTGTCGTGCTTCGAGCACGGTGTACCCGTGCTTGTGCATCACTTGGCGCATGAGAGCGCGAACGCCGTCCTCGTCTTCGACCAGGAGCACGGTTTCACTGCCGCGCCGTGCCGGTTGCGGTGAGCGCGAGATCGGCAATTCGGCCGGGGCATCGACGCGCGGCAAATAAACTTTGAACGTAGATCCCCGCCCCACTTCGCTGTACACCCAGATGTAGCCACCGCTCTGCTTGATGATGCCGTACACGGTGGACAGGCCCAATCCAGTACCCTTGCCTACTTCTTTCGTCGTAAAGAACGGTTCGAAGATGCGCGACTTCACCTTCTCTGGCATGCCTGTGCCGGTATCGCTGACGGCTACCATCACGTAACGTCCGGGCTTCACGGCGACGTGATCGCGCGCATACGCATCATCGAGATCGACATTCGCAGTTTCAACCGTCAATTTTCCACCTTGCGGCATAGCATCGCGCGCATTTACCGCAAGGTTCATGATGACCTGTTCAACCTGGCCGGGATCGGCTTTCACGCGACCCAGACCTGGCTCAAGGACAGTAAACAGGTCGATGTCCTCGCCGAGCAGCCGATGCAGGAGCTTATCCATGTTGTGCATCACAACGTTGAGATCAAGAACCTTGGGTGCCAGCACCTGCTGACGGCTGAAGGCAAGCAGCTGGCGTGTGAGAGCGGCGGCGCGATCCGCTGCTTTCTTGATCTCATCTACCTCGTGGCGAAGCGGGTCGGCGTTGTCGAGATCGTCGAGCACGAGTTCACTGTAGCCTTTGATAACCGTTAGCAGGTTGTTGAAGTCATGTGCGACACCGCCGGCCAGGCGTCCCACTGCTTCCATTTTCTGAGATTGCCGGAGTTGCTCTTCGAGCGTGCGTCGTTCGGTAATGTCTTCCGCGATCATCTCGAAACCTAGAGTTTCACCGCGTTCGTTCTTGAAAGGCGTTCCGCTCAGGCGAACCGTAATCTGATGTCCGTCTTTGCGCTTCCAGCGCAGTTCTACGGTGCCAAGGTGCCCGGATTCCTTGTAGGCCTGAATCACTGCCGCGCGTTGATCGGGATCGGCGTAGACTTCGCGCGCCATATCAACTGCCAGCAATTCTTCAGCTGACGAGTATCCGAGCATCTGGACGAGCGCAGGATTGACGTCGAGAAATCTGCCGTCCACGCTCGAACGATAAATTCCATAAACGGCACTCTCGACCAGGGACCTGTGTCTTGCCTCTGACGCACGCAGTGCGTCTTCCTGACGTTTACGCGCGAGCGCTACTGAGAGGTGCTGCGAGACATAGGTAAGGATCTCTTTATCGCGTTCACGATAGCGGATGGCCGGATCGTAGCTCTGCAGTGCAATGACACCGAAAACCTTATTACCCTGGCGCAAAGGAGCGCCCAGCCAATCGATACAATCTGGCCCGAGCGGTTCAATTTCGCCCTTCTCTTCGAGCGAGCGAATCTTTTCGAAGTCGGCCAGTACGGCCTTTCCCTTGCGGAGTACGTATTCTGTAAGTCCCTTTCCGACTCTGCGCGCCCCAGGAGCGGGATCGCTTTGGTCAACGAAGTACGGGAACTGCAGGTTCTCGCCGCTGTCGTCGAGCAGCGCGATATAGAGGTTTTGCGCGTACATCAGCTCGCCAATGATTCCGTGAAGAGCTGTGAAGAGCTGTCCAAGATCATCTACAGAATTTGCGCAGTCGCTGATCCGATACAAGGCAGACTGCAGTTGCTCGCCATGTTTTCGCGTGGTGATGTCGAATGCGGTGCACAGCATCGCCTGCTCTCCCGCGAACTGGGTTACGGTCGCAGAGAAATCCAGCCAGCGGTCCTCACCGTCTTTGTGGACGATGTGCAGCTCATAGCGTTGTACGGAAATGTCTCCACGCAGCCGCTCCTCAGCCCGCTGCTGCATCATCTCGCGCTGAGCAGGATGAATTAGGTCCCATGGGCTCATGTGGCGCAGCTCAGCGCTGGTATAGCCACAGACATCAACGGAGGCCTGATTGGAATACAGGAAGCGCTTGCCGTTGTGAATAAAGATTGCCGTAGTCGCGCTCTCGGCAAGCGCGCGAAATTTGCTCTCACTCTCTGCCAACGCCTGCTCGGCGCGTTTGCGCTCGGTGATATCGACGAGCGTGCCCTGGATCATCGCTGCATCTTCATCTTCCAGAAGCGTCACGTTTTCCAGCACCCACACATCACTGCCATCGCGGCGGCACAGTTTCATCTCATAATTCGTGAGCGCCTTCTCTCGCTTCAAACGAGCGATGTAGTTCTCGCGATCCTCTGGACGAAAATATGGATTGAAGTCAGCCAGCTTGATCATCTGTTCGCGCGAGTCGTAACCAAAGATGTGCGCAAAGGAGTCATTGCAGTCAAGTAGCCCGCCTGAGAGTCTGCTGAGGAAGACCCCGGCCAGGTTGCGCTGGAATAGCTGCCGATAACGTTCTTCGGAGTCGCGCAGTTCTGTCTCGGACTCCAGGCGGTCGCCCACATAACGAAAGCTTGCGAGCAGTCCGGCTTTGCGACCACCAACAACATAATTGCTGCTGACAGCCTCGAACGACTTCCAATGTCCCAGTTTGTGCCGCAAGCGCAGTAAGATCGCATCGCCTTTGCTGGGATCCTCAAGACCTTGACGAAATCCCACTAGAGCAATCTCGAGATCTTCCGGGTGAACGAAGTCGAATGCCGATTTCCCGACGAGCTCGTCAGGCGTGTAGCCCAGATGTCGGGTGATCGATTGGCTCTGGTAGAGGACCTTGCCTTGCTCGTCCAATAATGAAAGCACATCGGAGGACTGCTCCACGAAAGCCCGGAATCGCTCTTCGCTTTCCCGCAGCGCGCGTTCGGCAAGCACATGCTGTGTCACGTCGCGCCCTATGCTGAGGAAGCAGCACGACATGCCGTCGTCTGAGATGAGGCTGTGGGTGATCTCCAGCGTCTTAGTCGAGCCATTCTTAGAGCGTATTTGTGCGGTAAGCGGAGGGGGTAAGTCTCGGGGATTGCGCTTGGCCCATAGAGCGCGCTCGATCCGCGCCTGCTCCGGAGAAAGCAGGTCAAGCAGATTCATCTGCAGAAGTTCGCTCTGGTTATATCCGCAGACTCGCTCGGTAGCGGCGTTTGCCCAGCTGAAGTTTCCCTGCCCATCATGCGTGAACATGACGTCGCTGGCGTTTTCGATGATATTGAAAAGATCAGTCGCCGAAGCGGGAAGCGGAACAGGAGTGCGCTGCCTCCCGCGTGTAGAGACGCGAGCTGCGGGCGCGCTGGTCACACGCGCAGGTTTGGGCCTAAAGCCCATGGCAAGGGGACTCCTGCGGGTTCATGATTTATGGGACTGCGTTCCGGGGGCCCGAATACTGTACCGCGATTAGGGCATTACTAGGAAGCAAATCTGTGATTACTTTCGTTTACGGTTCGGTTAGCAGGACTCATTTGTGGAAAACACAGGCAGTAAGTTGATAGCAGGAAGGTTTTGTGTGTGGAAAATATGGGAGCGGGAACAGTCACGGTCACTGTTCGCATGCAAGCTGGAAGCCCAGACACCCCAACCCCCTGACAGCGATTGAAGAAGTCGGCCGAGGCAGTCCGAAACCAAGTAATCACCATTGTGATTCAACAACTCGCAATCGCGTGATCATCACATGGTCTTTTGCTTGGCTTCTCACGTATTCTTAACAAAGCATGAGAGTTCGAGTCCTTTTTTTCGGGGCCCTGAAAGATATGTTCCAGCGCAGCGAGGACACCCTCGATCTCTTGTCAGGCGCTACCGTCTCTGATCTGCTCAATCATTACCGCGAGCTCGTTCCGGAGAAAGCTAAGTTCTTCTATTCATTGGCACTTGCCGTAAATCAGCGGTACGCAGTGCCCGGAGATCGGCTGCGTGAGGGCGATGAGGTGGCCTTGCTCCCGCCAGTGAGCGGCGGGGCCGAAACACTTGCCACTAAAGAGAGTTATCAGTGTGAGATCGTGCGCGAGCGAATCCGCACAGAAGAGATCGTGGAGCGCATGAAGCACGGTGAGGATGGTGCGGTAGTGGTCTTTGAAGGCATCGTCAGGAATCACACGCGGAACCGGCGGACGTTGTTTCTGGACTACGAAGCTTATGAGCCCATGGCGATAAAGCAAATGAATTCGCTCGCCGAAAAAGTGCTCGCCAACTACAAAGTGAGGGATATAGCAATCGTGCATAGGCTTGGGCGTCTCGAGATCGGCGAGACAAGCATATTGATCGTTGTCGTCTCAGCGCACCGTGCCGCCGCTTTCGACGCTTGCCGTTTTGCCATCGATACCCTCAAACGAACGGTCCCAATCTGGAAAAAAGAACATTTTACGGACGGAGTGGTGTGGGCCGACGGTGAGCCTTTTCCGGAAGAATTCCGCGTGGGCGACGTTTCAGCAGCTAACGACAAGCAATGAGACACCTGCGCGCGGCCATCATCTGTCTGACTCTTCTCGTCTCCGTGTGTGCTCAGGAGAAGCCGGAAACGACTTTTAAAGTCGATGTGAAGCTGGTTAATGTGTTTGTCACAGTCACCGACCAGCAGGGCGCGCCAATCGGCAATTTGACGAAGAACGATTTTAGTCTCAGCGAAGATGGCGTACTGCAGAATATCGCCGTCTTCAGCAAAGAATCACAGCTTCCGCTCTCGATTGTGCTCGCGGTGGATACGAGTTCCAGCACCCGCAAAGACATACGTCTGGAGCTAGAGGCGGCGCGGCGATTCATTCACTCAATGATTCGTCCGCAGGATGCGGTTGCGCTTTTCGCTTTCGCTACCAACGTCAGCGAGATGACGCCCTTCACTGCGAAGCTGCACCAGGTGGACTCTGCCATTAATGAGGTGCGAGTTGGCGGCGCAACTTCGCTTTACGATGCGATTTACCTCGGGGCGAAAGCTCTGATTAACCGCCCGGGACGGAAGGTGCTGGTGCTGATCACGGATGGTGGTGATACCGCGAGCAGCATCGATTACAAGGAAGCCCTGCGAGCTGCGCAGCAGTCTGAGGCGCTTGTCTACAGTTTGATCGACGTCCCGGTGGAGGCGAGTGCCGGGCGAAATACCGGTGGAGAACACGCGCTCATTCAGATATCAAACGACACCGGCGGCAAGTACTACTACGCAGCCAACGTTACGCAGCTCGACAAAGCCTTCGAACAGATTAGTGACGAGTTGAGAACGCAGTATCTGCTGGCCTACTACCCCGTTCCCCGGCGAGCAGCATCCGATTTCCGTCAGATCGACATCGTCGCCCATCCGCACTCCGCACCGGAAGCTCAGGGAAGCGNCAGTGGCGACAAGCTTGTGGTTCGCGCCCGGCGTGGTTATTACACCTCGAAGCTGGAGTAGCGATTCCCTGTCGATTTAAGTCCGATTCGGAATGACGCAAAATCGCGTAAAATGCACGCATGAGTTTCCGTGGTTCAGTCGCTGCTGTTATGCAGAAGAAATCGAAGAACACACCTCCGGAAGAGACGGGCATGGAGGCTTCCTACCTAAAGGCTCTCGGGGAAAAGCAAACGCCTGTGACCGTAAAGCTAATGAGCGGCGAATCCGTGCGAGGATGGATCGAGTACTACGACGCCGACATGATCCGCGTAACGCGCGAGCACGCTCCGAACCTGTTCATCTACAAACATGAGATTGTCTACATTTCGGAAGACAATGGACGCCGAGGGCGTCCGTGAGCCTTAAGCATCCCGACTACATCACGGTTGCTTCAGCAATTGCGCGAAAAGCTGGCGCGTTGCTGATGGACCACTATGCACGTGGTGTAAAGACCGAATACAAGGGAAGCGGAACGGTCGACGTAGTCACGGAAGCCGACCGTGCTTCTGAGAAGCTCATTGTCGAGAGTCTGCGCGCATCGTTTCCCGACCACGGAATCGTCGGCGAAGAAGGGTCACGTTCCCAGGTTGCGGGCGAGTTCATCTGGTACGTCGATCCGCTGGACGGGACGACGAACTTTGCTCATGGTTTTCCGATCTTCTGTGTCTCTCTGGGACTCGCGCACAATAACGAAGTAATCGCCGGTGTGGTTTTCGATCCCACTCGCAATGAGCTGTTCGCGGCGGAACGTGGGGGAGGCGCAACGCTTAACGGCAAGAAGATTCATGTGTCTGCGGCATCGAGACTGGGCGAGTGCTTGCTTGGTACAGGCTTTCCCAGTAAGAAACGGCACCTGAATCCGAACATCTACTTCTATCACCAGCTCACGATGAAGACGCACGGCATCCGCCGGGCAGGATCTGCGGCCCTCGATCTCTCGTGCGTTGCGTCGGGACGGTACGACGGATTCTGGGAGTTCAATCTGAATCCCTGGGATACTTCTGCCGGAGTACTGCTGGTTGAAGAGGCGGGAGGCAAGCTTACGCATGTGGACGGCAGCAAGTTCGATGTTGCGGCCAGCCGAGATGTGCTGGCGAGCAACGGGCTCATACATGACGAACTGCTCAACGAAATGCAGGCAGTGATGGACGGACGCGGGCTGGAACCGCTGCCGGATCTCGTGGGATTCGCAAAGAGCCGCACGTAGAGCGCTTTTTCACTTTGAATGAATACAAAACGGCAGATCTCCGCCGCCAGTCACCTAAGAATGAAAATTCCCGATCTGAGAACCTGGTGTTAAAGGCAGATGAAGAGTTCGGTTCCTCTTATTAGACCTATTAAATCTTCCAATTTGCGTTTTAGAAGTCGCTTCCGTACTCTCTGAATAGCGAATGACCCAGAAGTCCATTCGCTCCATCCAAGCTGATCTCTAGATCGTTGACGTCGCGCACGCTGTTTCATTGCGGGACGTTTCTACCGCGTCGCTTCTGGCAAGCAGTTGTTCCTCCTTGCTGAGTAGTCACATGCAGCGTGCCAGAAAGCGTACGAATGCGCTCACGCGTTGTGAAGTCGAGATTGCAACTTCGGCTTTGCGACCGCGGCCTAAACTTCGATTGGAGATTGGAAAATGAAACGTGCAAGACACATCGCTTCTTTCGTATTACTCCTCGTGACGACCTCTTTGATGGCGTCGGCACAGGAGCCTTCCGGCAAGTTCACAGTGAAACACGAGACTCGCTGGGGGAATGCCGTTCTGCCGGCAGGAAGTTATTACGTCGCAATCCATAGCGGGCCGGTGCCATACGTGCTCGTCACTTCAGAGGATCGAGCTGCGGCATCCATCATGGCCGTGGCTCGTTATATGGAGTCAGCGCAGTGCCAGAGCAGTTCACTTGAGCTGGAGCAGACGGATGGCAACTGGAGTGTGCGCTCTTTGTGCTTTGTATCTTCTCTTGCTGTGTACTTTGGTCCGTCACAAAAAGTGACACAGACGAACGTAGCTGCCGCGCCCGCTGCTGCTTCCCTTTCGGCGGCAAATTAACTGGCGCGTACCTGAAGGTAGAGACGCAGCGATGCGTCTCTACTCTACAAAGTTTCAGAGATATCTCGATACTCCTGATAGGGAAAATTCATAAGCCGATGCTCCACACGTCGATAGAATGCATCATGGATCAACTAAACATTAATCCCGCATTAGATTTTCTGCATGATCTCGGCACACGCATCGCGGCGGCGGATCCTTTGCACGAGGTGCTCGACGAGATCGTGGAATTTGTCGCCGACCTGGTAAGTTGTGATTCCTGCTTCATATTTGTTCTTGAAGAAGATGAGCTCGTTCTTCGTGCCTCGAAGAATTCTCATCCTGAAGTTCTCGATCGGCTCAGCATGCAAATCGGGCAGGGAATTACCGGATGGGTCGCCGAACACCGCGAGCCTGTAGTCCTTCCCGAAAAGGCTTCACTGGACCCTCGTTTCAAGATCTTCACCGAACTTCCCGAAGACACGTATGAGGCGATGCTCTCGGTACCGATTGTCTCGCGTGGCCGCGTCGTGAGCGTGATCAACGTGCAGAATCGGGATCCTCGCGTCTTCACCTCGCGTGAAGTGAAGTCGGTTTCGACCATCGGTCATCTCGTCGGCGCGGCTATCGAGATGGCGCGGCTGGAAAACGAAGTCACGCAACTCTCCGACAAGCTTGCTACGCGGAAGATCGTGGAACGGGCTAAAGGCATCATGCAGCGCGAACTCTCTATGACGGAAGAGGAAGCGTATAGCACGATTCAAAAGCAGGCGCGGCAACGCAGGAAGTCGATGAAAGAAATCAGCGAAGCAATTCTGCTCGCAGACGAGTTGAAGAAAGGACCTTCCCGCCCGGTCTCCTAAAGTCCCCATCGAAGTGCGATTGCACGGGAGTCGCTCGCTACACGCACGGGCCAGCGGCTCCTTTTTTTAAGCCTCGGAGCTACGAGGCTCCGAAGCTGCGCGCCCTGTTCTGCGCTAGAATTTAGCTGTGTCGAACCCTCTTCTCTCGCGCGAAGTGCATAAGCGTCCTGCCTCAGTAGAGCTCACTGGCCGCATTCTTTTTCTGACTGAAGATCCGGAGTTGATCCGACGACAGCTCGCTGGGGAGGACTTGCATTGGGACACGAAAAATCCTGAGAACAATCCCAAGCTGCGCGATGATATCTCGACCGACGAAATTACTCCCGCACACATCTGTTTCTTCTTTGACGAGACTTTGGGCGAATTTCCCTACACAGGCCTGAAGTGCGGGAATGAAGTGCCGATCAAGCGCACCGACGTAAAGAAGGGCGGATTCGTCGCGGCGGTCAGCGGCAAGCGGCGGGG
>AP72_2010_repI_A01DRAFT_1000231_pt1 | contig 10269 bp, 5 predicted proteins | sample AmaPasreplicIA01_FD_9191 | JGI IMG/M metagenome (IMG submission 9191) | reverse complement strand
TATGGATTATTTAGCCTCGAGCCCCTTGGATCAATTTTCGATTCACCCAATAATTCCTCTCGCTCTCGGTCTCGGTTTGTTCCTACTTCTTGTTTTTTTTTCCTTCGGAAAGTATGGAAAAACAGGTAAGAGAGTGGATAGGGTGACTAAGGAGGTAGTCCAAATTAGTAGTGAATTTTTGAAAGAGAAGATTACAAAAAGGCGAGAGCAGCATAATCGTTAGTTAGGGGTAAGAGGGGACGGGCCCGTATAGAAAGTCAATCCTTCTTTTTCCGATATGCCGCTCCGCAAGCAAGGAGTGCCACGCACGAGCGGAGCGAAAACTAAGCAAGGGGAATTCCGTCATTCCATGGAAAGCATGCGAAATCCTTTGATTGTTTATAGAATAAAAATAACTAGATAGTCTTTCTTGTTCCACTTGCAAGGCAAGGAAAAATAAAATGTCAGTTTCGTTATTACAACCTTATTTTTTTATGTCAAAGACAAAAAGCTACGCGCAAATTCTCATTGGATCTCGGTTGTTCTTAACAGCGATGGCTATTCATTTAAGTCTTCGGGTAGCACCACCAGATCTTCAACAAGGTGGAAATTCTCGTATTTCGTATGTACATGTTCCTGCGGCTCGGATGAGTATAGTTATTTATATCGCGACAGCTATAAACAGTTCCTTGTTCCCATTAACAAAACATCCCCTTTTTCTTCGCTCTTCCGGAACCGGTACAGAAATTGGTGCTTTTTCTACTTTGTTTACGTTAGTGACTGGGGGGTTTCGGGGAAGGCCTATGTGGGGTACCTTTCGGGTGTGGGATGCTCGTTTAACTTCTGTATTCATCTTGTTCCTTATTTACCTGGGTGCACTGCGTTTTCAAAAGCTTCCTGTCGAACCGGCTCCTATTTCAATCCGTGCTGGACCGATCGATATACCAATAATAAAGTCTCCAGTCAACTGGTGGAATACATCGCATCAACCTGGGAGCATTAGCCGATCTGGTACATCAATACATGTTCCTATGCCCATTCCAATCTTGTCTAACTTTGCTAACTTCCCCTTCTCTACCCGTATCTTGTTCGTTCTGGAAACACGTCTTCCTATTCCATCTTTTCCCGAATCTCCCTTAACGGAAGAAATAGAAGCTCGAGAAGGAATACCACTAAAAACCTAGTTCGCTCTCAAATAAAAACCTAGTTCACTCGCTAAAGCATCCATGGCTGAATGGTGAAAGCGCCCACCAACCTAGAAAGGCAAAATGGGTAAAAAAGTAGGTTCGATTCCTGCCGGATGCACTGCCTCTTAAAGACAGAAACAGAGGAGGGAAAGAAGGTAGTATAGGGAACTTGCTTTTGGATTCTTATCGAAAGTGAATCCCTCTAACACTTCAGTTAGTGTTTTATGATAAAATCTTTGCAGCCTAGACACAACAAGTGTGAAAATCTTAGTCAGACCACTACATAGGAGCGACAGAAAGCCAAGCCGTCAAAAGGAAAGGTGAGCAGCCCTGCCCTTATTGCAATAGCAAACGGCCTACTTATAGCCCTATTATCATCACAATCCGAAATAACTAATCAAATAGTAACTTGGAACGATGTCTATATAAATCCATCTCGGATTCCATGGAAAGTCAAAAGTAATCTCAGTTTTCAATTTATTAAGATAAAAAGAATAAGGGATTCTTAGGGGTTGGTGTGTTTAAAATAAATATCAATATAGATGAATTTCTTAAAAAAACTCATTTAGGAGATAGTCAGAGATCAGTTGCAATTGGAAGATCAGTTTCTTGAGTCTCACGCGACCGATTCGCATAGTTCTATTAAAATAGGGGGATTTCTCTGACCAACAGCATAGGTCTGAGTCTAGGTTTAACCCTTCACCTTCTACTTACTTGAGAGTTGGGAGCTAAACTAGATAAGTATTAAGCGAAGACTGGGTTTAATGATACCCTCCCCATTCGTAACTGCTTACAGCGGAACTTCTACTATTCATTCTATCCACTATCTCTCGACAAATGAATCTGAATCAAAGTAGAGTAGAAGGCCAGACCTTAGGCGAATTTCGGTATCAAGAGATGAAAGTGAAAGGCGGAGGTATCCTTGGACCCCAGAAGCTAGTTCCAGTATCCTCATTTCTTTGGACACCAAACATGCAACATATCCTCCATTGGCATTAACACATCATAGTGAAGCTTCCTTCACTGAACAGATCTTCAGCAAGAAGTGACTAGTTGTCATTCCAAACTCCTAACCTTTTGTTTATCTCTCGCTTGCTTCGATTATAAATTCATCAAATGAAGGATTCAGAGCTTTTGTGTCCCTACAGTTAAGTACCAATATCTTTCTTGTCCGTCCAGCTATTCAGGAAAGGAAGGCAATCGATTCAATTCATTCCCCAATTTCTGGCTTGGTGCTGCGCATTATTAAGAATATCATATAGAAAGATGGACTAGCTCGAGACCTTGGCTTCAACCAATCAATTGAATCTTGGACACATTGAATTCTTAGATATTGCTTAAGGGATCACCACATATATTTATCAGATTATCATGTCTGTCTCGTCTTGCTATTTCCATCGACCAACCATGAGAGTGTTAATCAACTCCACCTGGAGGAAGTGTCAAAGGCGTCTGTCTATCAGTTATCGATAGATCGAACAAACCTAAAGGATCTGGTGGTTGTGTAATTGTAAGATTACTGATCATGGGATACGGATCTAGTTCCTGGCTCTGCCTACGCAGAGCTGAGTCGGATGAAGAGATGTCTTGGAATGTTTGATGGCCGTGAAAGTCAGAATTCTTTTATTTAGCCAGAATTCGCCTACTTTACTTTAGAGGACTAGCTCTTCCTATTGGACTCGTGGGATTGGAGACTGCCTCAGGTTCACTATCTTCTTTAGAGTCCTTAGACTATGGATATGATATGACGATTGTCAGCTAACTTCACTAACCAATGGCACTATTTCGCACACAAGACATTCTAGCCTTGTGATCTCGAACACTACTTATGATAATAAGAAATCCAAAGTATTTAGTGGGTCAGGCGACACCCAGATTTGAACTGGGGATAAAGGATTTGCAGTCCCCTGCCTTACCGCTTGGCCATGCCGCCAAATCCGATTCTAAATCGAGAGAAATCTTATTCATCCATTTACTATACTAATTCTTTATCGTAGCAGGAGATTACTAAACCCTCTCTTTTTTTCAATAAGCATTCTACCACTAACTATGCGCCAGAGTATGGTTTCTCTACTCTTTCCTTTTGGTACGAGAATTTCCGGATCAAGACATTCTTCCTATTAAGATATTGCATTGGGTCTTGGTCGTGAACTTCGAATTGCGGATCGGTATCGGCCACCCTCTTGTCCAGGTGCCGGTGGAAAAGGGTTGAATTTCCTAATCCCGTGTATTCATAATTCGAACTGATCAGCGCAATCTCGTGCATTTAGAAGATCAACGACTACACCTTGGCAGCAGAAGGCCTTCACTAAGCTTCTTGGACTTCAATACCGACGCAAGGGAGCCAAGAATGGAGCAGCTGATGCTTTGTCCCGACGCAGCCATAGAGTCGATCTCGCGGATAGGCGGAGGTACCGATTGCTTGCTCCTTGCATGTGAAGGTGGAGGCCACGATGATACTCCAAAATCCCAACCAAAAAAGTGAAAATGACCATTATCTCGTTCGAGTCCCTCGTTGGAGGATGTGCACAATCAACGAACAAAATCAATTTAGGCAAGATAATATGAAAAACTAAATGAGAAATCTCAAAATGATCCATAGTTCATGTTCGAAATTACTTCGTTCTTCTTCGATGTTTTCGCAAAGCAGGTCCGATTCGTTCTTGTTTTCGCATAAGTTCGCAGAACTGAAGTTCTAAGTTACCAAGTAAAGATTTTAGGTATACCAAGTCTGAGTGAGGTGGATCAGCTACAAAGATACGCCGTGTTCTCATCTCATTCCAGCCGGATGGCTCAGATCGTAAGAACATTGTGACCTTTTATCGAGATAAGCCGAAGCTTCACAGGCTCTCATGGTCCCTCTTTCTTGATGTTCACCGAGGGCGTTTTCCAATCCAATGCCAAGGCATTTTTCCAATAAGTAACTCGGTACCCAAGGGTATGGATGGGGTGGCCATTCTATTCTATTTTATTCCCTAGGCCCTGGGTATGGTATGTACATCGGTCCCTTGGTCTCATACAGGTGTGAACAAGTCGGTTGTTATCATGCCCAAAGAAGCCACAAGTCTTTATAGAATCCGCTCTTTAAGGTCGATTAAGCCTTGTCTGAATGTCATCGTACTCAACAGGTATCAAAAGTGAAAAATAGGCAAGATTCGTCTAAATAAACAGGGCTTGTCCCGTAGATTGTACGAACCCCCCTTGCCCAACTGGAACTGGAGCTCTTGCCTTCTATTTCAATTAGTTGCTTGATGGAAAGCAATAGGCAATCGGCTAGATTGCACATCCAACCTGTTCACTGATTTATGCTGCAGGCACTTCAGAAACCTGAGCTGGGTCAGGTAGCGGTTCTACTTCTCAAGTTTGGAGCCTCTAAAGAATTCTCTGCCTCAGGATTTGGGTCATAGAATTTGAGCCATTGGACCTTCCTTTTTTCTTTCTTAATGACTTCGCTCTTCACTTACTTCATATCCAACTATTGATAGCCGGCCTAGTTTCAAAGGATACCCAGGGCGCTAAGCATGAATAGGAGACAGTGAAAAACAGCAATCAGTATAAGAACGAAAACAAATAGTAGAAAGGAGTTAACTTGGGTATAGGTTTCTAGCTTGGGTGGGAGGACTCACTCACTACTTTTTTCTATTTTCTTTTGTCTATCGAAACAGCCTAGGATTTATCCTAGTGGTGACAGCTTATGCTTCATTTCCTTCGATTTCTTCTTTCGATATGAGCGAGCTTACCCAAAACCTATACTTTAATGATCTAGTAGCCCTATTCACATATGCCTATTTCTCTAAACCTAGTCCTATTACTGGCATATCTCTCCCGGTGCTCGCTTATCCCTATTCCGTGCATACCTGTCTCTTGCATACATAACTTGACTTTCCCATGCCCACTGAATGCCTATCTGTGAATCCCTTTCCATGAATGCCACTCTTAGGCTATTGAAACCATATCTCGCCTATTTTTAGTAGCTTACTCGTTCATACCTAGCACCTGTTTCTCAACGTTACACATACCTTGAATGCCAACCAACAACTTGTTGACCTAACCAGATGCCTATACCGGTACGTGCTTCTTTGTTAAATACTATCCCTCTAAGCTATTCCATGCCTTTCTGTGAAAGCCTATTCCTTACTTATACCATACATGCCTCTTTCTAGTCCTATTACATACACATATTACACCGCATCTCCTTCCTCTAACAAATAAAAAAATCCATCTCTTCTCCCACTCCGTCCGGGTTTTGCTTGACTTATCACGCATGCATACTTTAAATACTTTACTTAGCTTTCTAAACCGGTACTACTCAACCTATACCATTGCTTCCCCGTGAATACATACTTGCCTAGCTAACTACCTTAAGAAGTATTAATCACAAGCAAATGCCTAGCTAGCTAAAACAACCTATCCAGATGCATATCTCGATACCTGTTATTCCGGTCGGTGCTTCTTTCAAGGGACAACCTCTGCTCGTGGTTCATATCTTGCTAGCTCTGTCCCAAGCTCCTCTTTCTAGTAGCCCTACTAAACCTATGAGTTGACTCGTACATACTCACTTATTCTTTACTTATCTTATCTGTGACTGCATATTCCTAGCATTGACCTATTTAATATGTCTCTATTGGCTAAACAATAGCCCTTGTAAAAACAACTATACCTGTCTCTGCCCGTGAAAACGAAAAAACAAATCAACTACGGCTCCCTCAACGTACTCACTTGTTGACCTATCCAGCTTATCCAACTACTTGACCTAAACCATATGGATATACCGGTACTGCACCGTTACGCAAAAATGAACTCCTTTTTATAGTGGGCCTATGTCTTGTATCCGTTACTTGGTCGTTCAAATCACACAACCCATACCTAACTCCTGTTTAGAAACCTGTGCTTGCCAGCTTATCCTTTTTATAAATATGCCTATTCCTTTCCCTTCGCGGTGGCCTCCACCCAGGTTGAGTTCCGGACAGATGCCACGATGGCTAACGGGTAATTATATCATCCTTTGCTAGCTTTGGCTTGCTTGGCTGTTTAATATAAATAATGAGTTGATTCCAAATCCGTATAGTACTTAGAGCGATAGGTTGGCCCTCCAACTTTTAGTCATATCCGTAAGAAAAGAAATTCCTGTAATCAAGTGGTAGAGCCCTCGACATATGAAGAAGCACTTAACCCTGGGCTCCTCCCGAACCTATCTAGCTTGAGTATGATGGAAAGTCCTCTACCCTTGTTCCAATTTCAATAGAGATTCAATTGCTATTTTCTTGATTTCCTATCTTACCATCACAAGCTTGCTTCACCACAACTCTATAGACAGTTTAACACCCTATCATGCTTGGGTTGATTGATCTTTCTGTCCTGATATTTATTATCTTCCATTGATTATAATCTGTTATTTCCTCTAATTAAATAGATATCTGGGTTTATGAAAGTGGTAGCTCGGTCTTCAGACGGGTATTTTCTATTCCCATAGATTAGCTTTTCCAGACTGACAGGATTCATAGCTCTTCGACAGCAAGAAGTGGTACGAACTTCATCAGCGCATGATAAGCAAGCAGTCTTAGTGGCGGACTTCCTCTTTCAAGGAATGTTTGCGGATTATCGTAAAAGAGGAGATACAGAGCCTCAATCACATCAAGCTAAGTGCAAACAGGTGTTCAACAATCAAGATCACAAGAAGATGCTCGAGCCAAGTCATATAGTGGATGCAGAAGAGGTACCAAGGCAATAACAACGATGATCCTCCTGAACAAGGCGCCTTTTATTCAGCTTAATATTAGGTAAAAAACAGGATCCATAGGTTTGGCTGCCACAATTATAACAGCTTCTCAACACAACTGATTTATTTACAGATGAATACTATAACGCCAGTTTATAAGTTTTCCCAAATTCAAAGTGGTTCACTGCCCTTCTTCATTAAAGTGGGCCGCTGTGGAAACGGCGAACAATTGCTGTAATATAGATACCGGAGAAACATGCTGCCTCCTCTTCTATTCCATTTTCTGTTTCTACATATCTTTTGAGAAGGGGGAACGATGATCGATTCTGCTGGACGCAAATGGATTTGACTTTGACTCTTTACGGCATCTGGTTCAATCTAGTTATCTTGCTCAGTTGTATTCCTTTTGCCTTGCCAGGTTCTATCACAGCAGACTATTTCACTCCCGGAATTGGGTTTGAATCAGAATCTCTTTCCCTTGCCTTTTTCAGCTAGCGAGCATACCTAGCTTGCTTCTTGTCACGAGCGGGAGTCGAACCCGCATTGCCCTTCCTTTCTTTTCAAATACGAGGGTGAGGGATATTCCTCTCCTGGTCCTTTCGCGTGGTGCTTCGGTGCCGAAGTGTTCGGTGGTGGCGATAGAGATGCTGAGGATAGCAGTTCAGTTCCTTAGCTTAGATCCGACTAATTCGCGACTACTTCCTCAAAGAAAGCCTTCCTTCTACGGACTAGGCGGTTACGAGGATGGATTCCTTGACTCTTCCCTGTCTGACTTTCACGCACCTACTTAGGAATGTATTTGTTTCACCCTAGCTAGTTCAGAATTCTTGTACATTCTTCCTGTCGAGGACGGACGGAGAAATCTAGAACTTCCCTGCTCTGGTTCTGGAACCGAAAGTCGGTGCTCAGGCAAGGGATTTCCCTTTCTTTTTTCAATTGTCAATTAGGATAGGAAAGGGCGCAGCATCCGCATTGATCACCCCGTCAAAGTACCAACCTATCTATATATAGATCTATTCTCCGAGAAAGGACACCTTTTCCTTTGAAAGCAAGGTGCGTGAACCCCCCGTCTACCTCCTTTTCTTTAAATGAAATCTTTCCAGCCGCCTCTTCCTCTCGAATAGAGACATCGCCTGCCCGCTCTGAGCCCTCGGCAAGCAACTCTTCCTGCTTTTATGCTTACGGCATACTTCACTGAAAAACACAATCCTATCCTTCCAGGGCTCGATCGAAGTCACAACATAGGCACCTACTGAACTCTTCATCTATGACTTAGACTCAACTCTTTGTCAGGCATGCACGAGTGGTAAGTGAAAGGAATGGCTTGGATGGATTCGAAAAGAAGTAGGGAGCACCGGGTTTAGAAGGAAAGATCGCGCCTTGCTCCGATCTTATTCTTCATCTCTTTACCTCTACCTACTTTACCCAATTTAAGAACTGCTTAGTGGCGAAGAAATTACGTATTACATGTCCGATTACTGCCTTCCGCGCGCTTTCATACCCACCTACTGGCTGCCTGGTGAACCAGACTACTAGATCTCTGCAGCCCGCTCTTATAACTTTTCTATTGAAAAATAGAGGGCCTATTCAAAAAAGAAGTTTTCCTATAGCTAAAAAAGAGTACCAGCTATGAAGCCCCTGTTCCCGTGGGTTACGTTAATAACGAGAAAAAAATGGTGAATCTCGCCCCATCCATTCTCCTTTCCTCTAGTTTCACTTACGAGGACTCTTCGTTTGGACTCAGTCGAAGCTGGAAATGATCAAAAGTCATCCTCTGACGGCTCATCTCCTACTAGCCATGCAACACATTTTTTGCCCACACATCACTTTGATAGCAGCCTTTGAACTCCTGCACCCACTGAGGAAGCAACTCAGTTACTGCTTTCACTTCTCTAATCTCTATTTCCACTTCTGTCTGCATCAGCAGCTTTGTTTTCAGCTCCTTTCTTATATTGAATTGTGTAGTCTAGGCCCAGCAATTTGCACAAACTTTTGTGTGTGAGAGTATGGGTCAATCTCTGTTAAAGCAAGTACTGACGGCTCTCATGATGGGTTCTTATGAAAAAGGGGGCACCGCGGATGTAGTGTCTCCATTTTTGGACTGCATCGAGTAAAGCAAGAAAGTCCTTCTCATTTGAAATTCGATTTAAGCAAGGAAGTAGCTGTTGAGCCGAATCCCGTACCTTGTTGGCTTTGCCGATGCCTAGGACTCTACTACCCGGATCCGAAACCGAAACAAGACATAGTTGGATAGGTGCCGTGCCCTGGTCCAGGGATATTGCTAAGACCAATAATAGGAATATCATTTCAATAGCGCTAGGAAGAAGCCCCGCGGGGCGTAGCAGTTGGTGGGGAGGTTGGTGTACCGCTAGCCCCATATTCTGGCACCGATACGATGTCCTTTCGAGGAAGTGGTTCAATCAGAAATAAGGTGCGCGGATCAAAGCATTGAACGACAAAACCCCTTTTTAATGTGATTTGATAAAGAGCAAGTCAATCCACCGTTTACGGATTGGAAAACTGGGGCTATATACTAAACCTGGGACTCCACCACCCGTCAACCCTTTGCTTTGAACTGCTTTTCCAAGGAACCAAACTGGGCTAACTTGAATCTGTTTACTTGACTTCTATTTGAAACAACTCCTTTCCTCGGTGCATATTATCATATAGAAAGAAAGAAACGTTGCGATTCCGTTGCGTCTTAGCCATTCAACTGATGTGCGGAGAATCGAGTCTATTCAGGAAGAATTGCAGCAATTCTTCAATCCTAACGAAGTCATTCCGGAAGAATCCAATGAACAACAACGATTACTTAGGATCAGCTTGCGAATTTGCAGCACCGTAGTAGAATTCAGCGCAAAGAAAGGAAAGTATCATTTTGCTCCTAAGAAAACTCGTAGAATAGTCTCATTGGCTAAAGTCAAGTCGATGGGACAAACGCGGAAGCGGGCAACTAGCATTTTGTTTTGTCATGGCGCAAAAGCAGATATGGTCCGGTATTCCCTTGTTCCCCGTATTGGTTATGTTCCTTATTCCTCGTCTAGCAGAAACTAATCGAGCTCCGTCTGATCTCCCAGAAGCGGAAGCGGAATCAGTTGCAGGCTATAATGTAGAATATGCGCGGGATGCGATCCTTAATAGTTCACTGTTGGCGGAAGCCAATGTCTCGGGACTCATTCTGACTTAAACAAGGGGTGGGTCTTTATCAACTTCCAAATCCAAGATTTAGGGAAAAAAAAGAGGGGCAGGGCACTCTTCATTCTTCATTCGAAACTCATGAATGTCGGGTCGGAGGTTTTTGCCTTTTTATCAAAAAGGGGAGTTGGGTAAAGCAAACTCCCTCCTTGGACGAGCACGGGGCTTAGTCAAGTAGAACCGGGTTGC
>AP72_2010_repI_A01DRAFT_1000230_pt1 | contig 10275 bp, 10 predicted proteins | sample AmaPasreplicIA01_FD_9191 | JGI IMG/M metagenome (IMG submission 9191) | reverse complement strand
TGACGAGCTGCGGCGGGCAACTGACAATGACGAAGGGCTGAGGGAGGTAACTGTAAGCTCGCCGGTAGCCATCGGTCGCCATCTGTCATCTCTCTCATTGAGCGATGTCGATTTGGTTGAGCTGACGCGGCACGGTCGTCCGATCGCGATCGACAATTCCACGATATTAGAAATAGGCGATTCCGTAACTCTGTTTGGAAGATCCCGGGCAATAGAAGCGGCGGCGGCTGAGCTGAATCCCCAGTGCTGAATCCACCGATTCCGCGTTCAAGGAGCGTAGCGAAGATGAGAACAAGAACCCAACCCATTATGGCAATTCCACTGGTCATCAGCCTCATGGGTCTGATTTTGGCTGAAGCCTGCATGCCCAAACCGTCGACGGACTCTGGCAGCGGTGGCATTAACATAACCCTGTATGGTTTTTCGATTATGAAGGAATCGCTGGAGAAGGCGATCTATCCAGCATTCGCCGCCAAGTGGAAGCGTGAGCACGGGCAGGATGTCCACTTCACATCGTCCTTCGCCGGTTCTGAAACTGTCACCAATCAAATTCTGCAAGGCGTCAAAACCCAGATCGGAATTTTTTCGATTGATCGTGATGCTCAACGGATCAAAGACGCTGGTCTCTTGACTTCCGATTGGCACGCTCTGCCGCAGAAAGGAATCATCAACCGAACTCCCTTCGTTATCTTAGTACGCAAAGGAAATCCGAAGGGCATACAGGACTTTGCCGATTTGGGTAAGCCGGGCGTCAAACTAGTCCACCCCGATCCTGTTAGTTCGGGTGGCGCTCAGTGGTCAATCCTCGCGATCTACGGCTCTGAACTGGTCAAGTCTGAAAAGCAAACCGGGGAAAAGGATACAGCGCGCGCATTACAAACTCTGCAGGCGGTCTGGCGCAACGTCTTCTCGAGTCCCGCATCCGCCCGTGAAGCTCGCACCACATTTGAACTAGGCAACGGTGACGCGCTCATTACTTATGAACTAGATGCCCTGCTGATGAAAGAACAGAACGCAAAAGCCGATGCCGAAATTGTCATTCCGGAAGCAACCATTTTTAGCGAACACCCGGTGGTTTCAATCGATCGCAATGTATCTGCTTCCGATCGACCCGTCGTTGACGCGTTCATTCAGTATCTCTTTACCGAAGAAGCTCAGCGAGCCTTCGTGAAGTTTCATTTCCGATCGAGCACCAACGAAACCTTCGATAAAGAGAACCAGGACCTCGCTACGATCAAATACCCGTTCACCGTTGACTATTTTGGCGGCTGGGACAAAGCCTATCCGGAGGTAATCGAGGGAGTTTTCCGCAACCAGGTATCAAACCGAAAGTAGTCACTCTTTTGAGTTTTTCACAGGGCCCACGCCAAAGACTCAACCATTCTTGATAAGGGAACAAATGAGATGAAATCAACGAAACTACTGCCCACCGTCACCGCTGTGTCGTTAACAATCTTCATCCCGCTGGTGGCAGCTAATGCGCAAAAAACAGATGCCAATCAGTCGGCGACGCGGCAAACCGCAGGTATCGTCGATCGCACCTCAATCGACAAAGACAAGGACGCTGCCAACGAGATTCAGGAGTTGCGAGAGCAAGTGCAGCAGCTGCGGGCCATCGTCGAACAGCAGCAACAATCGTTGACCAGGTTGGAGCAGCGATTAGACGATCGCGCTCGGCCCAACGCTGCCAACGCTGAACAGACAGCCGCTAATCTTGCACCCAACCCGGGTGATGACAAGGCGACTGAGGCGAAGCCCGCTTCCACACAACCAGATAAGGGGCAGAAGACGGCGCCACTGCTCGCGGGTTGGAATGGTGAACACGCGTTCCTACGCAGCGCCGATGGAAGGTTCGAGACGAACATCACTGGTTATGCACAGTTGGATTTTCGCGGCTACCAACGGGGCAATCATCCGCCAAATACTTTTGTGATCAGGCGAGCGCGCCTCGCTCTGGAAGGTAGACTGATGCACGATTTCGAGTTCCGGATTCAGGGTGATTTCGCAGACACGACGAGCACGTTGCTCCGAGACTTCTATGTCAGGTATCACCACGTCGATAGCATTCAGGCCACCTTCGGTCAATTCCGCTTACCTTACAGNCAAGAAGAGATACGTCCCGACGACGTGCAGGACTTTGTCGAGCGTTCGCTCGTCAACGGCCTCGCACCCAGTCGCCAACCCGGCCTGCAAATCTCCGGCTCGCTGCGCAAGGGAGTCTTCGAATACCAAGCTGGTGCATTCAACGGCAAAGGCCTGCTGGTGAACAATACCGTGGGCACGCCGGACACGGCAGTGCGTTTGCGATTCACACCGTGGAAACATTCAGACAGCTACTGGACGAAGGGATTCACTTTCGGCGGAGCTTATTCGATGGGCCGCAATCCGATTAACGGGACCAGTGTGCGGGGGCAGACTGAGAGTCGCAGCTTCACTTTCTTCGCACCTGAGACCGTGAGTGGTCCACTCATTCGCGCTAACGGGGAATTAACCTGGACGATCGGGCCGGCTGCGATTAGAGCCGAATACGATCAAGTGAACGAGTTTCGCAATGGGCTAGGAGCAAAAGGAACGAATCTGCCGGGTCTGGTCGCGAAGGGCTATATGGGCCAATTCACTTATCTCTTGACCGGTGAGCAAAAGACCGATTCAAGCGGAGTCAAACCACGACATCCCTTCTTCGAGGATGAAAAAGGCAATCGAGGTTTTGGGGCCTGGGAGTTGAAGGTGCGTTATTCAAGTTTGCAACTGGACGATCGGACTGCGAAGTCGAATCGCGCGCAGTCGGTTTACACCGGCGTCAATTGGTATCTCAATAACTTTGTTCGTTACGTGCTGGATTTCGGGTTTGAGCACTATCGCAATCCGTTGCTGACACCGAGGCCTGGCGATCGCAATTTCTTCGTGATCCTAAGCCGAGTGCAGGTCGGCTGGTAAGTCAAGATGCCGGATTCGGTGAAGCACTAGCAGGAATGCCCTACATATTCTCGGCTCCGGCATATGACTGTCACGTGTTGCCGGCGGATTGTTGAGCAATCCAATTTGCATCATCGTTGTCGGCCTGTTTGTCCTTGTCGCGGGTTTCAATCTGCTTCGCCAGCTTTTCCGGCTTGATCTTTTCACTTAGCGCATGCAAATGCAGATCCGCACTCACATCCGCGCCGACTGTTTTCGCAATTGCCGTAACATCCGAATCATCTGAGTGTTCTCTTGCTCACTCAGCAAGTTAATCTGGAGGTCTAGATGATTTCTTCGTTGGCTAATCTCTACGTCATGGTTCGGACTGATCAAAATAAACGCCGCAAGAAAGATTGCCTCAAGCGAATTACGAGGTTAAGGAAATTAAACGGAGATTGGGCCGCCGATGCCGGCGGCCCCGAGGCGAGTTTGCCTTGCCACATTTACGCGCCACAGATGTTATCTGATGACTTCGATGACACCTACTCGTTTACCGGACGGCTTGATAATCGTCCCTGAGCTTCCAAGATCCTCGGTCGTCAGCAGCAATCCGAAGTCGTTGAAGGTTGTTTCCGATCTAATCTCGGCTTCGTTGCGACCCCGGACGTTTACGATCGAGCCGAGCTTTTGATACTGATTGCCCGGTGACACCGCCCATAGCGTGTAGGCCGTGCCTTTCGGCGCTTCCTTGAGATCGTGAAAATGCATCTCGACCTCAGTCGATGTCCCATGTTTTCGCGGCCTAATAAAGATGTTCGCTCGCGCGCCTTCCATGGCACCGCTAAAGTTCATTTTCAGCTTGGTCTCATCGCCGACCTTAAAGTTGGGAATGCCGAGCATCGGCACTTGGTATTCCGGAATAACCGTCGCAACCTGTTCACCAATGGCCGCTCCAGGAACGCCAAAGGGAATGACGGTCAACCCCGGCGGTACGGCGCTGCGAAAATACACTCGCGTATTGACATCGTAAGCAGTCAGATTCGACTCAGGCGAAACCACCAGCATGAACCTGCCCAATGAAGCCCGCGTAGTGAAGGTACCCGTGCCGTTGGCGGTATTCACCGCACCGAGATTGGTTACTGCCCCGTTCGGCTCAACCGCATATACATAAAGTGAACTCCAGTCAGACGGGACATTCGTTAAGTTAAGGTGGATCGTGCTGCCACTCTCGTCGCGGCGAATCGTCGCTGTTCCCACGCCAGCGGTTATTGGATTCAGCTTTACGGTTGTTTCCCTGCCGATCGGATATTCAACTATGGTGTAAGTTCCGTTCGGATTCTGTACGACTGTTGTTGTTCGAACCTGTGCGAATCCCACTAGAGCACAGGCCAGCACGATCATCGTCGCGCTCAGTAAGTTGATCGCACGTTTGCTCATCGCATTCGTCCTCCAATTTTGTTTGATTTTACTTCTGAAGTGTCGGGAGCTCTTTGAGAGAGAGCACGAAAATCGGCGCAAGCAACGTGCCGGACGCTCGCAAAATTGATTTGCCGGATAATGGGAAACCTGCCCGTACGATGGGTCGCCGTCGCTGACCTAAAAACGTGCAAAGAACTGGTAAAGGTGATTTGAAGGGCTTCAGTTCAAGAGCAATATTTCTTGGCAGACGCCTACGTTTAGAAAATAATCCCCGGGTTTGAGATATCCGCATTATGAGGATGAGTCAGAGAGTATGGGTACTCAGAGAACGCCTCGTACTAGCAGATTAGTGCAGCCGGGCATCTTTTTGAAGGTCCCCTCCACCGGGTGGAAGTGAGAATTCCACGCGCCTCCACAGACGCTACCTAGCTTCCTCGTATCGTAGTCTTTTTCTCAGCGAGAAAGTTTATTAAGACATGTAATCAAAAATGAAATTGTAGTCCGGTATAGGCAATCCAGCTTGGGCGGTCGGCTGACGCCCGCCCGAACGTTCTGCCGGAAGAAAATAGTAGCGTGTAACGCGGAGTCATTTCATAGCGACCACCGACATTAAAAATGAGTTCATCGTGCGTCAGATTACGTTTCGATTCACCATGTACTTCGCCCAGCAGTTCCAGGCGCTTGCTGATCTTATGTTCCACAGCAAAGCCATAAACCCACTCGTCCCTTTGCCGTTGGACAATCTGATAGGCGATTTCGCCGACTAGCGCGGTTTTGCCAAACTCGCGGCTTACCTCAACTGGTAACCGGAGTTCCGCGCCTCCTTCTACTAAACCGTTCTTGACCGACGAAGCAGAAGTTCGAAATTCGATCTGCGGATAAGTGGACATCGCAAACCCGCGCTTGTCTTTGTCGGTAAATCGCCACTTCAGGCCGAGGTTCGTGCTGCCAAAACCTGAATGTGTCATTCCACCATGACGATCTTGCAGTACCAACCAGGGAACCTCTGCTTTAAGCTGAAGACGCTCACCAAGTCCGTAGTTGACATCCAACAGCGGAACACCAAATAGCCGGCTGCCTGGCGTTTGCGAAAGCGTCATCGCCAGGTTGATCTCCCAGTGACGATTTCCCGGCGTTTCTGGATCGTCCGTAAGCAGCGGTGGACCAGCTTGGGCTCGAATACTGGCCGCTGTGAATCCAAGAAAGCCCCCGACTGTGATCGAGATGGTTAAGATCACGCGCGTCATTGCCGGTCATCGCTGCTCTTCAAGGATCTCCGAACCTTATGTTTAAAACGGGAAGACCATCAGAATCATTTAAGAGCTGACGGTCTTTCCGCAATCTAATTTGTTTACTTTCTAGTTTGTAAACGGAGTTTCAATCTGCATCCTGCATAATTCTCCTGGAAACGATTCACAAAACTGCCTCAGTTCGTTGAGAAAGTTGTTTCGAATGCGGCGCCATTAATTACCGCAAGCAGACGGTGGTGAGGTACCACCTGCTTGCAGAATTCGGGAAGCGAGAGTCTAGTAGTCCATGTCGGGTCCCGGCATTGAGCCGGCAGCCTTTTCTTTCTTCTCCGGCTCTTCAGCGACCACGGCTTCAGTCGTCAGCAACAAGCTCGCAATCGAAGCGGCGTTTTGCAAAGCCGTGCGAGCGACCTTCGTCGGGTCGATGACGCCTTCGCGCACCATATCCCCGTAACTGTCGGTGGCGGCATTGAAGCCGAAGTTCGGGCTTTTCTCAGCACGCACCTTTTCTACCACTATGGAGCCTTCATGACCGGCGTTCAGCGAGATCTGACGGAGCGGCTCTTCCAGCGAGCGCCGAACAATTTGCACGCCGATTTGCTCGTCGGCATCCTCCAGCTTGAAGTTGTCAAGCGTCTTCTGAGCACGGATGAAAGCGACACCGCCTCCGGGCACGATGCCCTCCTCGACTGCCGCGCGGGTGGCGTGCATTGCGTCCTCGACGCGAGCTTTTTTCTCTTTCAATTCGCTTTCCGTCGCCGCTCCAACCTTGATTACCGCTACACCGCCGACAAGTTTCGCCAGACGCTCCTGCAGCTTCTCGCGATCGTAGTCCGAGGTAGTTTCCTCGATCTGAGTGCGGATCTGCTTAACGCGTCCTTCGATATCCGCACGCTTGCCTGCGCCTTCGATGATCGTGGTGTTGTCTTTGTCGATTACGACTCTCTTGGCACGCCCGAGGTCCTCGACCTTCACGTTCTCAAGCTTGATACCGAGATCTTCAGAGATCGCTTTGCCGCCGGTCAGCACAGCAATGTCCTGCAACATCGCCTTACGACGATCGCCAAAGCCCGGCGCTTTCACCGCGCAAACGTTCAGAATGCCGCGCAGCTTGTTGACGACCAGCGTGGCCAGCGCCTCGCCCTCGACGTCCTCAGCGATAATTAAGAGTGGCTTGCCTTCGCGCGAGACTGTTTCCAGAAGCGGGAGCAGGTCACGCAAGGCGCTGATCTTTTTCTCGTGGATCAGGATCAACGGATCGTCAAGCGCGCTCTCCATACGCTCCGCATTGGTTACGAAATAGGGAGAGAGATAACCACGGTCGAACTGCATACCCTCAACAACTTCGAGTTCAGTATGCATCGTCTTCGATTCTTCAACCGTGACTACTCCATCCTTGCCCACCTTGTTCATCGCTTCGGCAATCAGCTCGCCAATCGTCCGATCGCCATTCGCGGAAACGGTGCCGACCTGAGCAATGGCATCGCCTTTGACGGGCTTCGAGAGATTCTTTATTTCCTCCACGACCCGCTCAGTCGCCTTCTGGATGCCGCGCTGTACGGCCATGGGATTAGCGCCCGCGGCGACTGTCTTCAGACCTTCGCGATAGATCGCCTGAGCCAACACGGTCGCGGTGGTCGTACCATCGCCAGCAACGTCGGACGTTTTTGAAGCAACCTCGCGCACCATCTGCGCGCCGACGTTCTCCAATTTCTCAGCAAGTTCAATTTCTTTCGCCACGGTCACGCCGTCCTTGGTGACGGTCGGTGAGCCGAACTTCTTCTCGATTACCACATTGCGTCCTTTCGGACCTAAAGTTACTTTGACGGCATCGGCGAGCTTGTTCACGCCCTCCAGAATCGCATGACGCGATCGTTCGCCGTGCACAACCATTTTTGCTGCCATATTGTTCTTACCCCCTAAATCCTTGGTTGATTTATTCCAATCAGTTCTGATTACCGGCCTGCCGTTTTCGTTTTAGCGGCGGCCGTGAATACGCCGAGAATCTCGTCCTCGCGCATAATCAGGTATTCCTCATCATCGATCTTCACTTCGGAACCGCTGTACTTTCCGAACAGCACGCGATCCCCTGCTTTCACATCGAGAGGTTGGCGAGTGCCATCCTCACGAAACTTGCCTTCACCTGCGGCGATCACTTCGCCCTGTTGCGGCTTCTCCTTCGCGGTGTCGGGAATGATGATGCCACCCCGCATCTGCTCCTGCTCGTCCAGCCGCTTGACGATCACGCGGTCGTGTAGCGGACGAATCGTTGTTGCCATTGTCTTTCTAATGCCTCCTAGATGAATTTATTCGCGGACAAATGGGCTGCCGATCTGACGAGAATCCGACAATCTGCCCGTCTTTTTTTTGACCCCAGACGATTGCCCGAGGTTTGGACATCCCTCTCGGGAGCCCAATTTGATTGGGGAATATACTGCCCGCGTTGCCTCTTGTCAAGATACTTGACAAGGCAACGCTCATGTTTTTATATTCATCCCAAGCACGGTTGGGTAATTCCCGACCAGCACTCAAAACTGACAAAAAATCTTATGGAGGTAGGAACTATGAATAGCCTTATGTTGCGCGATTCCATGCGTGAAGATCCGTTTACCAGTCTGCTTCCTTCGATTTTTTCGAGGCAGCTGAACCGGGCCTTTCAGGGGCCGTTTGGCTGGGACACCGGGCTTTCAAATTCGGTAGGTAGTCCGGCGGTGAACGTCTATGAGACCAAGGATGAGTACGTTTTCCAAACGGAATTGCCCGGTTGGAGACGCGATGAAGTGTCGATCAACTTCGAAAATCAGACTCTGACGGTAAGCGGGCAGCATGATTTGATGGCTGACGACGACCGTCAATATCATCGGGTCGAAGGCTTTTACGGTCAATTCACCCGGTCGTTTACACTGCCGACTCTGGTCGACTTCGATCACGTCGAAGCAGAATTGAAGGATGGCATCCTGACGATCCATCTGCCGAAGCGTGAAGAAGCCAAGCCTCGTCAGATTGAAGTGAGATCGGCGCAGTAAACGGAAACTAACAAATCGTATTCGAGCTTGCGTTTTTGCTCCCGGATGGGAATCAAGCTTGAGAAGCGAAGGCCGCAAGCTCCTGAGAAGGACTTGCGGCCTTTGTGCTTTGCAATTTCGACTTGGGAGGCGATTTGGTCATGAGGAACTTACTGAAAACCCTAACGGGGATAATCGTGATTACGGCCGCGATCGTATGGCTTCTGACTGCGAGAGAGCGGAGTTCATTCCGCGAAGTCACAATACCGTCAACAGGATCGCAGGCCGTTACGTTGGATCGCCCACGTCCGGAGGTTCGCATTGAACGGCTGCTGAATTTAGAGGAGCCAAACGGATTCGATCCTGACCTGCAGAAACTACTGAGACGAGAACGAGAGCGGCAGGAAGTAACTGACGCTAACGGTGGCTACCAGCAAACCGCTTCAGTCGTGCGCCTTCGCAAAGGAGGTGGCAGCCAATGAAACAGGAACTGTTCGGAATGTGCCGCGCAAATGGCGACTGGTTTGTGTTGGATGTGGCTGACGCGCGGCGAGTGGTTGTCTTTCGCAGTCTCGCGGAAGCGTGGCGAGCGCGAGCGAAGAACGATCAGTTGATGCTCTTCTGGCCGGCGCCGATCGAACGAACTGTCCTAACTGAGTTCGCCACCGCGGACAACGGCAAGCCGGTCCGTTTTTGGCTGATGGATGAATATGAGCTGGCCGCGAACCTGCTCCACGGGCATCCACTGAAATATCTGCAACTCGCGACGCTGGAAGGACCCGCCGACGTCGGAGCGCAGCTGAGAAGCACGGTCGCTTCCGCGCGACCGACGTTCGCATTCGGACAGCCATAAGCGAGGTGATGCGGTATGAAATTAGACATCGAAGCCTATTTCGAACCTGACATTGCCTGGACGGGTGAGCTCAACCGCCTAACCCTGAAGCTGGAAAAGTTGACCAGCGTGTTTCCTACATCGACCACGTATTTACTCTGTTCGGTGTGGCGTGAAGGAGAGTCGCTTTCGGGCGTGACTTTGACTCTGGCGATTGCTGGTAGGGAGTTAAGGGCCAGCGCCGAACACTCTTCGCCAGTGCAGGCGACGCGAAAAGCGTTTGGAGATTTGGAGCGACAGGTAAATGCGCTGATTCAACAAAGACGTGAAGAGGAATTCTGGCAGCGTACCAGCCGGGATCGATTCGCCCACGACTCGGCGCGTGCGGCTGAACCTTTGCCCTCGACGCGAAGTGAAGCTGCGGCCAGCATCGACCGTGAGCTGAGCGAACTGTACAACTTTGTTCGCCGCGAAATCGCGATACGTCAAGCTCATGGTGACTTGAAGCGGGGAGAACTCACCGTCGCTGAGATCGTAGATGAGGTGGCGCTCACCGCCATGGAGCAGTATGCGGAACCTCCGGCAGATCTGAACTTTCGGCCGTGGCTTTTTCAACTAGCGCTCGACGTGATCAAGCGGCGCGGTAGCGAGGTTGAAGCGGCTCGCGGGACGATTGATCTCGCGCAGCCTGTACAAGAACGCTCTCAATCCGAGGATGAAGTCTATGACTTCTATCAACCGGACCACGAGACTCAGCTGGTGGATTTGATTCCCGACGGTCTTTTGCCTACGCCTGAGGAAACCCTCGCCGCGTCTGAACTTCAGCAGTGCATTAACCGTGAGTTGGCGCGGCTGCCGCGCCGTTGGCGGG
>AP72_2010_repI_A01DRAFT_1000229_pt1 | contig 10278 bp, 10 predicted proteins | sample AmaPasreplicIA01_FD_9191 | JGI IMG/M metagenome (IMG submission 9191) | reverse complement strand
CCCCTTACTCGCTCCCGGTCAGGAGAGGGCGATGCGCCGCGAGAGTTGAACGCTGAGTACTATCGGCAACGGGCCCGCGCGGGCCTGATCATCAGCGAAGCGACGCAGGTCTCGCGACAAGGACAGGGTTATTTGTGGACTCCTGGAATCTATACCGAGCAGCAGGTAGCCGGCTGGAAGAAAGTCACCGAAGCCGTGCACGAAGCGAATGGCAGAATCTTCCTGCAGATGTGGCACGTGGGCCGGATTTCCCATGTGACGCTGCAGCCGGATGGGCGCGCTCCTCTGAGTTCCACGGAGAAAGCTGCTGAAGGAAGCCTTTCGTTTGCTTATGACCAGCAAGGCAAACCCGCAAACATTCCTGTGAGCAAGCCGCGGGTCGCCACCAAAGATGAGTTAAAGCAGATCATCCGTGACTTCGCGCAAGCTGCACGTAACGTGCAAAAAGCTGGCTTCGATGGAGCCGAAATTCATGGCGCCAATGGGTACCTCTTCGATCAATTCCTGAATTCAGTGGTGAACGAACGCACCGATGAATATGGGAACCAATCGAAAGAGAGTCGCGCGCGGCTCATACTGGAGGCTTTTGATGTGGTGGCCGGGGTGCTTGGTGTTGATCGGGTTGGAGTGCGCATTGCCCCATATGGTCGATTCAACGGCATGAAACCAGATCCCAACGTCGAGGAGACATTTCTTTATTTAGCGGAGGAACTCAGTAAGCGCGGCTGCGTTTACATCCACATCGTTCGTGGAAGCCAACTCGATCCTGCGCCCGTGGTGTCGGATGACTTTTTCAGAGAGATCCGTAACGCGTTCCCACAGACCCTCATCATCACCGGAGGTCTCAATAAGGGAATTGCGGAGCAGCTGCTCACAGATAACCTGGCCGATCTGTTCGGATTCGGCACTCTCTTTATCTCTAATCCCGATCTACCGGATCGTCTGAGAAATGACTGGCCGCTTGCCACTCCTGATAAAAGAACGTTCTATGGTGGCGATGCTGAAGGCTATACGGATTATCCGGCCTACGAGGAGGAGTTCGCGACACGCTAGTGTGCTCTCCTGGGTACGACAGATCGTGATTCGTTGATCAGATCGATGTTCCTGATGTTTGCTTAACGAATGCTTCGTGGTGCTCAGGACTCAGAGTTCAGCAATTCTGAGCGGACGTTCGCTGATTTGCAGATTGCGAATAGGAATTGAGCCATAGCTCCTTGCTTCTTCGGCGCGGTCAATTCGAAGCGATGCCACACCGCGCACGCTGAAGTCCGTGGAAGTCCCCATCGAGGTGCTCCTTGGCAAGACACCAAGAACAACACAGCGCTGCGCTGAGCGAAGCCCAAGAATGGCTAGCGACCATCGCGTCGGCTCGGTTGAGCGCCGATTTGAAGGTCATCATTCACTGAAAACACACCCGGAACCTGATTTGCAGCCATCTTCGCCATGGTGTCATCGGCCTGGTTATCCACTACGCCCTTCAGCGTCACGTGCCCATTCTCGACAATGATGTGAATTGATCCTATTGCCCCCTGGAAGTACCGATACAAGCTGTCCTGGTCATAGATCGCGCGGGCTACCTGGAGGCGAATGCGATCGTCTTCGGGCGAGGGTGGAAGCACTTTGATCTGATTGTTGACCTGGTGCACTCCCTCGATGTGCTTCACCGCATTTTCTGCGTCCTTCTTGAGCGTTGGTTTTACAACTGCACCCAACAGAGTCACTGTGTCACCGTTCACTGAAAACTCCAAATCGTCAAAAATGGAGTAATAAGGCAACATCAGCAATTCGTGTCGCACCTCTTTTGCGATGCGTTGTTCATTGACGTCCTGAGGGCCTGGGCGGATCGCCAACTGTGAATTGTTTCCAGATTGGGATTGCGACAGTGCGACTCCGCAAAACAGAATAACCATTGCCAGATATCTCATGAAGTTTATCTCCATAGGTTAAGGTGGGATCTTTGCAAGCTCCCCACTACTCGGTTTGAGTTTAGTTAGTGATGCGGCTGCACGGCTTCGTTCTTGTCAACTTCTTCTCCCGATGGCGTCACGGCCCTTACAACGACAATCTGCAGCGCTGCAACAGGGGCGTCTTGGGCCGACTTCGCGGGCTTGGTCATATTTGATGCCGCTTCGTTTGGCATCGAAAGCACAGGCTGACTATTCCGCTTTGCTAACTCAGTCGCTCGCTGTTTCGGATAAACGAACGCGTGCGCATATCCTTCTCCGGGGTAAAACCAGGCCTTCAAAGCCGGAGGGGAATTGGGATCATTCTTTTCGAACTCAACCGTGGGTTTGTCTGCCTGTTGCAGATTAGAATCTGGGACGGTCAAAAACGTGCCGTACAACTTTGTCTGGTCTGAGTTCCAGATTTGAACAATATTCTCGTTTGTGTTCGGGACTACGGTGAAGGTATAAGTGCCGGGAGGTAGCACCCCAGCAGGTGTTTCAACAGGAGTGTTAAACGTGACTTTCGTCGCTTTATCCGACCGGTCAGCCATTCCGTTTGTGGCGAACAACAGCGTGAACAGTGCCGACGCAATAACGAGACTGAGCCTCTTGGCGATAGACATAAATACCTCCTCTAAGAGCTATGCGGTTCTCTACTTGCCAGACTTCACTAGGACGCTTTCGTCGTTTTCATGGCTTCGATCATTCCATGGAGATGCCCAGCCGCTTTCTCGATGTCGAAATGCTTGTACTGGCCGGCTCTGCTCTCGGCCGACAACAACCCGCAGCGATGGACGTACCGAAAGTCGCCATAGGGAAATTTGTAATGCCGTTTTGTATCGCCAGCCTCTGCATCATCGATTCCAAGATGCCATCTTCCGTATTCAACATAGCCATGCTTGTCGATGAACTCGTTTTCCTTCGCGGTTGACGGCTGATGTTCGCTCCACGAATCCCTTTCATCGAAGACGAATTTGAGTGCTCCGCTCAACCGTCTCGCATGCTCGAAAGCCGCTCTGTTCAGTCTCACAGCCATTGCTAACTCATTGTTGATGGTTGGTGGACGCCCTCTCGTTATCGCCGAACTTGATCAGATTTCCTTTTTAGGAAGGCGTCGAGCTTGTTTCTAAGTTCAGCAAAGACCGAGCCTGTATCCCCGTTTCCTTTCAGCTGTTTCTCAAGGTTCGAGATCTGGTCATTTAGCGAGGCGTATTCCGGATCGGCAGCTTCATAGCCGAGGTCTTTCGAGCGCTGCAGCTGATTCTTTGCTGCTTCCAACAACTCTTGTGCGGCATTCTTGTCTTTTTGCCGCTGATCCTGGGCCGCAGTAATTGCAGCCTTCGCCAGCACAACGGGGATCGGGGTTACGTGATCGACCACCACCAGGGTATTCAGAGCTGTTAATAGCACTCTGTTCGCGTCATCTGGTTTTTTCTGGTCCAGAAGTTGCGCGGCCTGCTTCAGGGCGTCGGGATAGGTCGCGAGCGGCAGGTTCGAGGTGCGGAGTCGAATTTCACTCATAAGGTTCTCGAGTTCCACTCTCGCCGTGGGATAGTTTTTGTCTTTCAGCGCCGTCGACGCGGCTTGCGCAAGGTCGTTGATGGCTTTGCTGTCCTGTGGGGCTAGATCAATTACATCTACTTCGAAGTGGACAGGAATGAGCGCTGTGGAGGGATTTCGGGCAAGCAGAATGTTGATCTTTCCGGTTGCCTGTTCAATGGCTGACAGAGCTTCATTATTCTTTTTTGCAGCGATAAGATTGATAGCCCTCTGCGTGTCTTGGACGGCTGCAATTGCCTCTTGATCCAGCGTCTTCGCCGCCTGTTGTTCTGCCTGCTGGCGTTCTTTTTCGACTTCAGGTCGGACTTGCCGTTCGGCACTTTGTTGTTGCTTCTTGATATCGTGGTTAGCCTGAGTTCTGTTTTCCGCGGATTGACGGGCGGTTTTGTGAGTTGCCGACGTGAGTCCGAGGCTTAAGCCAAGGACCATTGTCATCAAGGGAAGCAATCTTTTGGAAGCTCGTTGCATAGACCTCTCCTTGCACCTGTGCTCGCTGTCTGGGCGACGCACTTATGCTATGTGGGAGCCTTACTGATAACAATCCTTCTTGCGGCGGAGCTAGATCTCCGTGTAAGTAAATATGTGAGGCTCCATCATCGGTTGCAGAAGCGCTTACCACTAACGCGTTATGGCAAGCGCAGCTCTTAGGATCTGGAAGTCATTGCGGTTCGATACTCTGCTTCTCCGATTGTTTCTTAGCCTAAAAATTTGTACGTCACTCCATGCAAATGCTTGAATATTGCCGCATTCGGGGTAGGGGATGGCGTACGCGCCATCGATGAAACGGATCGCGTCAATGATTCTCTTACCATTGAGGCGATCGGAGAGAAGATGGTGGAAGCCGCATCGGGGACACTCAAAACCCGATGTGCAGAGTAGGAGCTGCTCAAATGTGAGCGGCTTAGGGCTGGACCAGTTCTGAATTCTAGTCATATAAAGCCTTAAATCAATGATGTCGCTTGCCGGGTTAGAACGAGGCCGCCGGCAGTTTTAGGACACGGACCATCGGCGCACAAAGGCAGTCTCTGCTGGACGCCTTGTTGAGCGGAAAGATAGCGGCCGCGCAAGTCGGCAGCAATTCCCCTGTGGAATGAAATTGAATTCAGAGACTTGAACTAAGCCTGATTTGTACCCGCTTCCAAATAATGTCCATTACCTTCGTTGTATGTGCTCGTTGCACTGTCGAAGCAAATCCGTCTACATGTCCCTTCTAAGCAAAAATTCGCTCTCCCGGAGAATTGTTCCGGCGTCGAGGATTTCCTAGCATCATCGAGGAGGAATAATCCATGACAATCGCAACTTTTACACGCACCGACGAGGAAATCGCGACTGACGTGCTATCGGAGCTAAAGTGGGATGCAGAGCTCCAACCAAACGAGATTGGGGTGTCTGTGAAAAACGGAGTAGTGACACTCACTGGTTGGGTGGACTCCTACTTGAAAAAATGGACGGCTGAAGATATTGCTCATCGTGTTCGAGGCGTCACGGCTGTCGCAAACGACATTGACGTGAGGCTGCCTTCATCTTCGGAACGCAGCGATACTGATATTGCAGCCGCTGCCGCCCGCGCCATCGAATGGGATACGTCTATTCCTGATGGCGCAGTAAAAATCACGGTATCCAAGGGATGGGTGACTCTGAATGGGGACGTCGAATGGCAATACCAAAAAGAAGACGCGGAACGGGTGGTGCGAAGATTGTCGGGTGTCAAAGGTGTTACTAATCTGATCACAGTCAAGCCGCGCACGACCGCGATAGAACTCAAGAAGAAGATAGAAGATGCGCTTGTCCGCAATGCCCAAATTGATGCTGACCGGATCACAGTTGATGTAATTGGAAGTAAGGCAATCCTTAAGGGAACGGTTCGCTCATGGGCAGAGAGGCAGGAGGCAGAACGGGTGGCGTGGTCGGCTCCTGGAATCGTGTCGGTAGACAATCAAATCACGATTGAAGTCTAGGACAGACGCACAGGAGACCCGCAATGAAACACACAATATGGTTACTAATGTTGGTCTTTATTGCCGGCTTTAGCTGTGCAGCGACTTCTCCCCAAAAAATCGATAGTCGATTGAAGGACGCCGCAACGGCCCTGCAGGAAATCATCAACGCTCCCGACAAAGGCATCCCTGAGGAGGTCATCCAGCATGCTAAGTGCGTTGCAGTCATTCCTCACGAAATCAAAGCAGGTTTTGTGTTTGGCGTGAGGCACGGAAAGGGCGTAGTGACATGCCGCACGCAGCAGGGTGGTTGGAGCGCTCCCGCGCTATTTACCATCACGGGGGGCAGTTGGGGTGCACAGATTGGTGCTGAAGGCGTCGATAACGTCTTGATGATCATGAATCAGAAAGGCATGGACCGATTGCTTTCAGACAAGTTCCAAATCGGAGCGGATGCCTCCGCCGCCGCTGGTCCTGTAGGCCGGCATGCGGAGGCAGGCACTGACTGGAAACTAGATACGGAGATATTAAGCTATTCGCGCGCGAAGGGGCTTTTCGCTGGTGCAACTGTGGATGGAGCGGTAGTTCGTCCAGATAAGGAGGCGATGCGCGCACTTTATGGCCGCACTGTCAGCCCACAGGAAGTCTTGTCGGGGCGCGTCCGCATTCCAGCAGAAGCCAGAGGGTTCGTTGCTGCGGTCCGAAGCGCGGAGCGAGAGGCGAGGGCGGCAAAATAAGATCTCGAGGAGAAATTGTTTATGGCTGAAAGTGCTGCGACACGATCTCACAAAAGCTTCGCTGATCTTGCAGCAGGTGTCAAAGACGAAGTAGGAGACTTGATTCGCGGCGTCCCGAGATCGAAGCCGGTCAATACGTATGCCGTTTTGGCAATATTGTTTTTACTCACAGGTTTTCTTTTCTGCACGCTGTGCCTGCTGGACTTGATTGCTTTCGCCTTTCGCGGCAATTCGTATGCCTGGATATTGGCATTCGGTATCATGGGCGCGGTTTGGTTTCTTATCGGGAGCGTTTTTGCGATTGCCGTGGCGATCCATGAGCACCCAGCCCATGGCCGAAAGAATGAAACACCTGAGCTTCGAAACGCAGCGTAGGATCTGAACTCTTTCGAAGATGGCCACTGAGATACGTATCTTTATTACTGGAACCTTGTAATACCAAAGTGGCAGAACCTCATACGCCGGCAGATCTATGCCATTGTAGTTTGAATTTCTGACCGACGGTTCCCTCGCACAGTCAATTGTCATCAACCCTGTAATGTTTCTAAGATTTGGAGTTCAGCCCTTGTCTGTGAACTTGTGCATCCATGTGAATCCCATGTGAATCCATGGAGCGGAAGTTCGAGAATGACATGGGCCGTTCCCCTATTGGGAAATAACATTTGGTGTAACTGAGGAGCTTTCTAATGGCGAAGACTATCGGGATTGATCTCGGAACTACTAATTCAGTTGTTGCGGTAATGGAGGGCGGCGAACCCAAAGTTATTCCCAATGAGGAGGGCGGACGCACCACACCTTCCGTCGTGGCGTTTACAAAGAACGGAGAGATATTGGTCGGCCAAGTTGCCAAACGTCAGGCAATCACCAATCCGGAAAACACGATTTACTCAATTAAGCGCTTCATGGGACGCAGATACGAAGAGGTCTCCGAAGAACTCAAGATGGTTCCTTACAGGGTGGAGCGCGAGGGAGATCACGTCGTAATCGTAGCGCAGGGAAAGAAGTACACGCCACCTCAAATCTCCGCCATGATCCTGCAGAAACTGAAGAAGGCCGCAGAAGATTACGTCGGCGAGAAAGTCACAGAGGCGGTCATAACTGTTCCGGCATATTTCAACGATGCGCAGCGCCAGGCAACAAAGGACGCCGGGACGATTGCCGGTTTAGACGTGAAGCGCATCATCAACGAACCTACTGCAGCGGCGCTCGCGTATGGCCTAGATAAAAAGAAGGACGAAAAAATTGCTGTCTACGACTTTGGCGGGGGCACATTCGACATTTCGATTCTCCAGGTAGGGGAAGGTGTCATCGAGGTCGAGGCCACCAATGGTGACACACATCTTGGGGGCGACAACATAGATCAGCGCCTCGTGGATTGGCTCATCGATGAGTTCAGAAAGGACGAAGGATTGGATCTCAGAAGTAAAGGCAACGAGATGGCGCTGCAACGTCTGCGCGATGCTGCTGAGCGCGCCAAGATCGAGCTCTCCACGACGATGGAGACAGAGATCAATTTGCCCTTCATCACAGCTGACGCGAGTGGCCCAAAGCATCTGGTGAAGAAGCTCACCCGCGGCAAACTCGAGGCGATGGTTGAAGATCTGATTCAGCGTTCTGTGCCTCCCTGCAAGCAATGCATGACGGACGCCAGCGTTGATGCCAGCAAGATTGATGAAGTCGTTCTGGTCGGGGGGCAGACACGCATGCCCCGAATTCAGCAACTCGTGAAGGAGTTGTTCGGCAAGGAGGGACATAAGGGCGTAAATCCTGACGAAGTCGTTGCAGTTGGTGCAGCAATTCAGGGCGGGGTCCTGCGGGGAGAAGTGAAAGATATGCTTCTGCTCGATGTCACGCCCCTTACGCTTTCGATCGAAACACAAGGCGGTGTCGCGACACCGATGATTCCGCGTAACACCACCATCCCAACTCGCAAAACGGAGACATTCTCTACCGCCGCTGACAACCAGACTTCGGTCGAAGTTCACGTGCTGCAGGGCGAGCGTCCAATGGCCAGCCAGAATCGCACGCTTGGCAAGTTTCGCCTGGACGGCATTCCGCCCGCGCCTCGCGGTGTTCCTCAGATCCAGGTCACATTTGATATCGATGCTAACGGCATCCTCAACGCAAGCGCGAAGGATGTGGCAACAGGAAAGGATCAGAAGATCACCATTACCTCCTCGTCAGGTCTTAGTAAAGAGGATGTCGATCGTATGGCGAAGGAAGCTGAGGCGAATGCCGAGGAAGACAAGGCGAGACGCGAGCAAATCGAAGCGCGGAACCAACTGGATTCTCTGGTCTACAACTTGGAGAGGATGCTGCGTGAAAACGGGGACAAAATCTCCGCCTCCGACCGTGGCAATCTCGAAAATGCAATTGCTGACGCCAAGAAAGCTGTTGAATCGAATGATAAACGTCAGATGGACGATGCGCGCGAACGCCTTACACAGGCATCGCACAAGTTTGCCGAGCAAATGTACCGCGCGGCACAGCCGCAAGGGACGCCTGCCGGAGCACAAGCCCAGGCCGGTCCCGCTCCCTCTGGTGATGGACAGTCGAAGGGAGATGAAGGTGTGGTGGACGCCGAGTACGTCGATGTTGACGAAAGAAAGTCGGCATAACACTCGTTGATCGCGATTCGCAAGTTAGCGCCAACAATTCTTCCGCAGAGATTTGAGGAGAAGTGTGGACACAAGAAATGCTGTGCATGGATCCGCAGTCCAAAGGGAACAGCAAGGAGCTTCACTCAGGGCAAAGGATGGTGAGCTTCGAAAGCTCGCTACAGAGAACAAGAAAGAAGAATTTTTTAATAAGATCACGCCTCTGCTCGGCCCACTCAGGTCCTATATCAAACGGCGGCTCCGTATCGCTTACTTGAACCTGCAAATTCAGACGCCCACTCTTACGAGCGGAGACATTCTCGATGAAGTGATGCTGCGTGCGTATGCCAATTACGAGCAGCAGCCGGTAGAACTTACCGTTGAAGAATGGCTCTATCGGATTACGAACGAGGTTCTTGACAAGCGCCTGCATCGGCAGAGTGCAAGAGAAGCTCGCAGGGAGAGTCTCGAGGATCTCACAAAATCAGAACTGCGCACTCTAGAAGAACCAATTACCGCCGACGCAGAAGGCGAGGTTATGCTGCTCGAAGATCTCGATGACAGCGAATACCAGCAGATAGAGGTGAGTCCGCCGACCTCGGATGAAACTCCGGAGCAGCTCCTCGAGCGGAAGGAGCGATTGCTCCAAATTCTCTATGCGCTTTCGAGAGTTCCAGAAAGAGACCGCATCGTCTTCGAGTTGTTCGCCGTGGAAGGATTCTCGCAGGAACAAGTCGCGAGGATCCTTGGTGTGCCGGCCAACGAGATAGAAAAAATCGTCGAAAGAGTCAGGGCAGAAGTGCTTGAAGAGCTCCGCTCGAACCGCCAATCCCGAAGCCAGGCACAAGGCGAACGCCGGGCCTCCTAAAACTGCGCACGATACTGCGGAAGTCGTACTGCCATTTGCGACCTTTGCCGCTTTTGTAAATAGATGGCAGTTCCCAGTACAGTCTGCTTCCTCAGAAGAATTGTTCTTCGATGACACGCGGTCGTAAATTCCAATCATAAACGTCTGGCGAGCTGCTAGCTGCAGCCCCCATCTTCTGAGGAGTTATGCAACCAATAGTCACAGGCAACACTCAAGTTCAGTACAGATTTCCGTTAGCTAGTGCCCTCCTGGCTCTAATCGTGCATTTATTCACCGGCTCGGGATATGCCCAAGATGGGCATCGCTTCACATTCAACGCCGGGGCAGGCGCATCTCCTCTCGTAGGAGACGTCAGCACACGTCTCGATAGTGGATGGAATGTCAGCGCAGGTGGAGGTTACAACTTCACGCAACACTTTGCTGCGACACTTCAGTACACCTACAACGGATTCGGGGTTAATCCAAGAGTTCTGGCCGAAGCACAGGTTCCTGAAGGCAATTCGCATCTCTGGTCACTCACCGTCGATCCTAAGCTCAGACTGGCTGGTGCGAGCAAAGTGAGTCCGTATGTTGTTGGAGCCGTCGGCTTCTACCGGCGTACAGTAGAATTCACACAACCTTCAGTCGTACCAG
>AP72_2010_repI_A01DRAFT_1000223_pt1 | contig 10410 bp, 9 predicted proteins | sample AmaPasreplicIA01_FD_9191 | JGI IMG/M metagenome (IMG submission 9191) | reverse complement strand
GCGGTAAGCGTCTGAAGGTCTCTTCCAGCCGGAGAAAGCTCTTTAGGCCCGAGGCACGCAGAGCTTTGACCAGGCGATGCATTGAGACATTCTTCGAGTCGCTGTCATGCTCGGCGACTGTGCTGAGGTATTCATAATCTTCCGTGTACAGCCAAAGGACGGTGCGGCGCTTGCGGTTCATCTATCAGACCCGTGGTTTTGACACACACAGCGCCTTCGAGCGCGGCCGATCATGACTGCGCAACAACGTGCCCCAGAGGATTGCATCTTGCCTGCGTGAACGGTTCCTCGTGAGCGCTGTCTTGTGAGGTTTTGAATTCTGAGTACCCGGAATGCAACTCGCGTTCCATTCCGCATTGAGCAGAGCTCCCTCTGGATTCTGCTGAGTGATTGTCAATGCGCGAAATACTGTTGACCGACATGCAAATTGTGAGAACCCGAATGCCCAATTCGGGCATTCGCTTTCTTGGCACACTTCACAATCGCGATGGCCAGCTTGCAGTTCTATTTTGGGTCTACTATCAATGCAAGCAATCGGAGACTCGGGCCTAGGCAGGACGCTCTGAATCTAAGAACGAACGCCGATGGCTTGCATCCTATTGAGTGCGCTTTGGATATTTGCCTCAGTAAGGACGTACTCTCAACAGGAATATAGACTCAGGCGAACACAGTCCTTGAGGGTTAGTCCCTGTGGATTCGGCGTTTATCCCTGAAATCTGTTGTCTCGCTTTGAAGGTTTGGCTCATCCTGCCTCTCACTCCCAATTACCATCTATCCATCGCATCTGCTGCAACAACATGCGTAGTACCGGACTCTGCAGCGATACCGTGGGAAAGTAACTTCCCACTGATTCCCGAATCCACCAGAGCCCCGTCCTTCTTTTCTCCTCCCGCGAAGAGAATCGGTACAGGTATAGTTGCGCGCGTATGTAGCGTGGAGGCGCACCGGGAAAGGGATTGCGCTTGAGAAGAGAAATGGTCGACTTGTCTCCCTCAAGCAGCTTAGCAACCAGGTGAATGAACCAGGGATGCCGCTGGTACGAACCCATCGCGGCGAACCACATCAACCAGTCCAGACGCAGGTGATAGGGCGCGATCTGCGGAGAAATACGGGTAGGGTCTCCAGGTTTTCCCTTGAATTCATATTCGCGCCACTTCGTTGAGTCGGTAATGACAGCATCGTCTGTTCCCTCGATCGCGATCTCGTAGCGCTCGCGGGTGATTCCCCCGAAGGCGCCGTAAGTACCTACGAAATGAAAGCGGTTATAGACGGTGTTCATAACCTGCCGGCGAGAGAGAAGGTTCTTTACCGGCTTCACGCTTAGCACCGTTACAAGCAAAACAATTGCCGCCGTGAGAGCACGAAAAACCAGATCCGGAGGGTGCGTTGCCGAGGGATGAGTGCCAAACAAACGAACAAGTGTCTGATCGTCAAAACAACTGAATGCCAGCACGAGAGTGAGCGCGTTCAACCACGACAGGTTCCCGCTGGCAAAGATTAGCAGCTGAAAAATTATAGTCAGTGCGCCGGCAACGCTCGCCACGGGCTGAGGCAGGAAATATCCGAATGGAACGATCAACTCGGCAAGGTGATTGAATAAGACTCCTCCCTTCTTTGACCACTCCGGCCCGCGATGAAAACACCAGCTCAGGGGATTGGGAATCGGCTGCGTTTCATAGTGGTAGTCGAGGCAGGTAAGGTCACGCCAGCAGGAATCGCCGCGAAGCTTGATAAGCCCTGCGCCAAACATCACGCGAAATAACAGCCATCGGAACAGCCATATCACTGCCACTTGCGGCGCACGCTCCGAGCCACCCAGGAACGCAGCGTATGCTCCGGCTTCCAGGAGGATGGACTCCCAACCGAATCCGTAGAAGATCTGCCCGACGTTCACGAACGACAGATACAAAGCCCAGAGCACAATCCAGATCGCGAATAAGAGCCATGAATAGCGATCGATAAAGCCCAGAACGATCAATGCAGAGAGTGTCACACCAATCCAGGAGCAAACGGCAAAGGCTCTGTCCTGAGGGAAAAAGAAGAACAAACTCGGCGATTCCCGGAACGAAATCTCGCGTACAAACAGCGGAACTGGTAGCAGGCCACGTTCGCCGAGCAAAGGCCTGAACTGATTTATCGCGTTCAGGAAAGCGATAAAAAATATCGACCCAACAGCTCTCTGCAGGGCGAATCGAGCCAGCCAATAGTCGCCGGGCTGGAGCCATTTAGGGATGCTGACGTCCATAGCTGCGTTCAATGTCCATAGCTGCGTTCAATACGGAGAGCTATCCAGGAAGCGTCTAAGCCGTGTGAACCGAACATTAGGAAGCCCGGGCCAAGTTTTTTCACGGCTGGATTTTCGCATTTACGAGAAATGGATTATCAAACTGCGTCATGTCACCAGCTTTCTTTCCGGGTGCCGGCAGCAAGCGAGCTGTGAGTGGCTTGTTCCATTTTAGTGCTAGCGTAGCTACGTCGCCGAGAATGCGAGTTAGCTGATCTTCGCTGATGTCTCCGGGAAGAGGTATGGTGTCCAATCCCGTGGCGCAGACGGAAGAGTATGAGAGCAACGCGTCCATCGTGACACGGCCTTCGCTCCAGCGTTCCGCGATACGTCGGTCCTCGAGCACGGGCAGCATCAGGCCGGAGTAGCCGATGTGCTTCACGGGTAAGGATCGCACCGCGTCGGTAATGAGATAGGCTGCAGTCATGCTGCCGCTTGAGCCGAGCGGATTGCGCGTGAAGTTCTCGATCGCGGCTCCGATTGAGACATCCATCAGTGGCGCTGGAGTTGGATCGATACCGAGGTACTCCAGGCCAAGACGCCTGGCCGCCTTCTGCGCAACCGCTTCAGCAGCCTGCGTGTGACGCGTGAGTTCGCTGCGCAGCGCGCCTCCTGCGCCTGCATAATCCCCAGCATGAGCTTGCAAGACTTCGGCAACGACATTTGCTGATTGCAATCCGACCGCGAACTTCATACCAGCGCTGCTTGACGAAAAACTCTCATCTCCAAGATGGTATGAGCCGTTGTAGAACGGCGTGTATGGCGCCAACATCGCGGTCGCGTTGAAGTTGAAGTTCCCGACGCCATTCGGCGAGTGTGCTGAGACGTATTTGATCATCCGCGCCGTGGCTGCGATCACCTTCCACTGAATTCCGTGTTGGTTGGCAATCTGTGCGCTGGCTACAAGGTTCTTTGTCGAAGCCAGAGTCTCGGCCAATAATTCCATCATTGCTGGATCGTCCGCATCAGTCATCATCGCCGGACCAATGTTGAAGTCGTACTTGCCGGCGATCGAAAGCGCGTCGAGCTGCTGGAGAAGTTTCAACGCCTCTGCATGTTGCATGCCTTTCACATACGTCGGAAAGGGCTGAGTCGTAATGCGCACCGACTGCACTTCGTAACCGGCAGTCTCGTACTCCTTCTGAACTTCTCCGAGCACATCGCGAACTTTCTTCAGTTCGCCGCGGTAACCAGCTGGCGCGATGTTCACGAATGCCGTGATCGCTCGGACCTTCGGCCTGGATGTGGTTTGGGCCTGTAAGAACACTGTGAACAGCAAGAGAAGTGCTATGAGCAACCGTTTGCGCATCGTAATCTTTCATCCTCCTTGTGCGGCCAAAGTTTAAACGAGTCAGCATGCAAAGCTGANAAACTTGAGCACGAAAGCCAAGCGAGCTGAACGCAATCAACAGCCAACGTCGGCGTACTTGCTCCAAAGCAAGTACGCGATGAACTCTCACGAAATTACGATTGCTGACTCCAGTACACAGCACTAGAATGCGGGACAAAATCAATACGAGTGATGACTTACAAATCAGGAGGGAAAGATGAAAATAAGAATGTCTCTTGCGAGTCTCGTGATTCTCTTCGCTGGAGTGTTGTGCTTTGCTGCGGACGATCCCCAAATGGGAACCTGGAAGTTGAATGAAGGCAAGTCGAAGATTGCTGCCGGAAGTCCTAAAAACAGTACGGTCGTCTACGCGGCTGACGGCGATAACATTAAGGTCACCGTCGATGGAACCGACGCCGATGGCAAGTCGACTCATAATGAATGGACGGGAAAGTTCGACGGCAAAGACTATCCGGTCACCGGCGATCCTACTCAGGACACTCGCTCCTATAAGAAGATCAATGACCGAACTATGATGCTGACGGTAAAGAAGGATGGAAAGGCTATGACCAGCGGACGCATCGTCGTCTCCCCCGATGGCAAGTCGCGTACCGTCACCACGACCCGAACCGGACCAGACGGAAAGAAATCAAAAAGCACCGCCGTCTACGACAAATCGTAGCGGCAGGGAAGCCGGACGTTCTCCCAAAGTATGCCCTCACGATGCCTCTCGGGAGGGCATTTTCATTTGCGCGCCACTCATGCATTTGTTTTAGACGTATCAGCCACGTCTGCCTCGTCAGGCACGTAACTTTACATTCCTTAGGCAACCTCATCGAGGGCTGCGCGTTTGGCAGCTCTCAAAAAAAGAGGGTGCACAAAGCGTCCCCTCGCGAAAATCAGGGTTCTAACAATCAAGATCTACAGAAAAACCAATCCAGGGGAGAGCAGCTACTGCGTGCTCCCGAATTGGTGCAGGTCTGTGAGGGAGATTCTTACGAGGGAGAAGCCAATGAAATCATTGAACAAGCACTTGGTGTGGACTCTTACTCTGGCGTTGGGCAGTGCTGTCATACCGCTAACCGCATCGGCACAGGATCGCGATTGGCGCGATCGGGATCACGATCGCTACTCGCAAAACAGATACCAGGATTGGTCGAGCAATCGCGCATATCAGGAAGGCATGCGCGACGGTGAGCGTGATCGCATGAACAATCGCAGCCAGCAGTACCGCGGACGCTACAGTAACGATTCTGCGTACCAGGCGGGATACAACCGCGGTTATGCAGAGGCGGGTCGTGGATGGGGAAATAGGAACCGGGCCAACGGTGGGTACTACGGTAACGGTGGCTACTACGGAAATGGCGGTTACAACGGCGGTTACGGCAACGGCGGCTACTATGGTGGCTACGCCAATGGAAACCAGGCGGCTCAGCAGGTCGGCTATCAGGATGGCGTGAACGATGGCGCGCAAGATCGCCAAACCGGCCACAGCTTCCGTCCGACACAACAGCAGGCCTACAAGAACGCTGACCACAACTACAGCCCAAGCTATGGCGATCGCCAGCAGTACAAAGATGCGTATCGCGTGGCCTACCAGCAAGGCTACCAGCAGGGATACAACGGTGGCGGATATTATCGTCGTTAACAGTTAGACAGAGGTGAAGAAAATGCCCCGCTTTCGCGGGGCATCTTTTTTGTTCCCGAAGTATTGCCGGCTCAATTCCCCGGCTCATTTTCTTCATTCCCAAAATGGTCGGCAAGCGACTTTGCATCGAAGCTGTCTGAGATTGCCTTTGCATCCTGCATCGTGGCATTCCACGCGTCGTAGGAGGCAATGAGTCTTTGATAAAGGATTGGAAAGCGGCCGAAAATCGCGGGGAAGCTAAGCGCTCTAATCGCACTGTCAATGGGGTGAATGGAAGTGCCCTCTCGCGCGATGTGGCTTTCGATCCCCAGTCGCTGTGGAAAAACGTGGCAAAAATCACCCGGCTCCCAGTGCAAAATTTGCCGGATTCATAGCCGTGAGTCTGCTTAGGTTCAGCATATTCAGAGACTTAGCTGTGGCTATTTAGGTGCACCTGCTCTGGACACCCCCAACAGAACGAGGCTTTATGTCCCTGTTGATCGCACAGGTTCGGCCAAATCGGTTCGGCAGCTTCCTGGAACGTCGGCGGCAGCCTCGCTTGTATCTTCCGATTTCGGCTCGCGTCTCGCGTTCAGGTTCGGCGAACGATGTGCGCTTGGCCTACATGCGAGACGCGAACATTCGTGGCGCGTTCTTCTTTTGCGACCTTAACGTCGGTCTGGGCGAGACTCTGCGGGTCCATCTGGCTCCGCAGGCAGCGGCAAAGCTCATCGTGAACTGTGAGGCGAGCGTAGTCAGAGTGGAGAGGCCGGTCGGCAAAGGTCTGATCGGCGTAGCGGTTGAGTTTCATCGCTTCGAGGTTGAGGATCCTAAGAGTTCGCACGACTCGCTAGTTTCTTCGTTCGCAGACTGGGATGCCGATACCTTCGCGCGGATGTTTGCCCAGCGTCTCGAGCTGGAAACGTGTGCGTTCCGAGTCCAGGGCGCGGCTTAAATCGTCTAATCGTTTGCAGGAAGGAAGCGAACGGTAATCGCATCCGGACCCAGTACAGTGAAGACCATGCGTGTCTCGATATCCACCGCTTGTCCGTTCAAAAGATAAGGCTGGTACTGCCATTTCATAACAGTCCTGGCAATCGCTGCCGCTAGTTTCGGAGTCTCTCCCGGAACTTCAACATCATCGACGATCCCTTGGCTGTTAATCAGCGCCTTAACTAGGATTTGTCTCTTCCCATTTGCGGAAACTCCTGAGCCGGGAATTGAAGGATATATCACAGTGCGCGGCGCAAGAGACACTCGCAGGCGACTGGTCGTGGTCACTTCCGCAGCTTTGGAAATTACTTCATCTCGTTTTAGTGGCTCCGCAACGGAAGAAACAGCATTGATTTTGCTTGGACGGGCGGAAGCTGCGAACGGAGAGAGCAGCAGAGCTGCGGGAGACGCGGGCTTCTCGACACNGTGATCTGACGCAGATATCGGTACCGACCGAGGAGCAAGAGGCTGAAGTTCATTTGTACCGTCAGTTCGTTGCGCCGGGATAGGCGGCAAAGCTGCGGTACTCGATGTCACTTGTTTAATGTGACCGATCCAGAGTCGTTGTGCGACGGCGCCGCTTATGATCACGAGCGATCCCAAGACGAAAATAAAGCCCAATGAATATCGGGCGTGACTTCGAATGGGTGCGGTAGGCCGTGCAAGTGCGTGCGCAGCACGTTGAGTGATTGCTCGGGGAAGTGTCGCTAGCTGGTGCAAGTTGAGAGCACGTCGCCCTCGAGCTACAGGAAGTGGTGTATCTCGGATTTGCGGGACCCCGATCCACTCCAGCGGCCTGCACGCTGGTAATTTTGCGAACTCTGCTCTTCCTATTACCAACTCGGGAGTGATCCTTTGAGTTTCCCCGCAGCCGTGCGCTGCCTGTGCGAGTCGTTCGACCAACCTGCGCTGTCGGTCGTTCAATACGCGCACGGAGAGACGACGAAAATTGCGGAACGTCCACAGAAGATAGGCGCGTTGAAAAAAGGTCGGATGCGCATAGAGACACGCGTCCTGCGCGGCGAGTTCGATCACACCACGGCGCAGCTTCGCTAACACCTTCACAGGAACGACCTTGTTGGGGAGGGCGGGCTAAAATTCTAGCAAAAATGCAGTGCTTTTCAGCGGAATTCGCATTGCCGTGTGTGCCAGAGTGACNCCACGCAAGCCTGAATCGCCCGAGCTTCGGCCGCGGAGCACACCGATCAGCTCTGCGCAAGACAGATCTGAACAAAGTTCCTTACCAGGGCGGATTCGTGCTGCCTGTGCCAGGCTAGGCCTACGTCCCATTCGGCTTCGCGTCGGTGTACTTCGCCAAACTTAACGCCGCTCACATGCATTTGTTTGGCGGAACGCGGCACTAGCGAAACTCCTATTCCGGCTCGCACCAGGTTGAGCAGTGTGAACATATCGCGCGCTTCCTGCACGATTCGTGGGCTGAAGCCTGCGGTCCCACAAAGTCGAATGCAATGGTCGTAGTAAGTGGTCGATACCTCACGGCCGATCATGATGAACGGCTGCTGACCGATCCTTTCCAGCCTCAGGGCACCCCCGAAGTTGCTGGAGGCCACGAGGGTCAACTGCTCTTTGAGGACCTTCTTTACGATCAATTGGGGATGCCGAATGGGAAGGCGAAGGAATCCGATGTCGAGGTCGCCTGCGAGCAGTGACTCGATCTGCTTCGGCGTCGACATGTCTCCGATCTGGATCTCGACCCGTGGATGAGCTTCGCGAAACTTGCGCAGTACGGGTGGGACCAGACTATGCACCGTGGCGATACCGACGGCGATTCGCAGCTTTCCCGCTTCGCCATGGACTGCAGATTGAACGGCATCGAAAAGGGCGTCGAGGTCGCGGATGATGCGGCGACCTTGGCCATAGAGAAGCGTCCCCGCCGGCGTTAGACGGACCTCGCGGCGGTTGCGCACTAGTAATCTGCCAGCAAGTTTGTCCTCGAGAGTCTTGATCTGTTTGCTGAGCGCAGGCTGCGAGATGTGCAGAAGATTGGCCGCCCGGCCGAAATGCAACTGCTCCGCCAAAAGTAAAAAAGACCTGAGTTCCCGGTCTTCCAATGTCATAACCAACAGTTATCACAGATAGAATTAAGTTTCATTGGAATTATCGACTCGAACAGGTTGTAATTGAGAGTGGATCGGCTAAGCGTAAATCGATCATGACCACCACAAGCATTCTCGGACTTTTGGGTACGATCGCGGCGCTCTGTACTACCGGCGCGTTTGTTCCGCAAATCGTGAAGATCAGGAAGCAAGGCGGGAAGGACATCTCCTTTGCGATGCTGACCGTGTATCTGATTGGAGTGCTGCTGTGGCTGAGCTACGGGTTGATACTCCACGCGAGCGCAGTGATTTGGGCCAATGTTGCCGCTACGATTCTTGTGAGTACGGCGCTGGTGCTGAAGCTTACCTGGAGCCCGAGGTCCAAATTCGGGACAGAACGTCCTCGCCGGTCGCGCATTGCCGTAGATATGGACGAAGTAATCGCCGACGCGCTGAGCCGCCATCTAACTCTTTACAACCGAGCGACGGGCGAGAACCTCACTGGAGAGCTAATTCGGGAAATCGGGTTAGAGGCGGCGATTCCGGCGAAGAATCGCGCAATCTTCCAAAGCCTACCGCATGAAGATGGATTCTTCGACGACCTCGCCGTTATTCCGGGCAGCCAGCGTGCGTTGAAGATCCTATCGTCGGAGTTCGATGTATTTATCACCAGCGCCGCTATGGAAGTGCCGCGATCCTTCGACTCCAAATTTCGCTGGCTGGGCGAGCATTTTCCGTTCATTCCCACCAGCAACATCGTGTTTTGCGGCGATAAAGAGATCGTTGACGCCGACTACCTCATCGATGACCGCTCGCGTCACTTCGTTGGATTCCGCGGAACGGGCATCCTGTTCACCGCGCCTCATAATGCTCGTGAACGTGCGAAGCTCCGCGCGAATAATTGGGATGAAGTGTTGGCGATATTGTTGAAGAACAATTCAGCACTCGGCATTCGGCACTCAGCCAAGACCAACATTAAGACCGAACAGCCGGAGTTGGCAGTCACGAATTAGAAGCCATAGTCAGCGCGATCTGCGAGAGCGCACTTCCGTTTCGAGATAATTCTCCAGATGATTCTGAACAGCACGCAGGGCTTTATCGTTAGTTTCTAGACGGCTGATCATAAGCGCGCCTTCAAGTGAAGAGACGATAAGAGTTGCCAGCTTCTTCGGTGACACACCCTTGCGAATCTCGTCTTTCTTAATGCCGCTCGTGGTAATCGCGCCTAGCCGGCGTCGCCACTGGTGCAGCGCAGTTCGTGCCCGTTCTCGCATCACAGGACTGCCGTCATCCGCTTCGATTGCCGTATTCAACAGCGGGCAGCCTCCGGGAATCGGTGAACGCCTCTCAACAAAGTTGGAAATAAAGCGCTTCAGCCGGTCGACGCTGTTGGGGACCGAATCGACGTCATGCATCCGGAGATCGGTCGCAATCTGCCAGGCGTAATCGAAGGCTTCTGCGGCGACTTCTTCTTTGCTGGAAAAATGCCGGTAGATTCCGCCCTTTTCCAGTCCTGTGGCTTCCATCAAGTCAGCCATGGAACTGCCGGCAAAGCCTTGCTTGTTAAATAGTGCTGCGGCCTCCGCAACAATCCGCTGCCTGGTTTGGTCACCCTTGGACATACCACACCTTTGAGCTTAGATGCTCGGGGGACCGAATGGTCCCTTTAATTTACCGGGCGACCCGAAATTCAAATTGCGACCAACTGGTCTCAGACGACATCCATCTGCGGGAAGAGTAAGCCATGGCGGCTCCTGCAGCGCAAATCAGTTTCGAACCGATTCCGCTCCCGAAGCAACGGAGCGTAAGTCCCTGGATCATCGCGATTACGGTAACGCTGGCGACGTTCATGGAGTTACTCGACACAGCGATAGCCAACGTCTCATTGCCGCACATCGCCGGCGGACTAGCCACCAGTTACGACGAGAGCACGTGGGTACTTACCAGTTATCTCGTATCCAATGCGGTTGTGTTACCTCTCAGCGCATGGTTAAGCCGAGTGTTTGGCCGGAAGAACTACTACATGGCTTGCGTGGCGATGTTTACGGTGAGTTCACTGATGTGCGGTTTGGCCCCGAGTTTGGGACTGCTGATTTTCTTCAGAGTGCTCCAGGGCATC
>AP72_2010_repI_A01DRAFT_1000222_pt1 | contig 10425 bp, 8 predicted proteins | sample AmaPasreplicIA01_FD_9191 | JGI IMG/M metagenome (IMG submission 9191) | reverse complement strand
TCGACAATAATAATGTCAAAGCCGGCTGATTGTATCAGATCAGTTATTTCAATCATTTTAGGACTTAACCCTCCGAGCGATCCTCTTGTTGCCAGCGAGCGTATAAAAACATTTGGATGAATATACCATTCACTCATGCGAATGCGATCCCCCAAAACGGCACCGAGGTTAAACGGTGAAGAAGGATCGACGCATAGTACGGCGACTTTATTTTGTTCGTTGACTAACTCACCGACCAGCGCGTCTACAATGGTGCTTTTGCCGGCGCCAGGTGGTCCTGTTATCCCGATGATCTGCGCAGAAGAATTGTGTGTTAGAGTTCGCAAAAGATCTTCATAGCCCTCGTGTTCATTTTCAATCAGTGAAATTGCACGGGCAAGTGATTTTGTATCTCCTGACTTCATCGAATCGAATAATTGCTCGTGCATGGGTTGATGATTGAGTTACAACTTACATCTTTATCTTGTACTATAATTCTGCGGGCAAAAATAATATGAAGGAGCCAGGCAAAGATTTTGTAAATGGAAAATGGAAAAGACTCATCCTTCTGATCTCCATGATCGGAATGCTTGCAGGGCTTTTATTCTCAAGGGCGTTGCTATCATCTGCCTTGATTGTTTTTGTAGCGGTGAATATCATTCACACGCAAATTCTTTCACAATTGAAAGTTTTTATCTCTTCAACGCTGTTATGGTCAATGAGTCTATTATTTTTTTTGCCTCTCGTTTCGGGCATGTGGAGCAGTGATGTTGACCAATGGGCAAGAATACTTCGTATTAAATTACCACTCGCTTTGTTGCCTGTTTGTTTTGCAGGAAATCAAAATCTCAACGCTAAAAATTGGAGAACGATTGCTTTGTGCTTCCTCGGTTTGGTCTTTGCGGGCATTTGTGAAAGCCTTTGGATGTACTTTCAAAATCCAGATTTGATCCATGCCGATTACCTAAGAGCTCACATTATTGACACGCCAGTTGACAATGATCATGTCAGGTTTAGTTTGCTCGTTGCTATTGCTGTTCTTACCTGTGCATTTTTGCTGATCATTGCCCGAAAGGTTTACAATAAGATCGGTCTTGCTCTCTTGGTAATATCGTTGTTGATCTTTATTGCTTACCTGCACGTGCTCGCCGTGCGGACGGGATTACTCTGTTTTTACCTGGGATCTTTTGTATTAATAACATACCTGGCGTGGAGGGGACAAAATAGAAAGTATTTATTAATGCTTCCTATAGTTTTGGCGCTTCCTATTCTGGCGTATTATATTTCGCCGACTTTTAAAAATCGTATGCTTTATCTAAAATATGATCTTTCACTTGTTCGGAATGATGTTTATGTGCATGGTTCGAATGATGGGAATAGGATTGCATCAATACGAGCCGGTTGGGAGTTGCTTTCCCGAAACCCGCTTAATGGAGCAGGCTTTGGTGATGTGAAAAAGCAAACGGATGATATTTATCAAAGGAATTACCCTCAAATGAATGACGTCGATAAAATTTTGCCCTCGAGCGAGTGGATGATGTATGGTGCAGGCAATGGCTGGCCGGGCGTGATCATATTCACCTTTGTGATGGCGATTCCTTTTTTCATAACAGGGTTGAGGAAGAAAATTGTATGGATAATACTGAATTGTTTCATTGTATTAAGTTATTTATTTGACATTGGTCTCGAAGTTCAATACGGGGTATTCATTCATGCATTTATTTTGCTGTGGTGGTATAAATGGTCAAGGGAAGAATATTCAATTTAGATACAATGCAAAAGATATCTGTGGTTATTGTTTGCAAGGATGAAGAAGACGAAATAGGTCGTTGTCTTAAAAGTCTCGACGGCCTTACAGATGATGTCGTGTTGCTCGATAACGGCAGTACTGATAACACTCAGAACATCGCAAGGAAAGAAGGTGCAAGAGTGATTGAAGACACGTGGGAAGGTTTTGGCCGAACGAAGAAAAAAGCGACAGCGTTTGCAAAATATGATTGGATACTTAACCTGGATGCAGATGAGTCTGTCGACAAAGAATTGAAGCGTTCTCTAATGGATCTTTCGTTGGATAATGACCAGGAGGTTTTCGAAATAAAGTTTAAAAATTTTCTAGGCGATAAGTACCTGCGTTTTGGAGAGTGGGGCGGAGATAAACATATACGATTGTTCAATCGTTCACAGGTAAACTGGAATGAAGCAAGGGTGCATGAAGGTCTGCTACTGCCCGCTGACATTAAGGTAAAAAAACTAAAAGGATACGTACTCCATTACACAATGAAAAACGAAGCCGAGTATGCTGAGAAAATGTCAAAATATGCGAGTTTAAGCGCGGAGAAGTATGCAGAGCAAGGAAAAAAATCTTCATGGTTTAAAGTAAAAATTGCCCCACTATTTGCTTTTTTAAAATACTATATTTTTAAACTTGGCTTCCTGGATGGCCGGGAAGGATGGATCTGTGCTAAAATGACCTCTTATTATACGTTTCTAAAATATGCACGATTGTTGGAAATGAATAAGTCTAAAACATAAATTGAAGCAATTGTCGTTATAGTCTTAATAATTTGGACTGAGAAACACTAACCGACTTATTAATTTTGGCCTATGACCAATTTTATTCCAATATTCCCGCTGGGCATTGTAGTATATCCCGGCGAAAATTTAAATCTTCACATTTTCGAACCGCGCTACAAGCAGCTCATCACGGAGTGTTACGCCCAGAAAAAACAATTCGGTATCCCTACGATGATTGAAAATCAACTCCAGGACTACGGCTCCCTTATGGAAATAGTTGAGGTGACAAAGACGGAAGAAAACGGAGAAATGGATATCAAGACAAAAGGATCAAGAGTTTTCCGCATATTGGAGGTGATTAAAGAAGTGCCTGATAAATTATACAGCGGTGCTATCGTCAATTATCCCGAGACGAATGAAGAGGGCAACAGGGATCTTATGAGAAGGGTAATGAATAGTATAAAGGAATTGCACAAATTGTTAAAAGTGGAGAAAAAATTTCAACAGACCGAAGATGAAGTGAAAGCATATGATGTTGCACACCACGTCGGGCTTTCTTTGGAAGAAGAATATGAGATGCTTCATTTGCTGCAGGAACGGCAGAGACAGGAATACTTGAAGCGGCATCTTACAAAAGTGATTCCCCTTGTAGCAGAAATGGAACAGTTGAAGGAAAAGATAAAGCTGAATGGACATTTTAAAAACCTGTCGGGCTTGGGATTCGAATCATGAGTAATGAATAATGAGTAGCTTGACCAACGGGTAGCTCTCGGGACTCATTACTTATATTAGGTTGCATATGATCTTACAAACACTGCCAGCAAAGATTAAACTTATCGTATTGTTTGCGCTTGGTTACCCGTGTCCAGTTATGAAAAGTAAATGGAGAGGAAAATTAGCTGATGTGACAGAAACGATAATCCAGGTATTTGCGGTATGGGNTGTGAGCTTAATCTGTGATAAATTTTTCCACCCCTAGGCGGGGTCCCTCCCTCCCCCTCCTTCCAACCTACCTTTTTTGCCCATTTGCTACTTCTCTGCAATAGGATCATCCTTCTGCAAGGCACTATCTACTACAAACAACATATCGTTGTGTGGCAAATAAATCCAATTTTCTTAGGGCATGGAACTGCTAAGCTCGGAACGTTCGATTGAAATGTACAATTTGAATTGTAAATATCGTTCATTAAAAAACCTGCACCATGGGAAAAACTACAAAACAAATACGGAAAAAGCGGCTGAAGTTTGGTCGATTTAGTAAGCTCCTTTAATGAATGACATAAATTGCCAGATCAAGTAGTAACTGTTGCTCATCACTCTCATTACTGGTGTCTCACCACTGATTCGATTACTCACCATTTCATTAGCTTTGCCGCTAAATCTCATTGTTTGAATTCAACTACACTCTGCTTTGATTTTGGCAACACGAGACTAAAGGCAGCATTGTTCATTGATTCAGCACTCGAAAAATTAATTGTATTAAAAGATGGGTCAATTGAAGTAATCCAATCTTTACTTGATGAGTTCACACCGCATAAGACCATCCTATCCTCTGTAATTGACCACGATTCAAAAATCGAGGATCTGCTTAAAACAAAGACAAGATTTCATAAGCTAACTCATCAAAGTAAGCTTCCGATAAGTACACCGGTCGGAAGACCTGAAACAATTGGCGCCGACAGGTTAGCATTAGCTGCAGCCGCTGTTTATTTTTACCCAAAAAAAAATAATCTTGTTATAGGTTCAGGCACATGCATCACTTATAATTTCATCAATAAGTATCATGAATTTTTGGGTGGTGGCATTTCGCCAGGGATAGAAATGAGATTGAAATCGCTGAATTATTACACAGCCAAATTACCATTGATTGACGCCGACTGGAATGTTCCGTTGATTGGTTATGATACAAGTACAAATATTCTCTCGGGCGTAGTTATTGGACTGGCAAAAGAGATCGATGGTTTTGTAACTGCGTATGAAGAAAGGTTCGGGAACTTTAACGTGCTTTTAACCGGGGGTGATATGACCATTTTGGCCTCCCATTTAAAAAAGAAGATATTTGCAGACCCCGAACTAATTTTTAAAGGATTATATGCGATCAGTGAAGTCAATAACCCTTAGGATTCTGCTTGTGTCTACTGGCTTGCAGCTCTTTATATGTGATCTCTTAAATGCCCAGGATAACTCTCCTTATTCGCGATACGGACTTGGCGATGTTGCTCCGAATACGAACATTGCAAACAGGGGCATGGGAAGTTTTGCAGCCGGTTATGCCGATCCTCTTTCAATCAATTTCACAAATCCGGCGTCTTATTCTGCATTCATGTCATACTCTGAAGAGAAATCAAAGAAAACAGTGTCAGGTCGCGTTCTATTTGATGTAGGAATGAATTTCAGCTGGCATACGCTTCGCGAAGGAAGTTCGCCCAATAAATTTACAAGCAGTGATGCTTTATTTTCTTATATGCAAGTTGGAGTGCCCGTTAAAAAAAATTGGGGATTGAATTTTGGGCTTCGTCAATTGACGAGGATTGGTTATAAAATTGATGATTTCGAGCGTCTTCATGATCCAAATACAGGTTTATCCATCGATAGTGCGTTAACCGAATTCAGTGGTGATGGTGGCGCATTTTTAGCGACTGCCGGAACCGGCTTCGCCATAAAAAATTTTAGCCTGGGAGTGAACTTTGGATATTTGTTTGGCAAGAAAGAATACACCTCGAAGAGACAGTTTATCAATGATACGGTTGCTTACAATAGTTCTAATCATAGCACCAAAGCTTCTTTTGGAAATATTTACGCAAATTTTGGCGTACAGTACAAAATTGACATAAGTAGCAAATTATTGCTTCGGCTGGGTGTCTACGGTAACCTGCAGCAAGAAATGAATGCGGAGCAGGAGATTCTTCGGCAAACATTTGTACGCACGCCGGCGGGCGATCTACAACTGGACAGCGTATATGATCAAAAAGGAGTGAAAGGAAAGATCATTTATCCGGCAGGTTACGGTGCTGGTTTTGTTGTTGAAGAAAAACCTGACGTACGAAATAATAAATATGGTAGTTGGCTCATTGGTGCAGACCTGGTTAGAAATAATTGGAGCGAATACAGATATTATGGAACTGCCGATTCAGTACGGGACAATTGGGAGGTGCGAGTTGGGGGACAACTAAGGCCGGAGCCCAAGAAAAATTATTTCAGTAATGTAAATTATCGTGGCGGTTTTTTATTTGGCCAGGATTATATTCACGTTGAAAGCAAATTACCTTTATGGGGATTGAGCTTTGGTCTTGGGTTACCCATAGCTAATTATAATAACCTGGCGCGTGGACAGGCATCATATATTAATGTGGCGGTTGAATACATCAAAAGGGGTAATAATACTAATTTGCTAAAGGAAAATATTTTCCGCATTTCAGTGGGCCTTTCATTCACGGATGTTTGGTTTGTGAAACACAAATATGATTAAAGCTCAGGTTTATGAGCATGACCAGAATAGATAATCACCGACTAAATCCAGTAAGTTCAGATAGCACCGGTTCGACTTTGTTATTGATTTCCTCCGTCATCATCTGTTTGGCATTCTTTTCTTCTTGCGAAAATGACATCAACACGATAAACGCGTGGACTGGAAAAAAGGTAATGATAGAAACGGGAAGAAATATTGAAAGCTACTTAAGTGAAGAAGGCCAGGTGAAGGCAAAAATGACTGCACCTATAATGTACCGGTATGAGGCATTCCAGCCGGGCGATACTGCATATTCAGAATTTCCGAAGACGTTGCACGTCGACTTTTACAACGACAGCAATAAAATTGAAACGCGGCTCGATAGTAAGCATGGAAAATATTTTGAAAACCTGGACAAAGTCTATTTATGGGATAGTGTTGTCGTGATTAATGTCAAGGGCGACACGTTAAAAAGCAATGATCTTTGGTGGGATAAAAACAGGAGATTATTTTACACGAACAATTATGCGGAATACCGGACGAGAGACAAACAGATTTATCCGGGAATGGGTCTTGAGGCAACACAGGACTTCAGGAGTATTCTTTTTAAGCAGCCGGTAGGTACGGTGGAATTGTCGGATTCAACTTTTACGAAATAATGTTATAACAAAAAAAGTCCCTCATAATAGAGGGACTTTCGAAATACCTTTTCCAGGGCCAAACCAAACAAGTGTTGGTGTTTTTGGTTAGAACGCGCTCACCAAAGGTTAAGCAGTTTTCAAATGGATATCAGAACTTAAACGGGACTTGGTTTTTCAAGGGAAAGTTGATTGAGCGATTTTGGTCTTCATTCAGGATTTGGAAATTCATTTTACGGACGTTACTGGTCTTTCTTCTTGGATACTGGATCAATCAATCAATCAACTTCTAATCAAAAATAGTCTTCACATTTTTTTAGCACAAGAGGAGAACTGCTTGTTGTCCCAACTGATGAATTTACTGGACGCGTAGTAAATATTCGACAATACCCTTAATCCAGATCAATCAATTTGGTCCATCTATATTCAAATACAACCATTTATGTTTTTCGAAAATAAAACCGTGCTCATAACCGGCGCTAGTCGCGGAATCGGGAAAGCCATTGCTCTCAGACTGGCAAAAGAAGGCGCTAATATTGTTGTCGTTTCAAAAAGCATCAAAGAAGATCCCCGGTTAGGGGGAACGATTTTTTCGGCGGGGCTGGAAATAGAAGAGGTGGGCGGACGTGCATTGCCTTTGCAATGCGATATCAGGTATGAGGAGCAGATTACCTATGTTGTTCAAAAAGCTGTGGAAAAATTCGGAGGCATTGACATAGTGGTCAACAACGCTTCTGCAATTTCTCTAACAACCACTGAGCACACTGAAGCAAAACGCTTTGATCTTATAAATGCCATCAATGTGCGGGGTACATTTTTTGTAACGAAGGCATGTATTCCTTTTCTGAGAAACTCTGCAAATGGCCATATCCTAACCCTATCACCTCCATTGAATTTACAACCAAAGTGGTTTAAGGGTCACCTCGCCTACACACTAACAAAATATAGCATGAGCATGATGACGATTGGCTGGGCAGAAGAATTTAAAAACGATAAAATAGCTGCTAACTCGTTGTGGCCACGAACCACCATTGCGACCGCCGCTGTAAAAAACCTATTGGGTGGAGAAGCGTTAATGAGAATGAGCCGAACACCAGAGATACTGGCAGATGCTGCTTATTATATTTTGAAACAACCTTGTGCTGAATGCACCGGCAATTTATTTATTGACGAAGATGTCTTGGCAAAACAAGGCATTAATGATTTGGCTAGATATTCTGTAATACCTGGCGGAAACCTCTACAACGATTTGTTTGTTTGACGTACTAGTCTTCTTGTCTTTTCTCTGGGCGCATCATTGGGAACAGCAGAACATCTTGTATTGAGGGCTGACCGAGAAGCAACATGCAGATACGATCGATTCCGAAACCAATTCCTGAAGTTGGAGGCATACCATATTCAAGCGCCCTTAGAAAATCATAGTCGATAAACATCGCTTCCTCGTCACCGCGCTCCATGAGTTTCACCTGTTCCTCGAATCGTTCTCGCTGATCGATAGGATCATTTAATTCACTATAGGCATTTGCAATCTCTTTTCCATTCACCAACAATTCAAAACGTTCCACAAGTCCTTGTTTGCTTCGATGTTTCTTTGTGAGAGGGCTCATCTCCACCGGGTAATCGATCAGGAAAGTCGGTTGAACAAAATGCTCCTCGCATTTTGCGCCAAACAATTCATCGATCATTTTACCCCTGCCCATTGTATTGTCTACATGCACATGGAATTGCCTGCACACGTCGCGAACCTGTCCTTCGTTCATTGACGAAATATCAATGCCTGTATATTTTTTTATAGCATCATACATGCTAATGCGCTGATAGGGCGCTTTAAAATCAATTTCTTTTTCATCTACGGAAACTTTTGTTGTGCCGTTGACTGCAATCGCTATCTGTTCCATTAATTGCTCAGTCGTTTCCATCATCCACAAATAATCCTTGTAGGCCACATAAAATTCCAATACAGTAAACTCGGGATTATGTGTGCGGTCCATTCCTTCATTCCGGAAGTTTCGACTGAACTCATAAACCCAATCAAAACCACCGACGATCAACCGTTTTAGGTAAAGCTCATTTGCAATTCGCAAATACATCGGGATGTCAAGCGCATTATGATGCGTGATGAAAGGACGAGCGGCCGCGCCTCCTGGGATACTTTGCAAAACAGGTGTATCTACTTCAATTGCTCCGCGTTCATTTAGAAAGTTGCGTATGGCATTCATCAACTTTGTTCTCTTGATAAAGACATCCTTCACTTCAGGATTGATGACAAGTTCGGCATATCGTTGCCTGTATTTAAATTCAGGGTCCGTGACCGCATCATACGTCTGGCCCTCTGCTTCCTTTACAATCGGGAGCGGTTTTAGCGACTTACCAAGAAGGGTCAATTCTTTTACATGGATTGACGTTTCGCCCGTCCTCGTTTTAAAAACAAAACCTTTTACTCCAACAATATCGCCAATGTCAATTAATTTCTTCCAAACGACGTCGTACAAAGATTTGTCTTCACCTGGGCAAATATCATCGCGTCTTATGTAGAGTTGTATCCTTCCGCTGGAATCCTGGAGCACCGCAAAATTTGCCTTTCCCATATCGCGAACGCTCATGATGCGGCCAGCAACACAAACGTCGGCGAATTCATCTTTTTTTTCTTCAGTAAAACTCTCTTTGATGTGTGCTGCGAGATTATTGACAGGATATAGCGAGGCGGGATAAGGTTCAATTCCCATTATGATCAATTCTGCCAGCTTCTCCCGGCGAATTGTTTCCTGCTCTGATAAGTGGATACTCATGTAGCGTTCAAAAAATTGCTGCAAAGGTAGCAGTTGAGAGGGAGAAGGCAAAGAACGCATACATGTTGGAAAATTAAAAAGCTCCTGTTCAAGAACGAGGAGCTTTTTACGATTAGAAAATTCATATCAAAGGTTATAGGCAAAACTGACGTAATACAATCCGCCTATCTGAGGATTGCCATAGGCATTTTTATAGTAGTGATTAAAAATGTTGGAACCACCTAATTTGATAGTCGATTTAATTTTCGGCATATTGTAACTTGCTTGTGCATCTACTGTGGTGAACGCATGCACAGGTCCATTGGCCAATTCACCATCCCACATAAAAGCATCCTGCCAATGAAGCATTGCATTAAATCCAATGCGTTTGCTTTTTCCCAATCCTGAATTGGCTATGCCTGCATTTACACGATATTTTGGAGTATTGAAAAAAGATTGGAAACCGGACGGAACATGTGTGATCACATCAGAATATGCATTGAGAAATGCAGAGAAATTGTTGGATATAGAGTAATCCAATCCAACTCCGAACCCGTGCGTCTTCACATTTGTGCTGCTGTTGACCACTGTTGAAAAAACCCTTCCCGTTGACGGTTGAATCAGCACATTCCTTCCCAGGAAATTTTCATAATGCCCGGCATATGCATACATATCGACCAAAAGTTTTTCTCCAATCAGACCTTTATAGCCCACTTCAAATGATTGCATATTTTCAGGTTTCAATTCCTTATAAACGTAAGGAGTGTTGGAACCCATTTCAAAGACGGGATTTTTTTCCGTTTCCATATAACTCATAACCCATGGTAGGCCGCCAAGCAGCATATAATCGCCAACATTCAGCCGGATATATTTCTGCTGAGTTGTCGGGAAACGATAAGCAGTTTGGTAAGAAACTCGAATGTTTTGATTCTTCGCAACAGAAACTAAAGCAGTAACGCGTGGGGTGAAATGACCTTTGAAATCTTCATTCTTGTCGTAGCGTCCTGACACAGACAAAGACAATTTATTGTCGAAAAATCTTTTTGTTGCCTGAGCGTAGGCGCCGAGTTCATTGATG
>AP72_2010_repI_A01DRAFT_1000216_pt1 | contig 10536 bp, 9 predicted proteins | sample AmaPasreplicIA01_FD_9191 | JGI IMG/M metagenome (IMG submission 9191) | reverse complement strand
CCGGCTGGTTGAGGACGCCCAGCAGGCTATTGCTGACCTTAAGCACGAATCGGTCGAGAAGAAGGCGCAAGCCGAAGTAGACGCGCAATCCGAGAAAAAGGCAGAGGCCAAGTCGGGCGCGGGAATTGGCGACAGATCCAAGACTGTCGTGCAATCTGCGGGCACTGCTCAGCCGGAAAGCAAAGGGACTGATAGAGCGGAGACAGGGAGCTCTGAGATCGAAGACTCTCACTCGCACCGCCTGCCGCGAGTTACAGCAATCCGCCACTGGTCGACTCCTGACTACACCCGGGTAGCCATCGATCTGGAGAGCGAGGTGAAGTTCGGGTCATCGCGGATTTCAAGCCCTGATCGCATCTTCTTCGACCTGCGCGACACGAAACTCGCATCAACCCTCGTTGGCAAGAGCTTCGACGTCGACGACGGATTCCTTAAGAAGATTCGCGTGGCGCAGTTTAAGCCGGGACGTACACGTGTCGTGCTGGAAGTCGATAATCTCTCCACTTACGAAGCATTTCTCTTGCCCAATCCCTACCGGCTGATTATTGACATTCACGGCAAAAACGACAAAATCGCGCATACAAAGCTGAGCAAACAAGAAACTGCTTCACTGGCCGATGTCGAAGCTCCTCCGCAGTTGGAGACGAAGGCGCACGTTCCGCAGCCCGTGGTGAAGGCGGATATGAAGGCGCTGGCGGGGAAGCCGGCCACCAAGAAAGAAGAGATCCACGATCAGAGCGCTGAGCAGGGCGAGCGTGACGAGGCTGGCTCATCCAGAGAAGGAAGCAAGAGCACCGAGATAGCTAAGTCGAATCCGCCAGTGAAGAAAGTTATTGTCGATAACGATGATGACGAGGCAACCGAGCCGGCACCCACTGCCAAGGCTACGCCTCGGACAAAGAGCAGAACTTCGAGGAGAGAAAAAGCAGAAAGTGCCGATGATGAGGATTCTCCGGCGGAGAAGGCGTTGAACGATGCTCCGGCACCACCTTCCAGCCGAACCAAGTCGTCCTCTCGACTGAGTGCCAACCACAAGGATTCAGACCTGGATATTCGAGTGGCCAAGCCGACGGCGAACGGCGACCGTTCCCTGATTCGCACCTTGGGATTGAAAATCGGCAGGATCGTGATTGATCCCGGGCACGGCGGACATGACGCCGGTACGATCGGACCAAATGGCTTGCAGGAAAAAGACCTGGTGCTTGAAGTCGGGCGGCGTCTGGGAAAGATGCTGGAGACACGGTTGGGAGCAGAGGTGGTCTATACCCGTAAGGATGATACCTTCATTCCGCTCGAGACGCGCACTGCGATTGCGAACCAGCAACGGGCGGACCTGTTCATCTCAATACATGCCAATTCCAGCCATGATGCGGCGGCCCGCGGGGTTGAAACCTATTACTTGAACTTCACGTCCTCGGCGGATGCGCTCGAAGTGGCAGCGCGCGAAAACGCAGTGTCTGAAAAGTCGATTTACGAATTGCAGGATCTGGTGAAGAAGATCGCGCTAAAGGAAAAGATCGAAGAGTCCCGCGAATTTGCCGCGGATGTGCAGGCGTCATTGCATAGCGGGCTGGCGGCGAAGAATCCAGGAATCCGGAATCGCGGGGTAAAGAAGGCGCCATTCATCGTACTGATTGGGGCGAATATGCCTTCGATCCTGGCGGAGATTTCCTTTGTTTCAAACCCTGGCGATGAGCACCGCCTGCAGACAAGCGAATACCGGCAGCGGATTGCCGATTCTCTCTATCACGGCATCGCGAAGTATGCAGACGGGCTGAGTGGAGTAAAAATGGCCAGCAAGCTGGAAAAAGCCGCTGGCCAGTGAGTCTTNCCCGACACGAAACTGGTCCTACTGGATAGCGCTGCCCACCTGCGAGAAGACATTGCTTGCGTTGGATCCGATCAGGCGGACGGTGCCCACTACAATGACAAGAATGACTGCCAGCATCACGGAATATTCGGCGATATCCTGACCGCTTTCTTCAGACCAAAGCTGCTTCAGCCACGTAAACGAGCGATTGCTGTTTTCCTCCATTGCCCTCTCTCCCTCTGTCTATGCGAGCGCCGAAACCGGAGCCGGCTCATTGGACTGTTTTGTGTGTTCCGCATAGCTCAGTCCCCAAGCTTCCTTCTCCTGCGTGACGGCCTGCAGTCCTACTTGAAATTCTGACGTGCCCTTCAACTTCTTTGTCCACACTACCCGGAATTGCATCTTCCGCTGGCGGAAGAAGACGGTGACCTCTTCTTGCGCCGACAATTCGCGGCGAATGGAACCGAGCCGGACTCCCGAAGCGGTTACGTCGAGCGTGTGGGCTAGTTCGTCAAACGGCTTACCAGTGCGGTCTTTCCCTTTAATCCGTACCGGCAGGACCGCTTTTGTACGGCTTCCCCGGCGTTTATTGTCCACACTGCTCACGCGCATTCTTTCTCCCGAACCTAGTGTGCAGCGGGAGCAAGTAGTTGTGAATGGCCCCGACGGGTAGGGGGAGGGCACGGAAGTAATACTCGGGAACGGGTTTTAATCCCGGCATTTCAGTGGCTTACGGGCAGTGGCAGAGAGGTGTTGCAGCCTTGGAAACTTTTCTGCAGGTCGTGTGGTCTAATGACTTATGCCGAAGTGTGGCCGAAAACACATGGGATTTCCGCGTCTTGTCCTGGTATGTGCCGCTTTTGCATGTGTTCCTGCCCTATTATTTGGGGCGGTTTCGCCGAAGCCCCAAGAGGCGCAAAAGCCCGCGATTCTTCCGCAGGCCTTCGGCGGGTGGCAGATGCAGGGCGTGGCGCAGACCAGCAGCGATGCGGCTGCGGCCGACCCGACCAATGCGGAGACTCTCAAGGAATACCGCTTCATCGATTTCGCCTCGGCGACTTATAGGCAGGATGACGGACAAACTCTGAAGATCCGTGCTGCTCGCTTCGCCGATGCGTCAGGAGCCTTCGGCGCCTACTTGTTTTATCTGCAGCCGAACATGAACAAGGAAGCCATCGGCGACCAGGGAGTATCTCTGGGAGACCGGGCTCTGTTTTATCGCGGGCATGTTCTAGTCGATGCGAAATTCAGCGCGCAGACGCCGACGTCTGCGGGAGAGTTGCGCGAACTGGCAGGTGTATTACCTCGGCCCGGTGGAAGTTCGGGAAACCTGCCGTCGTTTATTCAATTTTTGCCGCCGCGGAATTACATAGGCAACACGCAGAAGTATGTGATGGGTCCAGTTGCATTAAGGGCCCTGGACGCGCCGATCACGCAAGACCAGGTGGATTTTGGCTCCAGTGCGGAGCTTACGCTCGCCCGCTACCAGGTGCCGAGCGGTGAAGCCACCCTGATTCTGATTTCATATCCCACGCCACAAATTGCGGCAGAGCATCTGCGGCGTATCGACGCTGCGCATCAAATCCAGGAACCAACGCAGGAAGGTGTTTCTACGATCAACGGGTCGGGAACATTCTTCGACAAGCGCACGGGGCCGATCGTGGCGATTGCAACCGGCGGGATGTCGGAGAGCGATGCGAAATCTTTGTTGGGATCGGTGAACTGGAGAGCGACTGTTACCTGGAATTCTCCCGCGAGTAACAGCGAAGTCCGCGATTTGTACAAATTGATTCTTAATATCGTAGTGCTGTGCGCGATTCTTGCCGGGCTCGCGATCATTGCCGGCGTTGCGTTCGGTGGATTCCGCATTTTGATGAAGCGTCTTTATCCCGACAAGGTATTCGATCGTCCTGAGCAGATGGAATTCATCTCGCTCCACCTGACGGAGGCGGCGGTCAAGGGAGCCGTGCCGCGCGGTGGGGATGCGGGTGCCCAGCTTCCTCAGAAACCGGCTTGATTGCGGGGTAAACGCCTTTAGAAGTATCGGCTTACAACCTCTCTGTCGGCGATTTGTCTCAATTTGCTACACTTCTAGTCTATGTTAACGCATTTCGTAAGTTGTTGAAAACAATAGCATTTATTTCCCAAAAATCGCTTGACACCCCTGTTTTTCGGCTCATAAGATTTCGGCAGAAAGTTTTGACGGAATCTAAAGCCTCCGTTGGAACTATTCTCCCTTGAAGAGAAGGCCGCCCAGTTGCCGGGTGGCCTTTTCGTTTCTCCCACTCTGTTCCAGGCGTCGTGAAAGAGTCGGGTCGTCTGGATGTTAGTTCGAGGGAAGGCTTCAACCGCTGATGGCGCAGGTTCATGAAGGATTTTCGCGCGGTTACTTCTGATATATCGAGTTCGAGATCGCTCGGCGTTCAGGAGTTGTCTCAAAGAATCTTTTGATCTCAGGCCAATATTTTCGCGTGATGTAATCGGTGCTGATGTGGCCTCCACGCTTCAAGGTCTTGAGTCTTGCGCCAGTAATCTCCCTGAATTTCCGAGTACACTCATAGGGAACGTTTGGATCGTCCATGGCGTGGAACATAAGCAACTTCGAGCCATCGACTTGTTTGCGACTGGTCCAGGGATTGTAGAAATCGCCGACTCGTAACTTCGTCCAGTTTGCATCGCTGAGGCGATATGCATTGCCAAACGCTTCGCGGATGTATTCCGCATAGGTTGCTTTGGAGGTTTCGGCCTTCTCTGCTCTAGCCAAAATGCTCCAGTCGACAACCGGGCAGTTGGCCACCACGCGATGGATTCTGGAATCCAGTGATAACAGGATTGCAGCGGCCCCGCCGAAACTTCCGCCAATGACAAAGATGCGATCGGGTTTCAGACGAAAGCGCTGGCCGAAGGCGACTTCCGTGATTTCGGCGGGCAGTTCGTTGAGGATGTCGAGAATGTCTTCATGGGGCGAGCGGGCCAAGAAGTCTCCGTCGCTCTCCCACGCGCCGCGGTATCGCGGATAGATGACCCAGAACCCGTTTCGCGAGAGAAATTCTGCGAGCGGCTGTTTGCGGGGAATCGAGGGCATGCCGTCGCACAAGATGATCAATTGCTGCGTCTTGCGTTCCCGAGAGGGCGGGAGGAACTCCGCCACAATTTCGCGGGCGAACCGAGTTCTGAACATGGCCGGCATTATCTCGCATTTTCAGGGAACGGCAGAAAAGCTTAACCATCGAGTTCACGGAGCTTCATGATGGCTAATGAAGTGCCGTCGGTAACAGACCGCCATCAGGAAATTCGAAGCAGTTTGGTAAACTAAATATGCCAATCCAAAGCCGACGTAGCTCAGTTGGTAGAGCAGTCGATTCGTAATCGACAGGTCATCGGTTCAAGTCCGATCGTCGGCTCCATATAAACCCTTGGGTTTGTTAGTTTACCGATTCCAACGTTGTGCCTGTTTCCGGTTTTGGTGTCCTGTCACTATCCCGAACCGTTTGGATGGCCAATTCTTCCTCGAATTTTCCCATGGCTGCCATCACGTCAGCGCTTGCGCTCTTCACGTAGTACTCTAATGTCACGCTGACGTTTGAATGCCTGAGAATCGCTTGAATTACTTTGTCTGGAACGCCCAAGCGATAAAGATTGGAACCCAGACCGCGCCGTGCAGCATGCCAGCCGTGCCACTCTGGATTGCGAGCATCACGCTCAAACCTGTGATCCGTTTTCGCGTGCTTTTTGTTGTTTGGCAGACCACATAGTGCACCCCTACTTGGTGAATCTCGGAACGGTTTCCAACGTAGTCGTTAAGCCGTATTTGCAATATAGGAAACCCGACTTTCAGTTTAAGGTCGAGAATTCGCCTGAGACTTACGTAGTTGTGATGAAGANCGACGCTCCACTCCCAGGAAACAGCGAGTCGTACCACAAGAACAAGTTGAAATCGAAGAAAAAGTTATCCAACGAGGCGAGGCTTCTATTTTCAGATAACCAGACAGCCAACGCCGTCAGCGACCGCATCCGCCATGCCGCTAAGATTTGCCGGGCGACGCGATCAAGCCCATGACGGTTGCCGCCGTGTAGACAAGAATTTTCCAGCGTCGTCTGGTCCCATCACGTCTCCTTCGAACTCGATAAATGGGAAGATCGTCTTCAATGCGCTTCTCTTCAACTTTGGCCTCTTTCATTCTTATGGGAGTCGGGCCATTACATTTCCTGATGGCTCAGGATTTGTCACCGCGAGCCTATGTCATAACACCAGTACACAGCAATGCCGTGAATGTGACGTGGGCCTTTTACGATGGGGGTTTGAACTTCACGGGCAACATACCTATCGTGGCCACTGGTCGATACAACGTTCCGATTTTGAGCTACTACCATTCGCTGAACTTCCTTGGACGGTCTGCTAACGTCAGCGTGTCTCTTCCGTACGGAGTTGGGAACTTTGAGGCAGCCGCTCTTGGCAAAACCAAGTCGGCTTATCGCTCAGGATTGTTTGATCTTGGCGTTCGTTTCTCAGTGAACCTCATGGGCGGCCCCGCTATGCGAGCAGATGAGTTTGCGAAATGGAAGCAAAAGACCATTCTCGGTGCGAGCCTGAGAGTCATTGCCCCAACTGGGCAATACAGTCCCACCCGGTTAATCAATTGATGTTTCGCCAGTTATCAATGACAGGCAGCGTTAAGTTCCCTGATGTCTGACCTCAAATGGGCCAAGCGCCTTTCACTTAGACGTCAATCGAGAACGAAGCTGTTCGATTAGTTCCCTGATCTCGTTGATTCTGGCGTCCATTTCAGTCGCTTCCTCACGGCTCATTCCGATGGAGGCCGCCCGGTGGACTGCGTAGTGCTGGTGTTCGAGCAACTGGATGATTCTGTTCGTGAGATCAATAGGCTTAGTGAAGCTGGGTTTCCCCTCCTGGGACTGCAACATATATCGCCCTTTCTGATGGCGTTGCCCTGAGCATAGTGATTTGAACGAACCTCCGTCCGTGACTCGGAACACAACTCGGAAGATGAGCGTAATCGCGCGATGTTACGCCAGCAATAGAGCTTGTCTTCAATGAAGGTTTTGGTTCTAGATGCGACCATGTACGAACTCAATAACGTAAAACAAGGAGCAGCAAACCGAAGTTTGCTGCTCAGTCGTCGTATCGGAATGGGCTCTATTGGTTGAGGGGGTTGAACGTCAGAACGCCCGCTTCAGCGTTAGAGCACGCGCCCAACGGGTCGACGCGAACCACTGCATCTTCCTCAGCGCAGAAGGCGCGGATTCCAGTCTGATTGATTGTGATCGGTACTGCGAGGACCACGTAGCCGACGTTCACCCCGGCGGATACTGTGCCAGTACCGGTCGAGAACGTGTAACCGCTCTTTCCGCTGTTGGCAGGATTACCATTGTTCGATAGGACCGCATCGATCAAGCACGCAGTGGTTGAGCTTGGAACACAAGCGGCACCCAGCGGACCACCCAGGTCGGCTAGCGCACCGGCGTACCCTACGCTGGGATAAGTAGAGTTGTAAGTGGTCTCTGCACTGTTGATCGTGCGAATCGAAGCTACAGCGGACGATTCATTTGCCGCCATACGGGCGCGTAGCAGATTTGGAATTGCGATTGCCGCGATGATCAGGATGATTGCCACTACGATCAGCAGTTCGATGAGGGAGAAACCTTTTTGCTTCTGCATTTACAACTTCCTCCTAGATGTAATGGGGTGCTGGCGACAGAGCCAGTTACAAATCAGCTTGCAAATACATCACCAGAATTAATCTAAGTGACAGAAATCACACGACTTAGTGACGGCACTCACGTCTTCGATTGGAAGTTATTGAGATTGCGTTGATGGTCCTTGGCACAACTGCGATGACACTCGCTTAGGGTAGGTGACGAAAACCGGAACATTGGCACGTTGCGGCAATCGAATCGACAATTTATGTCACGCCTATTCGTCTGTGAGGTCTGTAATCGTGACTGGCATCACATCAATTCGACCAGTGACGCTGTAACCTCGAACCGGCAATTATCCCCTCAAAACTTCCCCTTAGTTGCCCCCCGGTGACCTCGCGGCCCCGGGGTTTTGTAATTCCGCAGGGGTTTTGAGTTTACATGGGCCTGCGGCCCACCCATTGACATGAAAATTGGTTTGAGTCTGTGCGGTATGCTCAAGGGGCGTGGACGGCACAGGTCTGATTTCACTCTGGATAAAGTGAGGCCGTTTTTGAGTTTGATCGGGAACGCGCGTTTTGAACCAATCTATGTCGCGCCATCCCTCCGAGTAGGGAGGGTGGTAGCACGTGACGGCGTATAAGCATGTACACGTGCGTTCTGCCGCTTCCACGTCAGGAGGAAGCGATGAAGATCGCGGGGATCGACGTACACAAGAAGGTTTTGATGGTAGTGGTAATGGATGCCAGCACGCCGGAAGAGAAGCCGGCACGGCGACGATTTGTCACGCTGCCGAGTGAGTTGCAGCGATTCCGAATCTGGTTACAGGAGCAGGGGGTGGAAGAAGCGGTAATGGAATCCACCGCGCAGTACTGGCGGTCGGTGTGGCTGGAACTGGAGCCGCATATGCGTTTGCACTTGGCGCAGGCGTTCTCCAACCGTGCTCCGCGAGGGCGCAAGCATGACTTCAAAGATGCGGAGCGGCTGGTGCGGCGTCTGATCGCCGATGAGCTGATTTTGAGTTTTGTCCCTGGTGGGGAACAGCGTATTTGGCGGAGCCTCACCCGCATGAAGGTGCAGCTTACGCGCGACCGAGTTCGACTGCAGAACCAGATGGAGTGTCTGCTGGAAGAAATGCGCATCAAGCTGTCGATCGTGGTCAGCAACTTGCTGGGTGCCAGTGGGCTTCGCATTCTGCACGCTTTGGCGCAAGGCGAGAGCGATCCCAAGAAGTTGGCAGAGCTAGGGGATGAGCGGTTGCACTGCACCGAGGAGCAACTGGTGGATGCGTTGACGGGAAGAGTGCAACCCATGCACCGGGGAATGCTGGCCTTACAACTGCAGCGGTTGCAGTTGATCGATCAGCAAATGGTGGAGCTCAACCACATGATCGCGCAGGTCATGAAGTCGCATCAGGATGCTGTGATTCGACTGGCGGAAGTACCTGGCCTGGGAGTGGATTCAGCACAGCAGATCATCGCCGAGGTAGGGGCGCAGGCCGGTACATTTTCTTCGGCGGCGGAGTTGGCGGCTTGGGTGGGAACCTGTCCTGGCAAAGAAGAAAGCGCCGAGCAGAACCAAAGCAGTCGCTCTGCGAAAGGCAATAAATACCTACGTCGAGTGCTGAACCAAGCCGCGCACGCTGCGGTCGCCAAGAAAGGTTGTCATTTTCAGGTTGTGTTCCGCCGTCTGATGCCCCGCCTCGGCTATAAGTCCGCCATCTGGGCCGTGGCCCATCGGCTCTGTCGTGTCGTTTGGAAGATCTTGCATGAAGGGGTGCGATTCATCGAGCAAGGCCACGATGTAGGTCCTCGAGAAAAGAAACAACGTGCCCAGATGCTGGCGCGAGCCCTTCGTAAGCTCGGCTATGAGGTCACCATCACCCCCATAAACCAACTTCCCCCCAAGCCTGCTTAGGTCTGGAGAGGATTTTCGACGGAGTGAAATCGCGTGGTTACCAATCGGTTACACCTAGCGGCTACAACGATCGACGTTGAAAGATGGACTTGGCGCAGCAACGCAGTGAACAATCGAGCATGAAAAGGTTTTTCAGAGTAACGCTGTGCTGCACTTTCCTGTCTCGTGTCCTGGAGTGTTCCCGTCAAATCGATGGTACGACTCCGAAACCACTTACAGCGCTTGAGTGGCCTGCAAGACGCTTGACATATAAGGCGGGATCGTTCATCCTGCTAGGCAATCAGTGAGGTCCCAGAGGGCTTCAATTGGCTCTGGAGACCGGTTCTAACCTGCAAGCTGTTCAGAATCAGTCTCCTGCTATTCAATTCCTCGTGAGCCCCTTCCGCCACACGACCTGGAGATCACATCCCATGAGAAATGCCACCACGGCATTCTTCTATCTGCTTCTCGTGTCTCTGCTGGTCATGTCCAGCTTTCTGCTCGCGCAAACCGAGATCTCGAGATTCCAGCACGTGATTGTTGTCGTCCAGGAAAACCGGACGCCAGACAATCTCTTTCAAGGCCTCTGCTTGCCGCCCTATGGAAAAGCAACAGAGTGCGGGAAAGCTGCGAGTCAGTTCGATATTCAGGGATATGGATTCGACCGGACCGGAAACCGAGTGCCGCTTGCGCCAGTTCCATTGGGAAATGCATACGACCCAGTGCACGTGCACTCCGCGTTTGAAGCTATGTGCAACCCGAATAGCGTGACGCACTATCCCTGCACTCAGAATACGCGCCTGACGACGCTCGGCTGCCCCACCAAGTGCTCGTTCCAATACGTGGATCCGAACGCAACCCCGACGATCTATCCCTATCTATACATGGCGCAGAATTTTGGCTGGGCTAACCGTATGTTCCAAACCAACCAGGGACCGAGCGCCCCGGCACATCAGTTTCTGTTCGCGGGAACTTCGGCACCCACGGCCGCCGATGATGCGAATGCAGTCTTCGTGGCTGAGAATCCGAACGGACTTGGATGCTTGGCGCCAGTGGGTGAAACGTATCACTTGATCGATCCGGCACGAGCACCAGGGGAATACGACCTGATCAACAATCCTCTGGGCACCGTGTGTTTCTCGCACCCGACGATGGCTAGCCTGCTGGACACG
>AP72_2010_repI_A01DRAFT_1000215_pt1 | contig 10551 bp, 6 predicted proteins | sample AmaPasreplicIA01_FD_9191 | JGI IMG/M metagenome (IMG submission 9191) | reverse complement strand
TACGCTTCGAGCATCCAGTCCCGCCGAAACGTCCCCGAATGGCTGTCCCCAAAGACGATAGAAGATGAACTCAATCGCATCCTGTCGAGAGCTGAGAGCAAATTCTGTGATCCCGAGGGCGCGGTGTGTACGCCTAGAACGGTCGGCTTATTGGCCCGCAGGCACATCGTCGCGGGTGAGTTTCACTACATCGGCAAAGAGGCATCAACACGCTGGGCTGGCGGAGTCGATCTGTCGATGATGCCTGACGCGGGAGTATTGGACTCAGCAGATGAGACTTGTCGCGAGTACCAAAGAGTGGTCGATCCGAACTATCTCGATCAAATTCGAAGGCTAGCACAGGAATTTTCCAACAAACGTCTCTCGCGCCAGTCGGGAGTGGCCAGGTCGGCAATTATGAACTTCAAAAAGGGAAGGAACACTATCAAGCCACGTACTTTGCGAAGGCTGACAAAGGCGATACATCTTCTCCAGAACAAGAAATCGCAGAACTAGATTCACCATGTGCGCCGAAGACTGACAGTCTCTTCGGAGAACGACTGGGAGAACCGACGCTAATAACCGGCGAACGTCGCGTTGGTTCGTTGGTTTCCTTTTCCGTCCAGATAGAACCACACAATATCTAGCCCTCACACTTTTGGCATTATTCTGGAATGCCGACGCGCTCAATCAAGACGAGGAATCGAGGATCGGTGCGGATGGGATCCCACTCGGAGTCGACCTTCAGCGCTACCAACTCGAAGTGTTTTTGCACGACGGCCTTCTCTAGCCAAGAAAGGCCACGATCTTTCTCGCCAAGGGCGATATAGACGTGGGCGACAGAAACAGGGTTAACATACGCAGTCTCAGACTTACGCAGCAACTGGTTAAGCAATTCCCGAGCTCGTTCTTTGCTACCCAACTTCGCTTCTAGAAAAGCTAAATCCAGGTCATAGGAGTTTTTTTCCATATATCGCTGGCATCGTTCCAAATTAGCCAATGCGTTCTGGTAACTTCCCTCCTCAATATACGCAAAGAAAAGGCGTTGATGTGCCTGGCTGAAATTGGGATCGAGTTCCAGCGTCTTGTTCAGCATCACGATTGCCTCGTCGTACCTACGAGCCATCACCAGATTCTTGCCGATATCACTCGTTATGATTGGGGAAAGCGGGTCAAGTTCTTGAGCCTTTCGCATTTCTGCAAACGCGTCCGGGAAATTACCGAGGGGGAAGAGATAGGCTTCACCGTACCAATGGTGGGCGGTGGCATAGTTTGGATTCAACTCCAACGCGCGCTGGTAATGCCGCTTGGCTTCCTTCCAGTTCCACTCAAGATGCGAAGCAATGAGTGCAAGTGACGTGTGTGCTTCTGCCAGTGTGTCGTCAAGTTGCAGAGCTTTTTCCGCAGCAGCCTTGGCCATGGGGAGCGACATTCCAGGAGGACCTGTCGCGAAGCCAGGTACCATAAGGTACGCGTCGGCCAAGCCTGCGTAGGCCTCTGCATAGGTCGGGTCTTTTGCGATCGCCGACTGGAAGTATTCAATTGCTTTGCTCACTCCCGGCTGATCACGCTTGTTCCAGAAATAGCGCCCCTTGAGATAGAGTTCGTACGCCTCGGGACTAACTTTTCGCGCATGCGATAGCCAAGCAAGTTCTTGACGCGTAAGCTCCAACTTGATTTCGCCGGCGATATCCCGTGCGGCGTCAGCCTGTAATTCCATGACGTCTTGCAGACCGCGCTCGTATGTTGCCGACCATAGTTGCTGGTTGTGCGCTGTCTCAGTCAGTTGAATTCGGACACGAACCCGATCACTCACACGTACTACGCTGCCCTCAAGGATTCCGTCCACATGCAACTCGCGCGCAATCTCCGGCAGGGTCTTTCTTGCATCCGAATAATTCATCACCGAAGCTCGAGAAATCACATGTATGGTCGACATTCGCGTTAGCCGTTCAATGAGTTCCTCGGTGATCCCGTCCGCAAAATATTTCTGGGCAGGATCCTCGGAAAGGCTCTCGAGCGGTAGCACCGCCAAAGATCGGATCGGTGTAACCGTCGATGTCTGGTTCCGCGCGGGCCGGTTTCGCGATAAGATCCAGGCAACCAACGCTGCCAACGCAGTGATTGACAGCGCTGCATACCAAAACAAGCGAAGCTTTCGCCCCGACTCCGTTCGTCGCAATGCTAAAGACGCATCGCTCGGTGCGATGGGCATCACCGCAGGCGGAATTGCACTTTCCTCATCTTCTCTGGGCCCATCTATGGTGCTTATCCACCGATATCCTCGTCGCGGGAGGGTCTCCACAAAGCGTGGCTGTTCGGCATTGTCGCCAAGGGCCTCGCGAAGTCGCGCGACCGCCCTGTTCAGGCTCTGATCGAAATCGACAAAAGTTCCGGAGGGCCAGAGCTTCTTAACCAACTCTTCCCGAGTCACCAGCTGACCTGGAGTTTCCAATAGCGCCATCAAGATTTGGAAAGGCTGGTCCTGAAGGGTGATCGTAGTGCCATTGCGACGCAGTTCTGCGGTGCGCAGATCGAGAGAGCAGTCGGCGAAATGGACGACTTGCGGATTTGAAGCGGCAGATCCCATCGGGCCCCATCCCGTGGGGGGAGAGGGGCGATTTTAGCATTTTCGGAACAAGTGCGACTAGTCAGGAAGCTCCTCTAACTCTTTGTGATCAATTGTTTTATGTCATGTCAGCAATATGTCACACGCGTTTCATTTCCAGGCCCTTGATCCTTTTTCCGACCTGCGCCAGATTGCCGTCTGCGCGGGCATCCCTGGAGGTCGCGTTCGGCGAGTTAAAACGCAGTCTATCGCCAAGAGGAGTGACCCCTGAAACCTAGAAACTGAGAGAGGCCTGAAAATCCATGACCAACACAATTCATCGTTGCCGTTTGACATCCTGGATATCTCGCTACACGTCTGACTCCACGGGATTGATTCTGGCGTACACCGGTGCGCCGTCAAAACAAAAAGAGACCAGAAGAACTCTGAAGATGGCCCTTACGTCCCTACTTTTTGCCGCCTTGGTTTTCGACCTCGCGTGCGGCGACAATGCTAATAGCAACAACAATCAGAATAAGAACGAGACTTTTACGTTCAGTGTGCTTTACCGTTTCACTGGAACTCCAGATGGAGCTTTTCCAGTCGCAGGAGTAGTTATCGACTCGGCAGGCAACCTCTATGGCACCACGGCGTCCGGAGGTCTTACCGGTGGCAGATGTTCGACAACAGGCTGCGGTACGGTTTTCAAGCTGGATGCAAGCGGCAACGAAACCATACTGTACCGCTTTACCGGTTTGGAAGACGGAGGTTTTCCCCAAGCAGATCTGGTTCGGGATGCGGTCGGCAATCTTTATGGCACCGCCGCCGGCGGTGGGTCCCTTGGGATGGGAAATGGAAATGGAGTCGTGTTCAAGCTTGATGTCGCGGGCACCGAAACCGTGCTCCACACTTTCAATGGGATGAATGGAACCAATCCGCTGTCGGGATTGGTGAGGGACGCGCAAGGCAATCTTTACGGCACTACCCTCGGCGGTGGCGGCTCTGGGAGTGGGGTTGTCTTCAAGCTGGACTCAACCGGAAACGAGATACTGCGTTACGATTTCGCAGGACTTCCCGATGCGTCCGGCCCGTGGGGGAACTTGGTTCGAGACTCTGACGGCAACATTTTCGGCACAACCATCGGAGGCGGCACCGCCGATGGCGGAGCCGTGTTCAAACTGAACGCATCCGGCAACGAATCTGTTCTTTACAGTTTCCAGGGTGGGCCAACGGACGGTCACATGCCTCAGACCGGGTTGGTCTTGGACATGGGGAACTTGTACGGCACCACCATCGGTGATGGTGCTGCGGACGCAGGAGTGGTCTTCAAAGTGGATGCGAACGGCAAGGAACTTGTGCTGCACAACTTCGGAGGGCCCCCTGATGGAGCAGTCCCGGAAGCCGGTCTTGTACGGGATGCCGCTGGCAGCTTCTTCGGTACGACTGGCCAAGGGGGTACTTCGGATAGTGGCTCGGTTTTCAAATTGGACTCGACGGGCAAGGAAACCGTGATCTATAGCTTCACTGGTGGAACGGACGGGGCGGGCCCGCAGGCAACACTGATAATGGACTCGGCTGGCAACCTTTACGGCACCACGCAGGGCGGTGGAACCAGCGGCAATGGAGTCGTATTCAAGCTTACTCGGAATCCCTAAAGGAAGCTCGCCGCATTTGCACCGTTTGATAGTTATTTTCCAACATAGGTTTAGGGGATATGAAAACTTCCAATTTGCGGCTTCTCGTTTCTCTCGGGATCTGCCTCTTCCTGTCTGCTTGCGGGAGTGGTGGAAATGGAGTGAAGTCTCCCCCGCCGTTTCAACATGTTTTCAAGGTGACCGGCAGCATGCATGAGGTACGCAGTGGCCACGCGGCGTCTTTGCTGAGCACTGGGAAAGTGCTCGTGGCAGGCGGATTCATGGACAATTCCGCCGAGGTATTTGACCCATCCACCGGTACGTTCACAACCGTTGGCGGACTTCAGCAAATCGGGAACGCCGGAACTGCGACTCTGCTTACGAACGGTAAGGTGTTGCTCGCCGGTGGAGATGGTTTCCCCGCGGCGGGGGTCTTGAGTGCCGCAGAACTGTTTGATCCAGCAACGGGGACGTTTGCACTTACCGGGAGCATGACTACCGCACGCGTCGGGCAAACAGCTACTCTGCTGAACGACGGCAGGGTACTGATGGTGGGAGGGCTCGATGCCAACTATCAGCAGCTCGCTTCCGCGGAGGTGTACGATCCAGCAAGCGGCAACTTCACCATGACAGGGAGCATGATCGAGGCGAGAGACCTGCACACCGCAACTCTACTGAACAATAATCTGGTTCTGGTGGCGGGAGGACGTAACTCCAATGGAGACCCGCTGGATCGAGCGGAACTATTCGACTCCGCCACTGGTACTTTCAAGCAGGCGGCTCCCCTTCGGGCGGTAAGGTGTAAACACACAGCCACGGTACTCAAGAACGGAATGATTCTCGTCACCGGTGGCGCCGTCATACAAAACCAAAACGAGATTGGCCTCACGTCAGCCGAGCTGTACGATCCGACCAGCGATGCCTTTACTCTGGTGTCTGGCGTCATGGGGATAGGCCGCTATTACCACTCCGCGAACCTGCTGCCCGATGGCGCGGTGCTCCTGACGGGAGGGCAAGACTACAGCCAAGATCCGCTCCCGACTGCTGAGTTGTTCGATCCCACTACGGGAACGTTTGCTTCCACGGGCAGCATGAGCGTCGGGCGTCTTGGTCACGCCGCGACCTCGTTGAAAGACGGCAGAGTGCTGGTTACTGGAGGAGTCGACCCAGGGGCCAATCCACTCGCGAGTGCAGAACTGTATCAATAGTACGTGTGTTAAAGAGGACGCGCGCCAGCCGACACAAATCGAATCAGCTCGTCTGAGCTCTCCTGAAGTTGTAGCCGAGCCTATGTTGATCTGATCCCTGTCCAAACAAACTCGATTTTCCCGTGTTTACCATCTTGCCACGTGTCTTCTAACATGTCGCTTTCCCTTCTCCCCCTCGGAGTTTGACGGGTAGGATGTGGCGACGGGAAAAACGGCTCCACCCCCTAAAATGACCGATTTTGATGTTTGGCCGGGGCCCGCCCGCCCGTGCGTGCGCGGGGGCTCGTGCGAGCGAGGGATGCGTGTAGGTTGATTTTGAGTTCCCATGGGCCTGGGGGCCCACCCATGGGTATGAAAGTTCCGTTCTAGCGCCTGCTGATTCCAAACGGGTTATCCGTGACTTCCGAGGGAGTGTAATCGCGATATTACGTCAGCCGACGGCCGCTTCTTTTCGATGTCCAGTCTCGTGCGATGTAAAACTCTTCAAGACGGAGAAAGTAGAAAAACTTCTCCCCATCAAGGTACTCGGAGCCTTTGACGTTGAGCAGATGCTGAAGTCCGCTTTCCAGCACCTGAATTCCGTCGGCAGCGGACACGCTAGTCTTGAGTAGCTTGTAGAAATGGAATTGCCACGAATTCGGATTTGGGTCAGTCGGATCACTACTGCCGGAAACAGCCTTCTGTCTGACTTTTTCCTCAGTCGCTGTGCCAACGATGTACTGAGCTATCGGTCCGGGCCAGTTCTCAACGCGCCACTGACTTGCCCTTTCCCGAAGTAGTTCATCTGCTGCCTTCCTTGAGAATGTGTCTTGCCTCAATACGGATGCAGCGTACAGCAGAAGTGAAGTTCGGGTATAGAGCGTGTTGGGCGAGAGATCTTCGCCGCGCTTGCTGTGACACCTAAGCGACTGTAAGGTACTGCAGGGAAGGCATCGTAGTCCCCAATTTAGTCCCCAGTCCCCAATTAGTCCCTGGTTTCGGCCCGACGTTGTTTTGGCCGTAAAACAGACCTGCCTATACCTTCAGCGATCGATGATTCTTGGCAATCCACTGCTCGACGACCTCAACGAATTCTTTGGTCTTCGCCACAATTTCCTTCGCCTCAGTCTCGGTGGCGACAAAGGCGTCATCGTAATCGATCACGTTCCGCTTTCGCCGGCATCTGTCGAAGTAATCACTGTACGGGTCCGCAGCTTTTCCAATCGCGAGCTTAACGACATCGAAAGAAATCCTGTGGTGTCCCGCTCCGACGACGCGATAGCCAGCACATGCAATGGCCATTTTCGCAGCTTGGAGTGCTGCGTTGTAGGCGGTTGCGAAGCGTCTGTCTGCCGACGCTCCGTCCAGCGATGCATCAGCCAGATCGCGACGGATGACGGCCCGCAGTCTATCCAATTCCTTTTTTGACGTTTTGTGTCGCTGAACTTCATTATTTGCCAACAATTGCGTCCAAGTCACGCTTTTCACCTTTCACGAACTGCAGAGTGCCCTTTAGCACAGTTGTCAAAAAGTGATCATCTTGCGCAACTTTTTTGCGGAATTCATCCACTGAGTAGTTTGTTACATTTACTTCCCTGCCCAGACGCGTTTCAGCCTTTCGCAGAGCTGGTGAGAGTTGGGACAATCCTGCTTTGCCGATGACCATGAGGTCCACGTCGCTCGTAGCCCGTTCCTCGCGGCGTGCGACCGAGCCATAGACGAAAGCGCAGATGACTTGATTCTCAAAGGGCCGAAGAGCTTGCCTTAGAGTTGGGATCATTCCGACCGTTTTCTCGAATATACCCCGGAGTTCCCGAAAGATCGGAGACCGCGTCTCAGCCTTAAAGTACGTCCTGCGCCCATCCTTACGCATTTGCAATATGCCACTTTGCAATAGGGAGTTAAGTTCGCGTTGAAGACTTGAGGGCCGTGTATGAAGGAATTCAGCCAATTCAGAGACATACCACCACTTCTCAGGGCGGGTCAAAGTTGCCGCAAGCACACTCTGCCGCACACTCGGGAAGAGGCTGTCCAGCGCCGACAGAGTATTACGCATAATGCGTATATTATTACGCAAACTGCGTAGATTACAAGCCTACGCAAGGGCATCGGCTAGATTTGTCGAGGCATATATTTTTCAATGACCTGGGGACAAAAGGCTCGTGCTATAGGTATACAGTGGAGTCCCGAGAAAATTGCGGTGAACGCACACCAGAGCGATCAATAAAAATAAGGCCACTCTTGCTGTGTGGACTTGGGGTATTCGACCCCGGAATTTGTTTTCTCGGTTCCTTGCATTTTCCAATATTGCTTCTGCGCGGGCGTCTTTCAACGCAAGGTTGTTGATCTGTCAACTCATTAGAGGCGAAAACGGACCCAGGCTTGAATAACGGCCGAGCAGTCGGTCACTGCTTGACTTCCGGTTTGCCGGTCAACAACTAGAGTTGTCGCGTCGACTGGATGAAATGATAAACCAGCGCTAGGGTGAAAGGATCTTCTCAAATCGGGACGTAGCAGGAGGATGCACTGGCATCGCGTCCTTATTGCGGAAAATTCATCATTTCCAGCAGTTCCCGGAAGCGCGGATCCGAACGAATGGAATCGAATCTCGGGTCCACGCGGAGCCAATATAGACAGCTGCGGTTTCGATATGCCTTGTCTAGCCAATCAAAGGCTCGATCGTTGTCTCCCAATTGTGCGTAAACGCCCGCGACTTCATACGGACAAACATAAGGACTATGGGCGGTATGCCAAGCCGGCGCGGTTCCCTGGCGGTCCCAAAGCTCCTGTAGCCGCTGCAGAACTCGGTTTGCATCAGCGCGTCTGCCTGCGCGTACGTATGCGCTAGCCAGGCTCGTCAGGAGCAGTGGGCTATTGTCTACTTTCGTTGCCTTTTCTGCCTCACCGATGGCAGTGGCGTAATCGCCCTTCTCAGCACGCGCTAGCACTAGCCCAAAATAGGTAATTGCATCGGGTTCAAGTTCAAGCGCCTTGCGATATTGAACAATGGCTTCATCGTACTTGTGTGCCATAAAGCACGAATAGGCTTCACCCCGGTAGCTCTGGCCAAAAAGTGGATCGATCCGGTGGGCCTTTTCGAAATACGGCATGGCATCCGTCTGACGTCCTACCATAGTCAGGTACTGACCGTACATCACGTAAGCGAGCGGATAACCAGGGTTCAACTCTATCGCGCGCTTAAACTCATGTTCTGCACCAGCCCAATCCCAGTCGTACGACAGTTTGATCATTCCTAATGAGGTATGCGCCTCTGCAAGCGAGTCGTCCAGCTGCAAGGCCCTCTCAGCTGCAGCTCTGGCTTGGGTGGTGGCTTCTATCGGGCTTTCATGGACATCCATCATCTTGTCAATGTAAGCATCGGCCAACCCCGTATAGAGCAAAGCGTTGTCGGGATCCTTTTTGAGGCCTGATTGGAAGTAATCGATCGCGTTTTGAACATCTTCCAATCCTCCCCTTTCCATGATGTGGCGCCCCTTCAGGTAGAGTTCGTATACATCCGGATCAATGACATGGTTCCTGGATAAATGTCCCTGCTCTTCAGGAGTAACCACTGCATGCACTTGTTCTGCGATGGCTTGGGCCACCTGGCTTTGCAGCCCAAGAACATTTTTCATTTCGCGCTCATAGTTTTCAGACCAGAGATGCCGGTCCCTTGCCGCGTCTATCAATTGAACGGTGATGCGCACGCGATCCGCCGACCGTGTCACCGAGCCTTCAATCACGGCATCCGCATGCAGTTCCCTTGCTATTTCGCGCATCGATTTTTTCGAATTCTTGTACGGTGTGACGGAAGTGCGCGAGATCACTCTCAGATCCTGGATCTTCCCGAGGTCTGCTATCACTGAGTCCGTCATACCGTCGACAAAATATTCCTGCTGCGAATCACCCGAGTAGTTCTGTAACGGTAGAACAGCAATGGTCTTGAACTGCGGCTGGACAAGGGATCGCCGCAGGCTAATCCAGTAACCCATCGCACCCAACAACAATAAAACGATCACTGAAGCTGCGACCGCCTGGGTACCCCCCCTTCGGTTGAAGCGTATGCCGAGCCGCCTGATTTCAGTTTTCGCACTCGTTGGTGAAACGTTGTCCGGAATCTGATGTAGAGAAAACGGCGGATCCCCAGCCGATTGAAATCTCTGATTCGGCTCCGCCGACGCATGTGTGGGAGGCACAATGGGTGGTACAACATCCGCTATGGCGGCAATGAAGCGATACCCGCGACCGGTCACCGTCTGAATGAACTTGGGCTGCTCGGGATCGTCTTTTAGGACCTGGCGAATCTTGCGGATTGCGGAGTTGACGCTTGTGTCGGCATCCAGGAAGACGTCCTTTCCCCAAATTTTCGCAATAATCTGTTCCCGGGTAACAAGCTGCCCGCGCTGTTCAACCAGCAACAGGAGCAGCTCCAGCGGGATGCGTTCCAGCTTGAGCGCCCGTCCGCTCCGACGCAATTCGTATGCACCGCGGTCCAATTCGAAATCATCTCCGAGCTTCAAACGATTCGAGAATTGGACCTGATCCGGCGGCATGACGTACCACGGCGAAGAAGTAACGACATTCTATAACCAACTCGCACCCCCACAGCAACCCCCAATTTCTGAGTGACATACAGCGTCACGAAAAGTCACAAAATCTCCAGAGGTCCGCCATTGCCAAGCACCCGGTCGAGCCAGCAGGATCGATCGGACAGTAAACGAATGGGAGTTTTGGTTATGAGACCTATTAGGTTCGCACTAATTGCAAAGAGGCTGGAGCGCAACAGATCGCTTTCTAATGCAGTAAGAAGGAAAGACTAACGGGAGGGATTATGAGGCTAAGCCAGTACTTCAGCACAGCCCTTGTCGCATCTCTCATGCTGTGGGCTTTTGCGCAAGCGAACGGGCAGAACGCGACCTGGCAATCGGCAGCGGTGCAGCCAATCAATAACATTAACGCCCGTGTTATTGCGATTGGGATTCCCGGCGCGTCCGCCATTTCACAAGTCGGCACGTTTCTCAACAACCCTGTACCGCCCACATGCGCCCATCCGATACCCACCTTGTTTCCCTCTTACATCCAACATGGCGCAGTATTGGATCTCAGGTTCGAAGATCTCGATGGTACGTGGGGAGTTCGAGACGCGCTAAACGATGAACACGACGACCGCAACCCAAGCCAGTTTGTAGTTAGCCGGTCGATG
>AP72_2010_repI_A01DRAFT_1000214_pt1 | contig 10570 bp, 10 predicted proteins | sample AmaPasreplicIA01_FD_9191 | JGI IMG/M metagenome (IMG submission 9191) | reverse complement strand
TGCCCGCCTGATTGATATTGACGCGGGCCCACCAGCCCGCCGCTAACGAGTGAGGAGGAAATAACATGAGCGATGGTGCAACTCAAACTCAACTCCAGCACGCGCCGGGAAGTTTTTGCTGGATTGAGCTGGCTACTACCGATGGACCGGCCGCCAAGAAATTTTATTCGGAGCTCTTTGGCTGGGAAGCGAAGGACCAGCCCGTCGGCCCGGATATGGTCTACACGATGCTGAAGCTCAACGGCAAAGACGTCGGCGCCCTCTACCAAAAAGGCGAACAGATGAAGCAGGTGCCGACGCATTGGGCGTCATACATCAGCGTCACCAGCGCCGATGAAACCGCCGCTAAAGCCAAGGCGCTTAACGGTACCGTAGTGCAAGAGCCTTTTGACGTAATGGAAGTAGGCCGCATGGCAGTGATTGCAGATCCTACGGGCGCGCACTTTTGCATCTGGCAGCCGAAGCAACACAAGGGCGTCGGTTTAAAGGGCGAAACAAACTCGCTTTGTTGGAATGAATTGCTGACCAATGACACCGAGCGGGCGAAAGACTTTTACACGAAACTCTTCGGCTGGACGTCGAAGACCGACGACGGCCCAATGGCTTACACCGAATGGATCAATGGTGAAGACCATATCGGCGGGATGATGCAGATTCAACCGCACATGGGTCCAATGCCGCCGAACTGGGGAATCTACATCGCCGTTGATGACTGCGACGGGAAGGTCGCGAAAGCAACCTCGCTCGGAGCGCGGACTTATGTTCCGCCGACAGACATTCCAAATGTCGGCAGGTTCGCCGTGCTGGCCGATCCGCAGGGAGCAGTGTTCAATATTATTAAGCTTGGCCCAAGGCACCAGTAAGTGGTTCGTAACTAGAACGCCCTTCTCCCCCTGGGAGAAGGGTTGGGGATGAGGGCATAGTACGCGCATCAATACTTAAAGTGTGTGAGCGAGAGATGATTTCGCCAGGCGAGATCATCTCTCGCTCCGTCCATAATAAATTCCCAATGCGCTTAAGCCCGCACCCAACTCTCTCCCAAGGGGAGAGGGCTGGAACGTTCGCCCAATTTCACGTAGTGGTCAGGTGTCTGCTATTTCCCATTCGAATCTTGACTCAATTCCTCGCCGATAAATCTCGATGAAAACGCGCATTGTCTGGCTGATCCTCTGCGGTATCTGGGGCTCGACCTGGCTCTTTATCAAGCTCGGACTGCAGGATTTGCCGCCGCTGACCTTCGCCGGAATTCGCTTTGTACTCGCGTCGCTAATACTCACGCTGCTCGTCCTCGGGCGCGGAGTGCGTTGGCCGCGTTCACGGAAAGATTGGATGCTGATAGCCATCGTCGGCATCCTGCAATTTACTTTGAATTATGGACTCGTCTTTTGGGGCGAGCAGCATATCCCTTCGGGCCTCGCCGCCGTGCTCCAGTCAACGTTTCCGGCATTCGGACTGGTCATTGCGCATCTTTACCTGCCGTATGAAAGAATGACCGTGGTCAGGGTCTTCGGCGTCCTGCTCGGCGTCGCAGGTGTCGCGATAATCTTTTCACACGAATTATCGATCGCCGGAAATATGGCGCTGCTGGGCAGCATTGCCCTGGTGCTGAGCGCCTTCTTTGGCGCGTATGGCAACGTACTCGTCAAAGCATATGGCAGCGCAATCGATCCTCAGGTCCTGGCTGCCGGACAAATGCTCTGCGGATTTCCGCCGCTGCTGGTGATCGGAATCGCGAAGGAAGGAAGTCCGTTTGGTTTTCACTGGACTGCCATGGCGCTGATTTCGCTTGCTTATCTGGTGATTATTGGTTCGGTGGTGGCGTTTGCGCTTTACTACTGGCTGGTGCGGCACATGGATGTCACTAACACTATGCTCATTGCCCTGGTGACTCCGGTCGTGGCTGTGGTTCTCGGCCTGATGGTTCTGCATGAAAAACTAAATTGGCGGCTGTTTGCCGGAGGCGCCTGCATCATCTGCGGGTTGGGTTTTATTGTGTTACGTAAACAACAAAAGACTTTGTCAACCAGCGCAGATGAGAAAGAAGCGATATCGACCGCGGAGAGTTTGGAGTTTCCGTTTCAGGCGGAATGAAAAGAGAATGCCGCCTAAAGGCGCTGCGCCAAACCCGAGACCACTTCCTCTGCTCCATGCTTGGAGTCTAATGATCAGGCGGAATGAAAGCGATGCCGCCTAAAAGCGGTACTCCAAACGGGTTTATAATCGCTGACGATGCCCATTTCATCGATTAACCCGGCTACGGGTGAAGTGCTGAAAACTTTCGCGGCGCTCAACCCTGAAGAGCTGTCTGAAAAGGTGGCGCGCGCGGCGCAAACGTTTCCTCAATACCGATTCACGGATTTCGCCAAGCGCTCGGCGATGATGCAGCGTGCCGCCGAGATTCTCGAACAGGATAAAAGCAGGTTCGCGCGCATCATGACGCTGGAAATGGGAAAGCCCATTAAGGCGGCAATGCAGGAGGCGGAAAAGTGTGCGTGGGTATGTCGCTACTATGCCGAGAATGCGGAAAGACATCTCGCCGACGAGATTGTCGAGACCAACGCCACCAAAAGCTTTGTTCACTATCAGCCGCTGGGCCCGGTGCTGGCCGTAATGCCATGGAACTTTCCGTTTTGGCAGGTGTTTCGTTTCGCCGCACCTGCTTTGATGGCGGGCAATGTTGGTTTGCTCAAGCACTCGTCGAATGTGCCGCAATGCGCGATGGCAATTGAAGAAATCTTTACCCGCGCCGGATTTCCTGAGGGCTCGTTCCAGACATTGTTGATTGGATCTGACGCGGTGCAGCAGATATTGGAAGACTCGCGGGTGGCGGCTGCGACCTTGACGGGCAGTGAACCGGCCGGCCGCAGTGTCGCCGCGACTGCGGGCAAACAGATCAAAAAAACAGTGCTCGAGCTCGGCGGCAGCGATCCATTCATCGTGATGCCTTCAGCAAATTTGGATGAAGCAGTTGCGACCGCCGTGAAAGCGCGGACGATCAATAACGGTCAATCCTGCATTGCCGCGAAGCGGTTCATCGTGCACGAACAGATTTATAATCGTTTTGAGAGCCGATTTGTGGAAGCGATGCAGGAGCTCAGCGTCGGCGATCCGCTCGACGAAAACATCGATATCGGCCCGTTAGCCACTGAACAGATTCTCAGGGATCTGGAAGAGCAGGTCAGTGTCAGTGTCGCGCGTGGCGCAAAACTGTTGACCGGCGGCGAGCGCGCACAACTGGCGGGAAATCTCAGCGGTGGAAACTTTTACCAGCCGACAGTGCTCGCCGACATCCCCACCGATGCGCCCGTTTCCTGTGACGAAACCTTCGGTCCCGTGGCATCGCTGTTTCGTGTCGGCAGCGCGGATGAGGCAATCAGGATTGCCAATGGGACCAGCTTTGGTCTCGGGTCGTCGGCATGGACGAACGACGACGCGGAACGCGCGCGATTCATCGATGAGCTTGAGGCTGGCTCGGTCTTTATAAATGGGATGGTCGCTTCAGATCCGCGGCTGCCCTTCGGGGGAGTCAAGAACTCAGGGTACGGAAGGGAACTGAGCTATTTCGGCATCCGCGAGTTCGTGAATATAAAAACGGTTTGGATTAAGTCTCGGGAGCAGAGTGAGTGAAAGTCCGTCGAATAAAGCTAATCAAAGGCGGACCTTCGTTTAGCCGGATCTGTTAGTGGATATTTCGTCTGATTTCGTGGATCGCGCTTTCCTTCGGACAAAAGACGATCACGAATTCACACGAATTAACCCGTAGACCCGATGCGCGGTCTTACGGTTCTTCTTTGAGGGCTGAAATGCCGGATATTCATTAGTGAGTCGTGTAAATGGAGGTAAACCATGCTCGTTAACTGGATTCGCGATGTCGATGCAGCTCTGGCGCAAGCCAAATCAGAAGCCAAACCGCTCTTAATCGATTTTTCCGCCGCGCCTGCGTGAGGCGCATGTGCTCGGCTGGAAGCTGAGTCATATTCGGATCAGGAAACGGCAAATTTTATTAACCAGACCTTCGTCCCGCTCGAAGCTCACATCAAAGAACACGCCGCGTACTTCAAACGGTTTTCTGCTTTATGGACGCCGACGATCCTGGTAATGGACGACGCGGGTGTCGAGCGGTATCGGATTGAAGGCTATGAGCCGAAGAATTGGTTTCGTGCCCGGCTGGAGATGGCCCTGGGGCGAATTGACTTCATGCGCAAGAAGTTCGCAGATGCTGAAAAGACTTATGGGCGAATTGTCGAGCAGTGCGCCGGCACCGGCGTCGTGGGGGAAGCGATCTACTGGCGCGGTGTCTGTCAGTACAAAGCGACAAATGACCACACGGTGCTGGGTAAAGTCGCGAAAGAGTTGGCGGTGAAGTGTCCCGGTGATGAGTGGATGCTCAAGAGCTTACCGTGGGCTTAACGGGTCAGAACCGGGAGCGGTAGCGACCGGGCCCTCTTTCGTTTTAGTACTTTTGCGGAATGGCAGGCCCGGTCGCTACCGCTCCCGGTTCTGACAACCTAGATCCGGTGAAAGCCTTTAAGAATATCCTGCGTCGTCAGACGGAGAATGACCGGGCGGCCATGTGGGCAAGTCGTCGGCGAAGAGGTCGTCAAGAGTCGATCGATTAGCCAGCGCATCTTTTCCGGGGCCAGCGGCATATTCACCTTGATTGCTGCATGACAGGCGAGTGAGGCGGCAATCTCGTCCCGCAAAGTCGCTCGCGCAGTGCCTTTCTTTTCGGAATCAACCGTGTCCAGCACTTCAGCGAGCACGTTGCGCGCTTCCGAGGCAGGCAAGTCTGCCGGTGTCGACTTGATGGCGACCGTGCGTCCCGACAGGCGCATCAATTCGAATCCGTAACTCTCCAATTCTGCAGCCACGTGATCGAAGGCGTCGGCCTGTGCCGGAGTTAGATCGAAAGTCTCCGGAATCAACAGCTGCTGTGATTCCGGCCGGCGCGCCGCTTCCAGCGCGCGATACTTATCAAAGAGAACTCGCTCGTGGGCGACGTGCTGGTCGATTAACAGGAGTCCTTCATCATCAATCGCAATAATAAAGCTTTCGTCCAGTTGTCCCAGCGGCCGAATGTTCGCACTCACGGACTCAACTGCCGCTTCGCGCACGAACTTCATCGCTGAACCGAGCGGAGGTAAATCGGGAAACGCCTTTACGTCGGTCTGCGGTTGCGGAAACCGAGTAGCTTCTGAAACGTCTTCATCCTCGACCGGAAGATCAGTGGGAACACGGACCGGAAAACGATCAGCCGGGACATCGGCGCTCATGATGGGCGGTGGCGTCCGCAAAGCGGGCCCCGCCGGCGCCGGCGCCGCCGCAAATCCGATCGTGTCCTGCTGCGGCGTCCGCCGCAACTCAAACCGCCGATTTGCCGGCACTTCGCTGATCGCTGCCGTGCTTGCCTTTCCCGGTTCTGCCCGGTCAAGGCGTGCATCGATATCTGCGGTTACAGTCTGCCGTGACTCGCCGGCCGAAACGTAACCGGCGCTGGCGAGACCTGCCCGCACCGCTTCGCGGACCGCATCCGCTACTGCCGCTGCGCGCCGGAAACGGACTTCGGTCTTGGCCGGATGCACGTTCACGTCAACCTCTTCCCGCGGGACATCGATGAACAGCAGAGCGACCGGATATACACCGTGCGGCAGGATTGAACGATAACCTTCGGAGAGCGCGCGCCCAATCAAACGGTCGCGCACGAATCTGCCGTTGACGAACAGAAATTGCGCGTCGCGCGAGGTCCGGCGCTCGCGCGGAGCAGAAACAAATCCGCGCACCGTTGCTAATGGGGTCATCGAAATGGTGCCGCCGGTCGCTGCGTTCGTCATTGATCCGGTCGCTACCGCTCCCGGTTCTGACACATTGTTGACCTCGAGCAGCCCCTCGAGGAACTGGCCACCGAAGATCTGATAGGCCCGCTCCCGCAGATCTTTCGCCGGCGCGACGCGCAGAGTCTCGCGTCCATTGTTTGTCATCGTAAAATTTATTTCCGGATGGGCGAGGGCGTAATGCGTCACCAGATTTGTGAGGTGATAACTCTCGGTTGCTTCCGAGCGCAGAAACTTTCGCCGCGCGGGCGTGTTAAAGAAAAGATCGCGCACGCTGAGAGTCGTGCCACGCGGGTGGGCCGCGTCTTTGACGTCGCGCAGGCGGCCTCCTTCGATGAATACGCGCGTGCCGGCGGAGGAGTCTTCCGTGCAGCTCACCAGTTCGACACGCGCCACCGAAGCAATAGACGCCAGCGCCTCGCCCCGAAAACCAAGCGTGGCAATGCCGTCGAGATCTTCTGCGCGGCTGATCTTTGAAGTGGCGTGGCGCTCAAAGGCGAGCACCGCATCATCACGCGTCATGCCTTCGCCATCGTCAGTGATCTTCAAGAGCCTTCGGCCGCCGGCCTCGATATCGATCACGATGCGCCTGGCGCCGGCATCGATCGCGTTTTCTACCAGTTCTTTGGCCACCGATGCCGGTCTTTCGACCACTTCACCGGCGGCGATTAGATTTGAGATATGATCGGGGAGTACACGGATTTTAGACATACCTAATGGCTATGAAACCTGCGGCTTTGGCTCGTTAAGCGCCGAAGGCGCGGCATTAAATAGCCACGGCCGTAAGGCCGTGGTAAAGGGTTATCCAAGAGACCTGAGGCCCGAAGGGCCGGCATAGGAATCTGGCCACCTTGCCAATGCCGCACCTTCGGCGCTCTCTGAAGTCATTTCATTTGTCAGTCCACGGCCTCACAGCCGTGGCTACTCAATGCCGCGCCTTCGGCGCTACTGCTTTATCGCTTCGAACTTGCCCTTGATTACAGTTCCGGCATAACCATTGAAGCTCCACGTGCCGTGAAACCCCTTACCCTCGATCTTGCCTTGCAGGATCACGTTAGCGTCGTTGATATTGGGATTGAGATTCAGGTAAATCTCACCTTTGTCGAGCGATCCGATTAAATCCCCCTTACCTTCCTGCAATCCGATATGCTCCTGGTTGCCGACTTTCTTTAACTCCCAGTTACCTTTTAATTGAGTTTGTTCTTCCGATCCGATGCGGCGCGCTTCACTCGAGGTGATTGATATTCTGCCCTCGACGACCTTATCGCCTTTGTCGTCATAGCTCCGGTATTGATAGTCGCCGAGCGGAAAGGGTTTGTCGCGTTCAGAAGTCCTGGCCACCGAACAGCCGACAGCGAAACAGACCGTAACGAGAAGCAACTTACAAATAAACAACCTCATGCTGATTTGTCTCCAGATCAATCGCTTCAAAAATCCAGTCAACAAAATACAAGCCGTGGCGGGCGATGAATGACGTAATGCCTATGTGCCGCTCCTGCAAATTCTTTTGTGGGTACAGCAAGTCGAACGCGTGCTTAAGCTGGCGGTGCACGGCTTCGTCGCGCGCAACTTGCGCGCGATTAAACCGGGTTCGCAGGCCGTCCAGTTGGTAATTGATCTTGCGCCGTCCCTTATCGAGCGCGTCAGCCAGCGTGGGATCGACGCGCCGCAGTTGCTGCTGCAGGTCGTCGAGTTCGTTATTAAATGTTTCTGTAGTGTGCTCAAACGCGGCTGACGTTTCCCGGCCCAGATATTTTGTCACCACCCGTGCCAGCACATGATCAATGCCGCCAAAAAAATCCTGCAGACGAACGCCGTATCGGTCGAGGGATCGCCAGGTGTGCTTTTCTACAAAAGTAAGGCTCGTGCGTGGCAGAATCGGTGTGGCCGGCCGATCGAGAACGCGATAAACCTCAGCGGTTTGCGCAAAGTAGGCGATCTCCGCTGAGCCTCCGTAATAAGCGATTGTGGGTAGCAGGTAATCCTGCACGACTGCGCGCAAAGTAACGTTGGGACTGAACCGTTCCGGTTCGCGGCTGGCCCAATCAGCCAACTCGTCGGCCGAATATCCATCATTCTCGGCGGCAGTCTTCGCCTGATATTTGCCGGCGCTGTTTCGTGTCAGTGCCTGCCGGGCGCCGCTTTCGTCGTGCAGGAACAGTGGGAAAGAATTTTCAGACGGAGTCACCTGCGCGTGATACCCGTTCGACTCGAGCTCGCTGCTGCGGCTGAAGATTGAGCCGGCGATTTCTTCAGCCCCGCGCGCGGCCTGCGCGTATAAAGGCGCGGCCATTTGCTTGAGATCCGCGTCAAGCGGATCAAACAGAATCAATCCGCGTTCGCCCGTCAACCGGACCATCATTCGCGCAAAAGCATTTGCGAAAGTTTGGCCGGGTGCGTAAGCATCCTGCAATAAGGACTGCAGGTCGCCCGAGAATTCCGTCTGCGGCAGCGAACGCATCAGGCTGTCAATCAATCCCGTGATCGAGTTATCGAGCGTGACGCGACCGACGGGCAATCCGTCCGGGTGAATCGCTGAAGTGATCGAGACGCTGTTCAGTGTGCAGTCTCGATCTATGAATTCAGAAGTCGCAACTTCGTCAAAATCATGGTCTTCACTGGCGACCCAAAACACCGGGACCGCTTTTACACCGCTTAAGGTCAGGCATTCAGCCAGCTTCACCGCCGACAAAGCCTTGTAAATTGTATAGAGCGGTCCGGTGAAAAGGCCGGCTTGTTGGCCGCTGACCACGGCGACGCAATCCGCTTCTCGCAAGCGCGTCACATGTTCGAGAGTCTTCGGGCCCGCGCCCCACGCGCGATTCATTCGCTCCAACGCGCTGGCGATTTTGGTTCGATCCGTTTTGTAATGCTCGAGCACTCGATCGCGGCGTGATGAAAGATCGTAGTGTCGCGCGACTGCTTCCGGATAGAACCGCCGCAGAGACGTCGCGTCGCGCAGGTAATCAAGGAACAGCTTGCTTTGTTGGGGAATCTGATCAAACGGAACGGTCTCGACACGCAGACCGGCTTGTTCAGGCGTGCTGTGACAGGCAGTTTCAGCAGTGCTCAATTCTGGATTTACTCCTGGCGGAACATTCTACGCGGGGTGTGCGAAGAGTGCTAGGTGTCAGAACCGGGAGCTATACGACTGGATCATAGCGAGTGGAGATCAAGTCGACAGAGTCAGACCGGTTATTCGAAATGACACGAAAGCACAACCGCGGCTCCGACTACGACGCGGTCGATACGGCTTCCGGTACTGCAGCGGAGTTTGCCGCCCGCAGCAGGGCCTCNATTTCCGCACACGCTGCTGCCGCAGGTCGTCTTAATGGTGCGCGGACCGCGCCGCCGGTAAAACCGGCCATGTCCATCGCCACCTTCAGGCCCCCGATGCCGTACGTTTTGGTCACTGCGCGTGCAAGCGGCGTCAACCTGGTCTGCAGATCGTTCGCGCGACTCTCGTCATTTGCCTGAAACGCGCGATAAATCTCTAGACATAATTCCGGCAGGCAACAGCCTGCCGCGAGAATTCCTCCGCGCGCGCCCGCCGACAGCGCATTGCTAAAGACAGTGCCGTTGCCGATCATGACGGCAAAGTCCTGGCGGCACACGCGGACGGTCTCGCGAAACTTGTTCGTGTCGTTCGAACTATCCTTGATGCCGATGATGTTTTCATGCTCGCTTAACCGCGCGGCAGTTTCGGGCTCGATCTTTACGCCGGTGAGATCAGGCATGCTATAGAGGAGGATCGGTATCTTTGCCGCATCTGCAATAGCCCGGTAATGGTCGATCAGAGCTGCCTGGGTAATCGCTGAGCGATAGAAATTAGGCGTGATCACCAGTGCCGCTTGAGTGCCGGCCGAGGCAGCGCGCTCGATCTCTCTAATTGTGCCGCGAGTGCTTTGCTGTCCGGCACCCACGATGAACGTCATCGAGTCCGGAACGCCCCGTCGGCTGACTTCGATGACCTTTAGATATTCCTTCTCATCGAGATTGACGCGCTCACCAGTTGAGCCGAGGACTACATATCCCGTGATGCCGATGCGGTTCCATTTACCAAGATTTGAGGTTAGTCCGGCGCCGTCGATACTTTCGTCAGGTGTGAACGGTGTCGTGACGGGCAGCAGCAAGCCGCTAAGATTGATTGTCATGGGTGGTTTTCGGATTCGGGTCAGTAGCCTCGCAGGCAGGATTATAGCGAACTAGAGCGCAGAGATACCAAGATGCAGATTAATAGTCGCATAGCGTCTGCGCCTTTGGCGCCGCACATAGCGGTGAGCCTTTGGCTCACGAGTTTGATTCCGATGAAAATTGCGAGGAAGCCGGGAAAATCATAGGTCATGAACATGGTCGCCGTTTCCGGGCGCTGACAGTTGAAAAAGAACGTGTACCTCACCGGAACTCCGAAAGCGCGATTGACCAGATAGACGATGCCGCAGGGCGCGAGCACGACCAGCAAATCAATGAACCGCGCCAATGCACGTCGGGAGAATGAGGCATAGACCGAGCGCGCACGCATGGTTCAGTGTTACGTGAGATTCCTCATTAATTTCCTCCAGGGGTCGTAGTTGGGTCGCAGGAGAATACCACGGGGCCCAGACCCGACATAGTGCTGATTAATTATTTGTCAGCACCTGTTGACTGGAGCGCAAGCGTCTCGCTTGCCATGAGCGCGCAGCGCGAACCAGGAAAAAGAGCAAGCGAGACGTTTGCGCTCCAGTCACGATTGGGGCTCG